>Ga0164295_10000474_pt1 | contig 34064 bp, 20 predicted proteins | sample GEODES006metaG_FD_111798 | JGI IMG/M metagenome (GOLD analysis project Ga0164295, IMG submission 111798) | Oligotrophic lake water microbial communities from Sparkling Lake, Wisconsin, USA - GEODES006 metaG | ecosystem: Environmental > Aquatic > Freshwater > Lake | place: USA: Sparkling Lake... | reverse complement strand
GCACTACTCGCCAAACTGCAAACCTCACCCGAACTTCACGCCCGCAACGCCGCGAACGTCGTGCAGCAACTGTGGTTCAATGTCGAAGCAAGCACCAAGGGCGGCGTCATCGCTGGAGAGGTCGAGGCCAAAGCGAAGAAGTCCGGCATCCTCAGCGACACCGCCGATTTGACAACCATTCGCATCGCCACCATCCGCGAACGGCTCATGTATGACGTGAAGGAGCTCAACGTGAAGGCCGGGAAGAAGATCAAGCTCACCTTCGCCAACACCGACGTCATGCCGCATAACCTCCTGATTACTAAGCCAGGCAAAGCCGACGCCGTGATGAACGCCGCCATCGCCATGGGTGCTGCCGGCTTCGAAAAAGGCTTCATCCCTCCTGGTGATGATGTCCTCCACCACACCAAGCTGCTCGACGGCGGCAAAGAAGAGGTGCTGGAGTTCACCATCCCAACCGCTGGCGATTACCCCTTCGTCTGCTCCTTCCCCGGCCACGGCATCATCATGCGCGGTGTGCTGCAGGTGAAGTAAGGCAGCTAGAGCTCTGAGACGAATTTCAGACCATGGAACATTGTTGCAACATGCTGAAGTTTTTCGCTGAGTAGCTGAATGGACTCTTTGGATTCCTCCCCACGTTCTGCCTGAATAAGGGTATCGATCTTCGCCAGCAAGATGGCAGGAGAATCTTGGTCAGCGATGAGCGGTCTCGCCTGCATGTCGCCTTCCTTGACAAGCCAATCTTTGGGTATCGAGGCTGCATTCATGCCAGCTGCAGGCACCTCGGTGAGCGCCTCGGTATCGGCGTTATCAGAACTCAACAAGGTGAGTCCAGCCAGAGATGAAAGGATCAAAACAATCTTCATTTATGGAGATAAAAAAACTATGCTTTAGTTAGCAAGTCTAATTTTCGAGTCTAGTTACCTTGAACTCAGGTCGGCTTTCTCCAGCCTGAGTTCACGAAGAGTGAAAAAAGACTGTCCATTTCCTAAATCAAAGAGACTCTCACTTGCTCATGCAACGCCGCACCTTTTTCACCTCTGTTCTAAGCGCAGCTCTGACCCCCGTCATGGCTCAGACAAACCGGGCACCACGCCTCATTCTGCGCTCCTCATGGCAGACCGTGAATATTGGCGACATCGCCCATACTCCTGGAGTGTTAGCACTTTTAGAAGAACATCTGCCGCATGTGGAAGTTCGACTCTGGCCTAGCAAAGTGAACAACGGGGTCAAAGAGATGTTACTCAAGCGCTTTCCCAAGCTACAGATCATCAAAGGTGCTGAAGCACTCAAGACAGCCTTTGCCGAATGCGATTTCCTTTTGCATGGATCAGGCCCTTCGCTGGTCGCTGAAAAGGATGTCGTGAAATGGCACCAAGCCACAGGCAAACCGTACGGTGTCTATGGCATCACCCTACCGATCCAGAGCTCTACCGCGACATCACCTGCGCCGGACTCAGTCATCGCAAAAACACTGGCTGTTTTGAGTGCAGGTAAGTTTGCCTTTTTCCGGGACTCGGTCTCGCTAGCCGTCGCTAAGGCACGTGGTTGTGCGTGTCCGATCATGGAATTTGGCCCTGATGGTGCCTTTGCTACGGATCTGAGGGATGACGAAAAGGCGCTGGCTTTCCTGAAAGAGAACGACTTGGAAGAAGGCAAGTTCCTCTGCTGTATCGGTCGTCTGCGCTATTCTGAATACTGGAAGATGAAAGGAATACCTTTTGATGCAGTCAAGCATGCCCGTAACGAGGCGATGAAGGAACACGATTTAGGACCCTTGCGTGAGGCCATCATTGCGGTGATCCGCCAGACAGAGATGAAAGTGCTGCTATGCCCCGAGGATAGCAGCCAGATGGAGGTCAACCGCGTGAACTTTTACGACAAGCTACCCGAGGACGTGAAAAAGCGCGTTGTCTGGCGCAGCACCTATTGGCTGACAGGAGAAGCCTTGAGCACGTACGTTCGTAGCGCCGGCCTTTTTGGCGCCGAGATGCACAGCCCAATCATGTGCATCGGTGCAGGCATTCCCGCCATCGTCTGCCGCTGGACTGAGCAGACAAGTAAAGGCCTCATGTGGCGCGACATTGGGCTTGGTGACTGGCTGTTTAATCTTGATCAGGAAGACGAGATCCCAGGCATCGTGCCAGCCGTGCTCGCCATCGCCAAAGATCCCGCGGCAGCCAAAGTCAAAGCAGCCAAAGGCCGTGCCGTCGTCCTCCAGCGCCAACGTGAGACCATGGAAATCGTGGGACGTGGATAGCTCAGAGATGTAGGATGATGACCAACGTTGACATTGCCTTAAGCTCACCTTTGCTTGAGACGATTTATGCCGACCTACATTTACGAAACGATCCCACAATTTGAAGGCGACCAGCCCAAGCGCTTTGAGATCAAACAAAGCATGAAAGACAGTGCTCTGACGCAGCATCCTGATAGCGGACAACCCGTACGCCGTGTCCCCATCGGTGGCACCGGCGTCATGGGCGGCAGTTCCAGCAGCCAAGCCAGCGGTGGAGGCTCCTGCGGCACGGGCTGTGGATGTCACTAGACGCCCCCCAAGTGATGGAATAACAACTGGTAGCACGTTGGCCTTGTCAGAAGTGCTCGCGGCATTCATCATGCGGATCTGCTTTTCATTCATGAACTTTTTTTCTAAATCCACGCTGTCTTTTTTGGCAGTCGCCCTGTGTCTCTCTGCTTGTGCCACAGTGAAGCGCTTCACACCGGACCTGCCGAAGTTGTCGATGCCTTCCATGCCATCGTTACCAGCATTGCCGAAGTTTGCGACGCTGAAAAAGATCACGCGCATCATCCCTGGCATGCCAGACAGTGATCGAGCAGCCGCCGATGATCCTCAGGTTCCCTTCAATGCACGTGGCGTCTTAGGCTTTGGTCACACGCTGCGCATCCATGTTTATGAGGGCACCCGTTCCCCAGATCGAATCTTCAATCAAGTGGTGATGGTTGATACCTCAGGCGTGCTTGACTTTGGCTCAATCGGTAGCGCTAAGGTCGGCGGCGGCACGCTTCCTCAAGCTGTCAAAACGATTGCCACAACTTTCCGCATCGGCATGAGACTGACACGCCCCGTGACTGTTCACATCATTTCTGTGGAGGATACCCCCGTGGTGTCGATCAATGGCGATGTGATCAAAGATGAATTCATCCCAGCCTGGGATGACATGACCATTAAACAAGCCGTCACTGTGGCGGGCGGGCGTAAACTGGGATCCACTAATCATGGTGTTTACCTCATCCGTGAAGGCTTGCGTCGTTATTTCTCCACCCTGGATGAGGCCGACCGTGATGAACCCGAGCCGGGTGACATCATCGAACTGTCCCCAGACATCTAATTTCACACCCATGATCGACTACGTGGGCAGCCGTCCAGCTGCCAATCATCACCCTCTCGGCAGCCTTTTCAAAACCATTTCCGTCCTCCGCATCGGCGCTGGGGTGATGCTTATGACGCGCCACGGTTGGACCGCAGCCACAGGTGCCTATCAGCTCATTTGGAAGGAAGAAAACTGGGACTGGGTAAAAAGTTTTAATGATGCCGGATTGCCTTATCCTGCCTTCCTGGCGCCAACCATAGCTTTGATTGTAGCCATCGTGGCTTTGAGCTGGATCACCGGTTTTTTGACGCGCCTTTTTGCCGTGTTTTTCATCCCGATTCTCGTCGGCTTTTTGATTTTCTCCCCACAGTCTGGATCAATCTTTACAGAGGCAGCTTGGCTCTATCTATTGATCTCCTTTACCCTGTTGCTTTTTGGATCCGGCGCTATCTCGCTGGATCAGCTGTTTAACCTTGGCGAACGCTGGAGCCGCCGCCCCAAGAAAAGGAAAGGCTGGTAAAATCCATGGCACGCGTCACTGCTAGCCAGCTAGCTGCCATTTTAGCCAACAAGGCAAAAGCCCCAAGTGCCAATCAGTCCACCCATGTCACCAAGGAATCCAGCATTGAGCGCGTCCTCGCCATCGATCCAGCGTTGCGAAATACAGGCTGGGCCATTTTAGAGAAATCAGGTCGTGATCTTTCCGCCATCGCCTACGGGGTCATTTCAAACCATGCCAAACTGCTGCATTCAGGCTGCCTCGTGGCGATTCGCGAGCAACTTGTAGCCGTGATTCGTGAGCATTCACCCACCGTTTGTGCCATCGAGTCCACGATCTATGTTCAGAGTTTTAAGACTGCCATCGTCCTAGGCACCGCCCGCGCGGCCTGCCTGATTGCAGCCGCTGAGCATGGCCTAGCCATTTATGAATATGCCCCACGTGAAGTGAAGCAGGCTGCCGTTGGCCGTGGTGCAGCGCAAAAGGATCAAGTCGCCTTCATGATCCGCGCCATGCTGCATCTGAAGGAAACACCGCCTGCCGATGCTGCAGATGCCCTAGCCGTCGGAATCGCCCATTTTCAAAATGCCGATGCAGGAGATGCACTGGGCACACTGGCAAGACGGGTCTGAAACAGGGAAAATGGGTGTTTGTTCGACCCCTTCCTTGACGGCTCGTCTGTCATGAAGCATGGACCTAATCTCATGAAACAACCTGTAGTTCTGATTATCCGTGACGGCTGGGGCATTAATCCAGGTGGCCGAGCGCAATCTGTGGCCAATGGCGATGCGACCCTGCTGGCCAAGACTCCTTTCCACGACCATCTCTACAGCACCTATCCACGCGGCACCGTCAGCGCCAGCGGTGAGGATGTCGGACTTCCCGATGGCCAGATGGGCAACAGCGAAGTCGGCCACCTCAATCTCGGAGCTGGGCGCGTGGTCTATCAGGACCTCACCCGCATCAACAAAAGCATCCGCGACGGCGAACTAGCGCAGATGCCTATCCTCGTCGATGCCTTTAAAAAAGCCAAAGGCAAGCGTCTGCATTTCCTCGGCCTCATCAGCGATGGCGGCGTGCATTCCCATCAGGATCACCTCGCCGCACTCTGCGATGCAGCCAAAGCTGCCGGAGTCGAAGACCTCATGGTCCACGCCATCACCGACGGCCGCGACACCTCCCCCACTGGCGGTGCCGCCTACATGTCCAAGTTGGAAAAAGACCTCGCCCTTAGCGGAGCCAAAATCGCCACCGTGATCGGTCGCTACTACGCCATGGATCGCGATACCCGTTGGGAGCGTAACAAGCTCGCTTGGGATGCCATCGTGCTCGGCCGTGGTGAAGTCCGCACCGATCTCCCCAGCGCTGCCGTTCAGGCCGCCTATCCGACTGATCCTCGCGGAGACGAGTTCATGCAGCCCATGATTTTTAGCAACGCCAACGAGCAACGAATCCGCGATGGCGATGTCATCTTGTGGTTTAACTTCCGCGCTGACCGCGCCCGCCAGCTCAGTGAGGCTTTCTTGAAACCTGACTTCTCCGGTTTCGACCGCGAAGTCACCCCCAAGACCAGCTACTACACACTCACTGAATACGACGCCACTTACACCGATTATGGTGCCAACGTCATCTTCAGCACCGCCACCCTGGCCAACAATCTCGGCCAAGTCGTGGCTGCCGCCGGACTCAGCCAGCTCCGCGCTGCCGAGACCGAAAAATACCCGCACGTCACCTTCTTCTTCAATAGCGGCGTCGAAGAGCCCAATGTCGGCGAAGACCGCTATCTTGCCATCAGCCCGAAGGAAGTGCCCACCTACGACAAAAAGCCGCAGATGAGCGCCCCCGACCTCACCTTTGAAGTGCTGCGTCGTTTGGAGAAATACGACCTTGTCATCATGAACTACGCCAACCCCGACATGGTCGGCCACACTGGCATCGTCGAAGCCGGCGTCCATGCCTGTGAGACCATCGACTTCGGAGTCAGGCTTATCGTCGAAAAAGTGCTCGAACTCGGCGGCAAGCTCTTCATCACCGCCGACCACGGCAACTGTGAGCAAATGCGCAACGCCGACGGCAGCCCGCATACCGCCCACACCACCAACCTTGTCCATGGCATCTACGTGGCTGCCGATTCCGACAGCATGACTGTGAAAAACGGCAAACTAGCCGACATCGCCCCGACCCTGCTCGATATGCTTGGTGTGGCGAAGTCTGCTGAGATGACGGGGGAATCATTGCTGGTTCGGAAGTAGTCATTGGCGTTAATAGGCCCCAAGGAAAGATTGATTGAGAGCAGGTCTGAATGTCCAGACGTGCTTTTTGTTTGTGGTTGAAGCTAGTCACGATGGTCTATTTTTATCACACCAACGACTAACCTCACCGGGCGCCGCCTCTCCCTCTTTTGCCACAATCGCTGGCTTAGCCCGAGGGCAGAGGCGATTTATCGGGATGATCCGCATGTCGAAGTAAGCTCGGCTGGGATTAGCAGCGCAGCTCGCCGAAAGATGTCTGAAAATTGCTACTACTGGCAGATCCCATCCTTGTGGTGGACTACCTTGTGGTGGACTAGTCAGCGAGCGAGTGGAGTCTCTGAACGTTTAGTCTTACCTTCAACGAGCGCTGAGAGATGTCAGTGCTAGAGTCAAACTCGCAGGTTGCGGAAAACGTAGGTAGCCGCCACAATTAAAACTCACCAGTTCCGCCTCATGATTTTCCGCGCGATACTCGCTGCTATTCTGACTCTATCACTCTACGCTCAAGGAGCGGTGACGGGTAAACTGTGGGGGGCGACGACTGCCGGTAAGCCAGTCGAACTTTTCACACTGACAAACGCCAAGGGAATCAAAGCCCAAATCACCAACTATGGCGGTATCATTGTCGCCATCAAGGTCCCTGACAATGCGGGTAAAATTGCCGATGTCGTGCTTGGCTTCGATTCCCTAGCACCCTATCTGGAAAAACATCCGCATTTTGGCTGCCTAACAGGACGCTATGCAAACCGCATCGGTGGTGCCAGCTTGACACTCGATGGTGTGGAGTATCTGGTGACAGCTAACTCAGGAAAAAATCACATTCATGGCGGCAAGGCCAACTTTGCCACAATCGTCTGGGAAGCCCGCATCTTAGCTGAAGAAAACGCTCTAGAGCTGCGCTACACCAGTGCCGATGGCGAAGAAGGCTTCCCCGGTAAACTTGATTGCCGAGTGACCTATACCCTGACAGAGACAAACGAGCTGAAAATCAAATACCAGGCAACGACTGACAAACCCACCGTCGTTAACCTCACCAACCACAGCTACTTCAATCTGGCCGGTGAAGGCAGTGGTGATGTGCTTGGCCACGAGCTCATGATCCCCGCTGAACAATTCACGGCCACCGATGACGCCCTGATTCCCACGGGTGAACTGGAAACCGTAGTGGATTCAGCGCTGGATTTCAACACACCCCATTTGATCGGAGAGCGGATCGATTCCCCCGTTAAACCAATTCTTCAGGGTAAAGGTTATGATCATAATTACGTGCTGAAAGGACAGGGCATGAAGCTGGCCGCACGAGCCAGAGATCCTCAAAGCGGCCGCGTCATGGAAGTTTTCACCACAGAGCCTGGCGTGCAGCTTTATACGGGAAATCACCTCAAAGGTATAACTGGCAAAAGTGGTCATGTTTACGAAAAACGACAGGGCTTCTGCCTCGAGACACAAAAATTCCCAGACAGCCCAAACAAACCGCAGTTCCCCTCCGCAACCCTGCGGTCTGGTGAAACCTACCTGCACCAGACGATCTTTAAATTTTCTGCCGAGTGACCGCCCGCATCATCCTTCCCTCTGACCTAAAGCCCTCTGCACAATCCTTTGTCCAAGAACAGGACTTTGCTGCGCGCCAATATCGTGGTAAGCGGGATAACCAAGAGGATTACTACGCCTTTGCCGATGCCGCCGATCAGAACGAAAACTCCCTGGAGAGCCTCCTGCTCGTTGTTGGAGATGGACTCGGTGCCCATGCAGGTGGCAGCGTGGCCAGCTATATCGGAGTGAACGCCTTCGTCCGTGCATTTCACGAGCATCCCGGCTCGGCCAGTTGGCGATTACGAACAGCACTGGATACCGCCAATGACACCCTCGGATACATCACCTCGAAGATGCCTTCCGTAGCACCACCCATGGGGACGACCATGCTTTCGGTCCTCGCTTCCAATCACCACATCGAATGGATCAGCGTGGGAGATTCACCGCTCTTTCTTTACCGTGAAGGCAAGCTACACCGGCTGAATGCAGACCACTCATTGACACCCATCCTCGAAGAACGCGTGAAGCAGGGGCTCATGACTGCAGAGGAGGCAGCTGCCCATCCTGATCGACACACACTTCAAAGCGCTTTACTTGGCTACCCAATGGCGCTGATCGACTTCCCGAAAGAACCTCTAGCCGTGAAGTCGGGCGACATCATCATCGCTGCCAGTGATGGCATCTTCACCCTATCCGAGAAAGCCCTGGAAGAATTACTCGGCTTTGGCCGCCACACGACAGCAGACAAAATCACAGACGCCATCCTGTTCGCGATTCGCCGCATCAACTACGAACGTCAGGACAATGCCACCATTGGTGTGATCAAGATCCCGTGATCAGCTCATTTGCACTGGGCTAAAAAGCACATTTCGCTGATCCATGATGTGCTGAGCTGAGCGTATCACCTCATTTGCAGCCCACAGAACCTCGTTCCTAGAGTTCATTCGAGACAAAGAAAAACGCAATGTACAGGTAGCATGAGCTGCATCATAGCCCATCGCCTCCAGCACATGAGACGGATGCAATGAAGCTGTGTGACAAGCCGATCCGCCCGAGCAGGCAAGGCCACGCTGATCGAGCAAAATCAGCATCGCAGCCGCATCCACTCCAGGGAGGCAGACACTCGTTGTATTGGGTAGCCTTAGCGCATGAGCACCGTGGATAATCGCTGATGGCCAACCTTGCTTCAGACGCGATTCAAACTCATCTCTCATCACCGACAGATCTTTTAGTTCCTCGAGGCAGACCAGTTCAGCCGCCTTTCCCATGGCAACAATACCGGGCACATTTTCAGTGCCACTGCGTCGTCCTGACTCTTGACCGCCCCCAATAAGTAATGGGCGAAATGGCACCCGTTGGCTGACAAACAAAGCGCCACAGCCCTTCACCCCATGCATTTTATGAGCACTTAGACTCAGGTAATCCGCCTGCAATTCCCTGACATCAATCGGCAACTTCCCAGCCAATTGAACCGCATCCACATGTGCCAAAGCTCCAGCCCTATGAGCTAGAGACACGATCTCTGCCATCGGTGCAAGAACACCCGTTTCATTATTCCCCCAAATCATAGAAACCAAGGCCGTTTGCCCAGGCTCTAAGGCCGCCTTCAGCATCTCCAACTTGACCACTCCATCGGCACCGACCGGCACACGCTTCACACGCCCGCCTTGCCGTTCCCAGCGCTCGGCTCCCTCCATCACCGCCGCATGATCAACCGCACTAATGATCAACAGTGGGCGCTCAGGCCATTCCTGCTGAGCAAACACTAAGACACTGTTGATGCTCTCTGTTGCTCCACTGGTAAAGATGATCTCTTCTGGCTCAGCGCTGATCATCATTGAGACCTGTCTGCGCGCCTTTTCCATCGCCAGCCGAGCAAGCCGTCCAGCCGAATAGCTTGCCGAAGGATTACCCAAATGTTCAGTCAAAAATGGCTGCATCGCCTCAACCACTCGTGCATCCACTGGCGTTGTTGCATTGGCATCCAGGTAACAAGGATTATAGGTCCTAGGCCTAGCATCGGATAAAGATAGACCAGACGGCTTATCCTCAATGCCTGCGCGCAAGGCCTGCACCATGCGGGTCAACTCTGACTCAGTCACGGAAAGCGGCGGCATCAACACCAAGGTATCTAGCACAGGCCTCGTCAGTAGCCCATGCTTCCGAGCTTCAAGACAAACCTTGGCGCCGCGCATTGCTTCCGAGGCATACGGACCGATCTCGATTCCTGCGATCAGGCCACATTGACGAATCTCCATGACCTCTGGCAAATCACGCAAGTCATCTAGAAGCTTAGTTAAATGAGCGATCTTCGCCGGTAAATGCTCCATCACGCGCTCCTCACGAAACACCTGCAAACTCCCCAGAGCTGCAGCACAGCCAAGCTGATTCGCCGTGTAACTATGGCCATAATAAAAGGCACGTCCTGCGCCTAGAAAGCCCTCAAAAACACGCTCAGTGGTCATCGTCGCAGCCAGCGGCAGATAGCCACCGGTCAGGCCTTTCGCCAAACACAGGAAGTCAGGCACCACGCCTTCCTGCTGGCAGGCAAACATCGTGCCTGTCCGACCAAAGCCCGTCATCACTTCATCCAAAATCAACAAGATGTCTCGCTCGCGACACCAGTCACTCAGCCTAGCCAGCATGCCCTTCGGCCACAGTCGCATTCCAGCACTTCCTTGGATTAGTGGCTCAATAATGACGGCTGCCAAACGTGAGGTTTGCTCAGATGTCAAAAGCTCCAGCGCGGCAAAGTCTGCCGCACGCTGAACCCGATACCCAAACTCATTGCCACTGCCTTTGAAAATGGGAATCCCGCCAACACTGGCAGCCCCCAGCGTGTCCCCATGATAGGCACGATCAAAGGCCAAGATTGTGTCCCGCTCTGGGTGATCGTTTTGCTTCCAAAACTGCAAGGCCATGCGCATGGCACACTCAATAGCCGTGGAGCCATTGTCAGAAAAAAACACTCGACTCAAAACACTACCAGGAAGCAGATCCACCAACTGCTTCCCCAGGTCAATGGCTGGTTCATGCGTGAACCCCAAAAATGACGTGTGTGCCACACGATCCATTTGCCGATGAATTGCTGCTGTGATCGTCGGGTGCGCGTGACCATGAATGTTTGTCCAGATGCTGCTATTCCCGTCCAGATACTCCTTTCCATACTGATCGGTCAGCGTGCAGCCTTGGCCAGAGACCAAGATCAGCGGTTCATGATCCTCTGCACACCAAGCCTTCATTGGCGTGAATGGATGCCAAAGATGGCGCTTTTCGAGTTGGAGCAGATCAGTCATTTCCGGCTTAGCAGTTCCACCCATAGCACGCCCACCGCAAACACTCCAGCAATCCCTTGCAGACCAGTTGCAAGCAACGACGCCACAGGCTAAATCAGAAGGACATGACCATCCTCCATTCACTGCAAGCCCTCGGCACCGTGCCTGGTCCTGTAGCCTTGGCCATTGGGGTTTTTGATGGATTGCATCTCGGTCATCAAGAAGTCATCCGCGCTGCGCAGGAGCACGCCGCACAACACCATGGCACTGCGGTTGTCATGTCCTTTGATCCTCATCCACTTCGGATCCTGAGGCCCACCTCAGCCCCCAAGATGCTCTGTGGCCTGGCTTATCAAAGTCTGCTCCTCGAGCGCATGGGCATCACCACAGCGCTGCTTTGCCCATTCACGACCGAGACCGCCGACACCAGGGCAGAAGCTTTCCTGGATCAACTCGTGGTCCACTGTCACCCACTCGGCTGCGTCTCCGTCGGTTACTCTTGGACTTTCGGAAAAGGTAGGGGCGGGAATATCCACCTGTTAATGAATCAGGGGCAGACCCATAACTTCGCCGTCTATGGCATGCCACCGATTCGAGAGCAAGGTGTCATTGTTAGCAGCACTGTCATCCGAGACGCCGTAGCCGCTGGTGATCTCATCAAGGCGAGCCGCCTGCTTGGCAGAGATTATGCCTTATATGGCCAGGTCAGACAAGGCCGCCAGCTTGCCCGTCAACTCGGCTTTCCCACTGCCAATATACGCCCAGAAGCTGAGCTTCTACCGCCCTTTGGAGTCTACACCGTTCGAGTTCAAATCGGCGACATTTGGCAGCAAGGCATCGCCAATTTAGGTGTTCGTCCTACCATCGAAAATGAAGGCGCATTTCCATCGCTCGAGGTCCATCTCCTCGACTGGAGCGGTGATCTGTATGGCCAAAATCTAGAAGTCCACCTCGACCATTTCATCCGCCCCGAACAGAAATTCGCTGGGATCGACGAACTAAAGCAACAAATTGCCATCGACCTTCAGACAGCCCGATTAGTGCTCTCAAAGCAACAAAAATAAGTCACAAGGAAAATCGACCCATCGGCGATTTTGTAGGCGGCTTTTTGACTACCCAATGAACGAACGTCTAACTAATTTTTAGCAGCAACTTCTTTACCGACTAATTCTTCGTTAGCCAGGGGAGAACCTGTATCGCGAGTGACAGGCCAAAAGGCATCCATGTTCAGGAAGGCAGGCGGTGTCATTTTGACAGCACTAGCACTTTTGGTGAAGCTGCTGTAGGCCAATGGAATGGCGGTCACGCAGATGCGGTCACCGTCAATACGCTGAACATGCAGAGGTGTAACTTGCGGTTTATTCGCGTCGATTGAAATGGTATCACCCACACGAAAAGGCTCATCACTGACGGTTAGGCCAGGGAGGAGGAGCTCAACATCCACATCCTCAAGTTCAGTTGAGCGCGCGCGCACGACCCAACCCGCAGACATCACATCTTTTTCCGTCAACATCCGCAGACTCAGGACTTGATAAGCTCCCAAAAGATAGATGGGTTGTTCATGCTTGTAATTACGTATGAAGGAACGCTTCATCACATCGTTCTTTACGGTCATCTGCTCAAGACTGTAAGGGAAGAATTCGGTGAGCAATTCACGAGCATTGAGTTTCTTACCGTTAGGCACACTGAAAGTCGTCCATGGACGAAGAGGTTCCAGTTTATGGAACTTAGCAAGCATCTTGTAATTGAAGGGTTTCTCGGGATGCGCAAAAACCATGATGCTAAAAAACCAGCAGAATGTGGCAGCTCCCATTAATAAAGTGATGAGTATGGCCCACCAAAAAATCCCACCATGACCTTCCTTTTTTTTCGAAAAGTTGCCTCCGCCGTATGAACGGTATTCGTTGCCATCGCTCAGGAATCTTACATGCATAGCATTTATGAGAAAATTATTAGATTTATCGGATCAAAAGTTTCTAAATTCTAATGGCTCTATTTTAAAAGAAAAGCTTTTTTGTGAATAAATTCGTGAATAAGTCGTTGCAGTTCAGTGGTCTAGGCGACTTTAGGTTCAAAGGATGTACCGCACCCACAGTTTCTCTCGGCGTTGGGATTCTCGACACGAAATCCCGAATCATTGAGAGATTCAACGTAGTCAATGCGGCAACCAACAAGAAACGTAAGACTTTGGGGATCAACAATCAGCGAGACACCGTTGTGACTAAAAAGACTATCTTCCGCCTGGGCTTGATCTATCTTCATCGTGTATTGCCAACCTGCACACCCGCCTTTTTCGACTAAAATTCTGAGCCCAGATCCTTCCGCCGCACTCTTCTCAAGCAAAAGCTGGCGAAGGTGGATGGAAGCTGTGTCGGTGAGGGTGATCATGAAGTTTTGTGAGGAAAAGTGATGAGAGCCCTTTTCACAGGCGGTCATCACATGCAAGGATTACGAGCGCAGCCCCCTTAGTTTTTTGCACCCTTATGTCTAAAATACGAATTCTCTCCGACGCACTCGCCAGCCAAGTCGCTGCTGGAGAAGTGGTGGAGCGGCCAGCTGCGGTGATTCGTGAATTAGTGGAAAATAGCTTGGATGCAGGTGCAGCACATGTCACGGTCGAAGTGCAGCGCGGCGGCACCGCACTCATGCGCATCACGGATGATGGCTGTGGGATGGATCGAGAAGATGCGCTTCTTTGCATGGAACGACATGCCACTAGCAAGATACGGACCAAAGAGGATCTAGCGGCGATTGCGACGTTCGGTTTTCGTGGTGAAGCCCTGCCGAGCATCGCGAGCGTATCCCGCTTCCGACTAGCTACTCGGGAAAAAGAAGCCCTCAGCGGCACCGAAATCGAGATCACGGGCGGTAAACTGGCCAACGTCAAAGATCACGGAGGAAATCAGGGCACGATCATTGAGGTAAGATCCCTGTTCTTTAATGTTCCAGCGCGCCGCAAATTTCTACGCACAGAGGCGACAGAGTATTCGCACATCGAAAATCAGTTCCGGACTCATGCAATTGCCAATCCCCAGGTGACTTTCACGCTCATCAGGGATGGTGGTGTGGCCTATCATCTGCCAGCTGCTCAGAATGTCCTGGAACGCATCCGAGGCCTAGCGGGAGATGATCTGGCGAACCGTTTGATCGAAGTGGAACGCCTCGAAGCACAGGGCATCGCCGTCTGGGGTTATATCGGTGGGCCAGGCCTGAGTCGATCTAGTCGGCAGCAGCAACTGACTTTCTTAAATGGTCGTCCGATTGAAAGTCAGCCCATCAATTACGGCCTGCGTGAAGGCTTTCACACCTCATTGATGAAAGGCCAGTATCCCGTGACTTTTCTGTTTCTGGAGATGGATGCTGAGGCCTTTGACATCAATGTACATCCTGCCAAAAAAGAGGTGCGGTTCCATGATGGCTTTAGCATCCGTGATGTGGTCGCCAAGGCAGTTAGACGAGCTTTAGAAAATGCAAACAAACTGCCTGTAGGGTTACAAAATTCAGGACAGCGCATTCCCCAGCCTGCATTGCAATTGAGCACTGAATCCAGCGTTCCAGCACCGACGCAGCAGGCTTTCATCTTACCCGCAGTGCCGCTACGAATCCCCGTGGCTTCTGCCGCGCCACGCATGCCCTTGACGACAGCTGTCATTGATCGGCCACAAGCTGAGCCTGAAAAAAACAAAACAGAATCGGCCTTACAAAGTGAAGAGCAATCTCAGGTAAGGGCTACACCGCCCAAGCCCGCCATGCCCACCTTCCGAATCATCGGCATCTTGCACCGGCTGTATGTGCTAATGGAAAGCACCGAGGGGCTTGTTCTCATGGATCAACATGCCGCTCATGAGCGGGTCAATTTTGAAAAAATCCGTGCCGCTATGGAAGCTGGTGGCGTCCCCTCACAGCGCCTGCTGATGCCGCTGATGCTGCAAACAAGTCCGCGTGATGCAGATATTCTGAAGAGGAATTTAGACACGCTCACAAGGCTCGGCATCGAAGCAGAGCCTTTTGGCCCTAATACCTTTAAAATCGAAGCGATACCGACTTTTTTAAAAGTCGACGATCCACTGGCCTGGCTAGACCAAGTCATCGAAGAACTGCAAAGCCTAAGCTCCAAAAGCTCCGCGCTCAGGCTAGGAGAAGACATGATCGTAATGAGCGCTTGCAGGCACTCGGTAAAAGCCAACGACAAACTATCCATCCCTGAAGTACAGGCACTGCTTGAAGATCTTTTTGCCTGCGAAATGCCATACTGCTGTCCACATGGAAGGCCCACTCTGATCCAGATGTCCATGGGTGAGCTTGAACGCAAATTTGGCCGAGCAGCTCCCTGATCAGCGCGCTAGCTGCTGCACATACTCCTGCAACGCCGGACCGATATCAGCACGCTGAAGGCCAAAATGCAGATTGGCTTTGATGAAATCCAATTTGTTACCAATGTCATGTCTCTGACCATCATAGCGAAGACCATGAAGCGCTTCCTCTCTCATCAGTGAAGCCATGGCATCCGTCAGTTGCAGTTCCCCGCCCTTGCCTTTTGGCGTCTTTTCCAAATGAGCAAAAATGCTTGGCGATAAAACGTAGCGCGCGCTTACGGCGAGCCGTGATGGCGTAGCCTCGGGCTTGGGCTTTTCGACAAACTGCGTTGCACGAATGAGACCTGGAGAAATTTCATCACCACCGAGAATGCCATAGCGACTGACTTTCTCCAGAGGCACCTCTTGAAGCGCCACAGCAGAGCCTCCATGAAGCTCCACCACATCGGCGAGCTGCCGCGTGACAGGACGGGATTCGTCTTCAGTTGTTACCACCGTATCACCTAGCAACACGGCAAAGGGCTCATCACCGACATGATCCTTGGCATAGAGAATAGCATCTCCTAGACCACCCATTTTTGGCTGCCAGATAAAATGAATACGGGCCATGCTTTGCATTCGGCGCAAGTCATCAAGTTCTTCGCAGCGGCCTTTAGCCTCAAGCTCAGACTCAAGATCAAAGGCTGGATGAAAATGCTCTTCGATTGCGCGCTTGCTGCGACTGATGACAATGAGGATGTCCGTGATACCTGAAGCCACAGCCTCCTCAACCACATACTGGATCACTGGCTTATCCACGAGCGGCAGCATTTCCTTTGGCACCGCTTTTGAGATGGGAAGAAAGCGCGTGCCGTAACCGGCGGCGGGAATGATTGCTTTGCGAACTTTTGGCATAGAGTAGAAGGTAGGGCTACGTTTTAGAACTGGCAAGGCCGAGCAAACTCTGGTGAGACTGCATTTTCAACCAATCAAAAAGCTAGGTATCTCCGACAAGCTTAACTAGCATCACTTCGTGAACTTCAAAATAATGCATCAGCCAGCAACCGAGGCGGTACAAATATGGCAGAATGCGGGGCTAATGCTTGGTGTGTTTTGGGAGTAAAAAGATAGATTCAGTCAAATTTTAGTCTTCCCATAACAGTTTGAATTTGAGATCGTCTAAGTGGTAACGCCAACATCCACCATGCGCCTAAAACAAACCCTATGGCTCACGAGCCTTATTGTCCTAGCAGGCTTACTGGGTATCTACCTTTCTAGACCTAGTGATTTAACACCTAAACTCGCAGCACCAGAATCACGCTCGACTTCTGAAAAAGTAACTCGCGTAGAAGTGCCATTAAAGCAGACGGCTTCACTTTCAAAAGCCAAACCAACAGCTGCTACTCAGGTCTCTAGTGATCCCTTAGAGCGTTTTGACAACTGGACACTCAGCTACCTTCAGGCCAAGGAAGCTGAGAAAGCAGAACTAATCGCCGAAGGACAGAAGTTGGCCAAGGAACGCCGCCCGCTGTTTAAAACGCTGATCATTGAAAATCCCCGGGACGCCATTCAGAAGGCCGTACCGATGGTGGCGCGGCAGAAGCTGCCGCAGGAAATCGTTTCGCTGCTGGAGAAGCGCATGAACCACATCGGAGCGATTCGCGTGATGCAGGGGGTGCCGCTGGATCGAAATGATCCGCCGGTGCCGACTTACCGGGAGGTTGAACTGGAGAAGGGCGGGACGTATCGCGCTTATGTGTATGGTGAGCGGGAGCAGAAGTTGACGTGGACGGCGGGTGCATCTTTGAATGGCGTGGCGATGGATTCGGAGTTCGCAATTAGCGATGAGCCGACGCGGCGCTTGGAGGTGGGCGAACGGCTGCCGGAGGGGAAGCCAGTGGTGGGGGATTGCCCGGTGTCCGGGAAGTATGTGCTGGAGCCGGAGGATGTGCCAGAAGTCGTGCCAGAGACGCTGGCGGTGGTGGAGACACCGGTGGAGATCATCACGTTTTGCGATGGCTCGCACATCGCGATTCAAAACCAGACAATTCTCTATGGCGAGGGCGTCACGGGCGGTTCAATGGCGTTTTCGGGCATTTTGCCATCATCGCCGACTTCGGCTCTGGGGCAGGTGAAGGTAATCGTGCTGAATGTGACCTACGCGGATCAAAACGCGCTACCGTCCACCGAGGCGGAACTCTACAATGTGCTGAGGGATGTGTCGGATCATTATTCGAAGGCGAGCTATGGCCGTCTTTCGCTCTCGGGAGTCGTGGCACCGCCGATCAAGCTGCCGCACAATGAGGCGTGGTATGTGAATCGTGACACGAGCAACGGCGGTGACATCGGCGGCACTAGCATCTCCATGGCGGACGCACGGGAGGAGGCGAGAAGGCTCGGTTTTGATTGGAATGACTATGACTGCACGGTAATGCGGCACAATGGTGGCCCTGGAAGCTACGGCGGGCTGGGTGGCGGCAGCACGGTCTGGTGCCGTAGCAACAGCATCAGTCTCTGGGCGCATGAGATCGGTCACGCATTCGCTCTCGGGCATTCGAATTTTTGGGACACCGCTGGCACGAGTAGCATCGGCAATGGGGCGAATGCCGAGTATGGCGACAGCTACGACATCATGGGCGGTGCCGGCACTCAAGGGCATTACAATGCGCAGGCGAAGGTACAGATCAAATGGCTGCCGCCTTCATTTTTGCAGCCGGTGACACAGAGCGGGCTGTATCGCATCCATGCGTTTGATGAGGGCGCGCTCGATTCCTCGAAGCGGTATGCGATGACGATCCTCAAGGATTCACAGCGCACTTACTGGGGCATGGTTCGGTCGCTTTTTGACTCAAATCCCTTCATGAAAAGCGGCTTCGAGCTGGGCTGGCGCTTCCCGAATGGTGGCGGCGGTAATTTTCAGCTCATCGACACGACGAATGGATCGCCTTACGGCAAAACGGATGCGGCAATCTCGCTCGGAGCCACCTTTTCGGACACAGAAAGTGGCATTCACATGACGACCGTGGCGGCGAATGATGTGCCTCGCTACATCGATGTGCAGGTGAATCTGGGCAGCTTTCCCTCGAACAACGCGCCGACGATGACGCTGGCGGCGAGTGCGGAGGTGATCCCGCTGAATGGCACCGTGACCTTCACGGCGACGGCGAATGATGTGGATGCTGATCCGCTGGCTTTTAACTGGCAGCACTTTGGCAGCACCGCGCAAATCGTTTCGCCCAACTCGAATGTGATCACGCGGCAATTCACCGCGGCGGGCACCTTCATCGTCACCTGCACGGTGAGTGATATGAAAGGCGGCACGGTGACGCGGAACAAGCTCATCACGGTCGGCTCAGTAAGTACATTTACTATCAGTGGTCGTGTGACGCTGCTGGGACAGGGCCTGTCGGACGTGGTCATCACGGCGAACAATGCGAACGGTGTCATCAGTGACGCGGACGGCTACTTCACGATCCCGAATCTCTCCGCGAATGCCTACACGCTGACGCCGCTGCTTTACGGCTACAGCTTCAGCGAGCTCTTCAACAATAGCATCACCGTGGGGCCAAGTTTCAGTGGGGCGAACTTTGAAGCGGCGGCGCAGAGCGTGGTGACGATCGCGGCGCTGAATCCGAATGCGCATGAGGCTGCGCCGGTTACGCCGGGGACTTTCAGACTCACACGGACGGGTGACATCTCGCAGGACCTTGTGGTGAATGTGAACACGGTTCTCGGTGGCGCCACGCTGACCACGGACTACACGCTCTTGCCGTTGTATGCGGCGGGTTCGCTGGGATTCAGCACCTTCACGATTCTTGCGGACTACGACACGCTCGACATCACCGTGACGCCAGTAGTGGATACGAGCAGCGAGGGGCCCGAGACGGTGATTTTGCAGCTTGGGCCGGGGAATGGTTACCTCGTCGGCTCGGCATCGAGTGCGACGGTGGTCATCGCGGATGATGACACGGCTTTGCCAAAAGTAGGTATCACGGCTACGCGGAATTCGGTGATGGAAAACATTACCACTCCGGGACTTTTTACGATTTCTCGTGCGGTGGCCACTGCGTCGCCCCTGACGGTGAATTATGCCGTTTCAGGCTCGACGAGCAGTGGAAACGATTTCACAACGTTGACGGGTTCGATGACGATTTTGGCCGGCAATACTTCGGCAACGGTCGAAATCGCTCCGGTGGATGATTCCATCTCCGAATCGCTCGAAACGGCGATTTTGACCCTGAGCACCAATGCGGCCTACATCCTCGATCCGCTCGCAACGACGGCCACGGTGTTGCTTCATGACGATGATCTGCAAACGGTGAACGTCACGGCGAGTGACAGCACAGCCACGGAGATCGATTTGACGGTTCTAGGCGCGGCGGCGGACACAGGAACGTTTTTGATCACCCGTAGCGGAGACACAGCGAATGCGCTGACGGTTTATTACGCCTTCAGTGGCGTCACCGGCAGCGGCGTGATGGCGCTGCATGGCGCGGATTACGAGTGGATGCCGGGAGTGGTGGTGATCCCTGCGGGGCAAAGCGCTGCAGCGATCACGGTTGTGCCACGCTTTGATTCATTGGGCGAAGGGCCAGAGCAGGTCGTGCTAAATCTGGGTGCGAGTGCCACGAACTACATTCTCGGCAGCACTGCGACTGCGACAGTCACGATCCATGATAACGCGGCGGACAAGTCCTATATCGACGTGGTAAACACCGCGAATGGCGTGGAGCCCGCCACGAACGCGAATTTTCGTTTCAGCATGCGCGGAGGCACTTCTGCGACACCTCTACAGGTTGATTTCAGCATCACCGGCAGCGCCACGAATGGCACGGACTACGACTCCCTCGGCTGGTGGCTGCCGCAGTCCTCCAGCAGCACGGAAAACCTCCGCGCCATCTGGGCGGCGAACGCCACGAACCTCTGGGCCGTGGGTGACAACGGCACCATCCTCAAAGGCGATGGCACCAACTGGACCGCGCAGACGAGCGGCACCACGGAGCATCTACGCGCCGTGTGGGGCACGAGCGCCACAAGCGTGTGGGCCATGGGTGATGCTGGCACGATCCTATTCTTTAATGGCACGAGCTGGGCGACGCAGACGAGCGGCATCACGAACGCACTGCGCGGAGTGTGGGGCAGCAGTGGCACAAACATCTTCGCCGTGGGTGATGGTGGCACCATTTTGCGCAGCACAAATGGCACCTCCTGGATAGCCCAAACTAGCGGCATCACCACACGACTCAGCGCTGTGCATGGCAGCGGTGCGAGCAATGTGTGGGCAGTCGGTGATGATGGCGTGATCCGCTTTTGGAATGGCACGACCTGGGGTCCGCAGACCTCCGGCGTGAGCACGCAGCTCAATTCGGTCTTTGCGTCAAACTCGACGAATATCTGGGCTGTAGGCAGTGGCGGCGCAGTGCGCAAAGGCAGTGGCACGACATGGGCCAGCCAGACCTCCTCGACGACTTCGGATCTGAATGCCGTGTGGGCTTTTAGCACGACAAATTTGCTCATGTCCGGCTCGACGGCAGCACAGATGCTCAGCACGAATGGCTCAAGTTGGTCAAACGCACTGCTGAGCAGATACAGCCACTACAACGGCGTCTTCGGCACCAGTGGCACGCTTGCGTGGACGGTCGGGGACGGCGGCGTGATCCTGAAACGCGACAACGCGACCGCCGCACCCTATCCCAGCAGCCTCGTGATTCCGCGCAGCTCCACCAGCTTCGATCTCGCCCTGCGGACGAAGGACGACACCGATCTCGAAGACCGGGAGACGATCATGCTGGCGATCAACGCCTCCGCAAACTACCAGACCTTCGGTGCCAGCGCCTCCGCCACGGCCTGGCTGCGTGACAACGACAACGTGAACACGCTGGTGATCGACACACAGGTGGGCACGCTCGGCTCCATCACGACCGCCGAAGGCGGTTCCGGCGTCATCAAATTCTACATCTCCCGCCTCGGCAGCACGACGGCGGCAGTGACGGTGAACCTCACCTACAGCGGCACGGCGACGATGACGGACGACTATACCGCGCCAGCAAGTGTGGTCATTCCAGCGGGAGCGACAGGTGTGGATGTGCCGGTGACCATCGTCAATGACACGACCTTTGAAGGCACGGAGACGATCAGCCTCGATCTCGCCGCCGGCAGCTACTCGCGCGGCTCCAGCGCCACGATGTATGTCTCGGACAATGACACCGCCACAGGCACCATCGCTTTTACCGCGCCCAGCAGCTCCGCCTTGGAAAATGCGGGCACGGTGAACATCCCCGTCACGCTTTCAGCCGCGCAGCTCGGCGATGTAAAAGTAGAATATGCCACGAGCGGCAGCACCTCCGGCAACAGTGCAAACCTCAGTGCCCCCATCCCCTACTGGGTCCGTGTGGTGAAGACCGGTGGCAGCGTAAGCTATTTTCAATCCAACGATGGCGTGGTTTGGACACAGCGCGGCAATGCAGTGACCGTCTCTGGCATCAGCGGCACAAGCTACCTCGCGGGCATCGCCTTTGCGCCAGGAACCGCGACGCAGTTCACGACCACAATCGACAACTTCAGCGTCACCGGCCTCTCCGGCGGCACTCTCAGTTCAGAGGCAGCGCTCAGCATCGGCACTGTGACAGGTGGCAGTGCTTCCGCAGGAGGCGTGTATACCTTCGCCAACTCCGGCAATGGCCTCAGCAACACCACGACGGACAATTTCCACTATGTGTATGCGCCGGTGAATGGCTCCGCGAACTGCACCGTGACAGCACGCATCACCAGCGTGGGCAATGGCACCTCCACCAGCTCCCGCGCCGGCGTGATGCTGCGTGCCTCCACAGCGAACAACGCCAGCCACGCCTCCGCGCTGGCTACTGGCATAAGCGGCGGGAATTTTTACACCCTCCACCGAACAACCACCGGGAGCACCGCCACGCTCAGCAGCGCCTTCACCACGCACATTCTGCCCGTGTGGGTGCGCACCGTGCGTATGGGCAATGTTTTCACGCAGAGCACCTCCCGCGATGGCGCTGTGTGGACCAATTTTGCCGTCGCACCAACCATCGCTTTCGGTCAAAAACTCCTCGCCGGCCTCGCTGTGACGGCGCAGAGCGATGGACAGCTTGCCACGGCTACCTTTGACAATGTAACGCTCGCAGGCAACGCCTTCACCTCACAGGGCGGACGCACCATCGGCTTCGTCAATGAGCAGGGCAGTGACAGCATGAGTGGCGGCGTGTGGACCGTGACCGGCAGCGGCTCGGGCATCGGCGGCTCGGATGAGGCGCATTTCCCCAGCACGGAGGTCACAGGTGATTTCACGCTCGTCGCCCGCGTGCTCTCGCTCACCGGCGGCAATACCGCCGCGCAGGCAGGCATTATGGTGCGTGACGACCGCACGCACTATGCGCGGGCGGTTCACACCGGTTTTGTCAAAAACGGCAATGTCGAGCAGCGCTACCGCCTCCAAAGCAATACCACCGCCTTCGGCTCCGGCGTGGACTACAACCTGCCGCCAGGCGTTCTCACTATCCCCGCCGGCCAGATAAGTGGGAATATCACGCTCACCGTCGTGAACGACACCATGGACGAGGCCGACAACCTCATCACACTCCAGCTCCTCAATGCCAGCGGCGCGAACATCGGCGCGAATGCCTTCCACGGCTTCACCATCCTCGATGACGACAATCCACCCGCGAATCCCTATGTCGGCTTTGCGATGGCCAGCAGCACCTTTATGGAAAACGCGGGCAACACCCAGATCGCGGTCAGTCTGAGCGCACCAGTCACCGCAGCAGGCAGCGTGGATTTCACCACGGTGAATGGCAGCGCCACAGAGCCAGGAGACTTTACCACAACGACCGGCACACTCAGCTTCGCCGCTGGTGAGAGCGTGAAGTTCATCAGCGTGCCAATCGTGGATGATGCCGTGCTCGAAACGCCGGAAAACCTCACCGTGACCCTCGTCAATCCGGTCAATACAGTCCTCGGCAGTGCCAGCATACACACACTAACCATCACGGATGATGACTCTCCTGCCGTGAGCATCAGTGCGAATGACCCCAACGCGGCTGAAAGCGGTGACGCAGGCCAGTTCACCCTCACTCGCAATGGCGACACCACATCTGCGCTCGCCGTCACGCTCACACGCACAGGCAGCGCCACAAACGCCACGGACTACGCTACGATCAGCACTGCGCAGATCATTCCCGCTGGTCAGGCCAGCCTCACGATCAATGTCACACCCACTCAGGACACCAGCAATGAAGGCAGCGAAACCATCATCCTCGCCGTGACCACTGGCAGCGGCTACACCATCGGCACACCCAACACGGCTACCGTGAACATTCTCGACGATGATCGCAGCACCGTTACCCTCACAGCGAATGATCCCACGGCATCCGAAGCGGCGGGAAATCCTGGCCAGTTCACCATCACCCGCACTGCACCCACAAATGTAGCCCTCACCGTGAATGTCACCGTCGCAGGCACCGCCACGAATACGACCGACTACGCCAATGTGCCCGCCACAGTCGCCTTCGCCAGCGGTGATGTCGCAAAGACCCTCAACATCACGCCCGTCGATGATGGCAACACTGAAGGACCGGAAGATGTCACCATCTCCCTCGGCACCGGCAGTTACGATACCGGCGCTTCGTCGTATGGCAGTGTCAGCATCGTGGACAACGACATTCCGCCCACGGTTTTCATTGATAGTCCTTCTGTGCAGACGCCGCTCATCGCCACCACAAATGGCGTCATCGTCAGCGCCCAGGTGAATGATGACGGCACACCATCGGCACTCACCACGACGTGGAGCTGCGTCGCCGGCCCCGGCGTTGCCACCATCGAGTCGCCGAATGCCACGACGACCGCCGTGAGCTTCACCTTGCCTGGAACCTATGTTTTGCGCCTCAGCGCCACCGACGGGCAATTCACCGTGAGTGACCAAACCACGGTCAGTGTCGGAACGGCCGTCACAGCCGGAAATTGGCTCACACAAGACCTCGGACCGTCTTCCTCGCGTCGCGGCCAGGGACTCGAATACGGCAGCCTTTTCAGCCTCACAGGCACAGGCGCCGGTTACGCCGCTACCGGGAACGATCAGGCTCATGTCATGCTCCGCGACATCATCGGCGATGGCAGCGTCGTCGTACGCGTAACGAGCTTTTCCACCGCCGCAGCCCTCGCAGGCGTCACCATCCGTGATTCGCTCCAGCGTGCCTCCAATCGTGCTGTTTTAGGCTTCGTGCCCGGCACGGGGCTGCAATTCCGCACGCGAGCCGCGGCTGGAAATGACACGGTCGTTTCCGCAGCCGCTCCCGCATTGCCTTTCTGGTTAAAGTTGGATCGAAATGCCACGAACAACCAAATAAGCGCCAGCTATAGCACCGATGGCACCATCTGGACTACCATCGGCACACCCGTCACTGTGCCTTGGCTCAATACCACAGCCTACTACGGCCTCACCGCGACGAGCAACAACACAGCCACCAGCGCCACCGCCGTCTTTGACAATGTCACACTCACACCAACACCCACGGCACCCGCCTTGCTCAATGATGATAGCGGCACCGCGCCAAACGCACTCGGCAGCACCAGCTTCGATGGCACCACCTACACCGTGGCAGGATCGAGCAGCGGGTACTTTTACGGCTCGCAATACCATGGCGACCTCGAAATCCGCTGCCGCCTCGCCACCTACAGCAGCGGTGCAGGCAGCAGCAGCGGCGGCATCCGCATCGCGGAAAGCATCGAAGGCGGAGCCCAGCTTCACCTCGGCCGCATGCCCACGAGCAGCTACAGCGGCTACTACTGGACGAATCTCGCTGGTGGCAACCAACCCGGTGTGCCCAGCGGCATCAATGCCGGAAACTGGATGCGCATCGTCCGCCGTGGCAACAGCGTCACCGGTTACCGCGCCACCCACAACACTGGCACGAATGGCCCAAACGCCTGGACTCAGATCGGCCAGCCGCAGACCATTATCATGACCACGCCTGTGTGGGTCGGTTTCTTTGTGGACAACGCCAGCGGAGCCACCGGCACGTTAAATACCTGCACCTTCACCGGCCTCAGCATCACCGCTCTCAACAAAGCCCCCGTCATCGCCGCCACGGCCACCAGCAGCCTCACACCTGTCACCCTCAACGGCACCATCACCGATGACAGCCTGCCCGCCGACTTCACCAACCTCTGGACACGCCGCAGCGGCCCCACCGGCATCGCCTTTGCAAATGCCACGCTCGTCGACACCACAGCCACCCTCACCGACAGCGGCCCCTACGTCCTTCGCCTCACTGCCGACGACACCGCCACGAAATCCTTCTTCGATTTGAGCCTCACGGCCTACACCACGCCTTTCGCCCAATGGCTGGATACCACAAATACAGGCAACGAAAACAATCAAATAGCCGAAGCAGAGATGGACACCGATGGTGATGGCTTGGTCAACCTCCTGGAATACGCCATCGGCAGCAATGGCTCCGTCAGTAACACCAACCCACAGGTCATTACCATGGCTCCAGTGAGCACTTCCAATTTCCTCCGCATCAGCATCCCGAAAAACCCCGCTGCGACCGATATCACCTTCACCGTCGAAGCCACCAGCGACCTCTCTAATCCACTGAGTTGGAGCAGCGCCGGATTGACCATCGAATCCAACACAAGCACCCAGCTCACCGTCCGTGACAGCGTCCCATCAGGCCCCAGCGTCCGCCGATTCATGAGAGTGAAAGTCTCCCGACCCTAAAAAGGAATCTGGACATGTTGCAGCGTTTCATCTCCAATAGGTGCCCATGATCTGGAAAGCTGCTCTTCTCTCACTCGCCCTCGCTGGCACCGTCTCCGCTCAGGAAGTCACTCTACCGACTGCCAAGCCGGAAAAGCATGCCTTTGAATTCAAGGATGGGGATCGGCTCGTGCTCATAGGAAATACAGTTATCGAGCGCGAGCAGCGTTATGGCAGCTTTGAGCCGCGACTGGCCTTGGCGCTTGGCGACATTAAAGTCAGTGTCCGCAATCTCGCCTGGAGTGGGGACACCGTCTTTGGCCATGCACGCTCCTATTTTGGTCCACCCGAAGAGGGCATCCAACGTCTCACGACTCATCTGGATCTGCTGAAACCCAACGTCGTCATGCTTTGCTATGGTTCTGAAATGGCTTTCGAAGGACTCAGCGGCCTGCCAAACTTCCTCACAGGTTACCGGAATCTGCTCGACCTCATGCGCAAGCAAGTTCCCGGAGTGCGCCTCATCATTGTCAGCCCGCCTCCAGTGGAGTCGCTTGCTCCACCACTCCCAGATTTGGCTTTTGCCAATAAAAGCCTCTCCAGTTTCCGCGACGCCTTGCGCAAATTCGCTCTCAGCCAAAATACCTATTTTATCGATCTCTTTGAGCTCATGGGTGGGCTGCCCAAGGCCGGCGTCACGACCCAGCCACTTACTGAAAATGGGGTTCATTACACCCAGGCAGGCTACGAGAAACTCAGCTCCAGTCTCGTCACTGGACTTGGCCTTCCTGCACCCGCGTTCGCCAACGCCGAGCTAGAGCTAATCACAAGAGAAGTCCTGCATAAAGATGAGCTTTTTTTCAATCGCTGGCGCCCACAGAACGAGACCTACCTTTTTGGCTTCCGTAAACATGAGCAGGGCCAAAACGCCAAGGAAATCCCCATGTTCGATCCCCTGATTGATCAGGCAGACGGGAAAATACAAGCGGCCAAAGCGACCTTACTAGCTTCCAAAAAGCGGCTATAAAAAATCATATCTTCAAATCATGATATGTCGATATGATGGTTGACCCGCAAAGCTAGGGCGCTAGTTTCGGTCATGCCTCCACGCCCAAATTGCCGCACTGAACTTGAAGCCGCCATGCGCCAACGTATCCTCGTCATCGACGGGGCCATGGGGACGACGATTCGTGGTTATGGACTGAAAGAAGCCGATGCCCGCGGCCAGCGCTTTTTAAAGAACGACAAGGATTTGCTGAACAATGGAGACATCCTCAGCATCACCCGGCCTGATATCATCGAGGACATCCATCGCCGTTTCTTAGAGGCTGGAGCAGACATTATCGAGACAAACACCTTCTCAGGCACCAGCATCGCCCAGAGCGAATTCTTCGTGGAAGATCCACGCGAGAAAGGTGGCCGCAAAGATCCCGAGTTCTTCCAGAAGATCATTGACGACACGTTTCTCAACGACCTTGCCTGGGAGATCAATTATGAGTCCGCAAGGCAATGCCGCAAATGGGCTGACCAGATCGCTGAGAAAACCGGACGTAAACGCTATGTTGCAGGTGCTGTCGGACCACTGACGGTTTCCCTTTCCCAGTTCCCAGATCTCTCGGACCTGAGCTTCCGCTACGTCACCTTTGATCAGGTGAAAACCGCCTATGCGCATCAAATCCGCGCACTCATTGCTGGCGGAGTCGATACGCTGATGGTCGAGACGATTTTTGATTCACTCAATGCGAAGGCCGCCCTGGTGGCCATCCGCGAGGTGTTTGATGCCGATGGTTTAGAGCTTCCAGTTCAGATTTCAGCCGCTGTCGGCCCTGGTGGCGAAACGATGATCTCAGGCCAAATCACTGAGGCCTACCTCAATGCCATGCGCCATGTGAAGCCACTATCCATCGGCCTCAACTGCTCACTCGGACCCGACAAGATGCGGCCATTCCTGGAAGAGCTGGCCACAAAGGCGGACTGCTTCGTCTCTGCCTATCCGAATGCCGGAATGCCGAACCCACTGGCACCAACGGGCTTTGATCTGCTGCCGCCCGACATGGCCGACTATGCCACCGACTTCGCTAAGTCCGGCTTCGTCAATATCATGGGTGGCTGCTGTGGGAACACACCAGAGCACATCGCCGCCATTGCCAAAGCCGTGGAAAACCTGGAACCGCGCCGCGTGCCGCAGCCAGAGACGATCATGCGCCTGAGTGGATCGCAGCCCTACAATCACACGAAAGAGGCCAACTACCTCATGATCGGCGAGCGCACGAACGTGGCAGGTTCACCGAAGTTTGCTAAGCTCATCAAAGAAGGCAAATTTGAAGAAGCTGTTATCATCGCGCGTCAACAGGTCGAAAACGGAGCCAACGTCATCGACATCTGCATGGACGAAGGCCTCATCGATGGCGTGCCAACGATGACCAAGTTCCTCAACCTGCTGCAAACCGAGCCTGAAGTGGCCAAGGTGCCTTTTATGGTCGATTCCTCGAAGTGGGAGATCATCGAAGCTGGTCTAAAGATGCTGCAAGGCAAAGGCATCGCCAATTCCATCTCCCTTAAAGAAGGTGAAGAAGCCTTCAAAGAACGCGCCTCTGCCATCAAGCGATACGGTGCCGCCGCCGTTGTCATGGCCTTTGACGAAAACGGTCAAGCTGCCACCTACGACGAAAAAATCCGCATCTGCGAGCGTGCATATCGCATCCTCGTCGATCAGGTCGGCTTCCCGCCAGAAGATATTATTTTTGATCCCAACATCCTTACCGTGGCCACTGGGATGGAAGAGCATAACAACTACGCTCTCGACTTCATCAACGCCACACACTGGATCAAAGAAAACCTGCCTGGAGCCAAAGTCAGCGGTGGCGTCAGCAACATCAGTTTCAGTTTCCGAGGAAATAACAAAGTGCGTGAAGCCATGCACAGCGTCTTCCTCTACTACGCGATCAAGGCAGGCATGGACATGGGCATCGTCAACGCCGGCATGTTAGAGGTCTATGAAGACATCCCCAAAGACCTGCTAGAAAAAGTCGAAGATGTCATTCTCAATCGCCGTCCTGACGCCACCGAGATTCTAGTCGATTTCGCCGAGCAATTCAAAGGCCAAGGCGGCGGCAAGAAGATCGAAGCCGATCTCGCCTGGCGCGATGCAGCTGTCGAAAAACGTCTGGAGCACGCACTGCTGCGTGGCATCACCGACTTCATCAATACGGATACACAAGAAGCGCTGGATAAACTCGGCAAACCTCTGCTGGTCATCGAAGGCCCGCTCATGGATGGCATGAGCGTCGTTGGAGATCTCTTTGGTGCGGGTAAAATGTTCCTACCTCAGGTCGTCAAAAGCGCCCGCGTGATGAAGCAATCCGTTGCGTATCTCCAGCCCTTCATGGAGGCAGAGAAGGTCAAGAAAGCCCGCGAACGCGAGCTACTCATCGAGATCGCTGAAAAAACTGCAACGGCTCTCCAAACCGGCGGAGACGTCATGGTCACTGACGACTTCCGATACACACCTTTTAATGGTCTAAGCCTCGAAGAACGCCGCCTGGAGGTGAAATTTGCTGCTGCTCTAGCTTCTGAAAGTGTGGATAGACTTGCGGCACAGGATCCTAACTCGGACAGTTACCTTCAAAAGGTGAAGTCCAACCTTCATGAAGAATTCAAGAGCTTAACAAATGATGCCGAATTCATTTCCAAACTTCTGACGCAATTTCAAACCGTGCAGGCGCCTTCATCAGCTCAAAAGGCAAACGCAGAAAAAATCGCTCCTTCATCCTTAACTGCCGCTGACCTCATCCCAGCTGAAGCTGCCAAACAAGGTGGCGGGAAGATCATCATGGCCACCGTCAAAGGTGACGTGCATGACATCGGCAAAAACATCGTAGGCGTCGTTTTGGCCTGCAACGGCTTCGAAGTCACAGATCTGGGCGTCATGGTTTCTTGTGACAAGATCCTCGCCGCAGCGATTGACCAAGGCGCCGACGTCATTGGACTCAGTGGCCTGATCACGCCGTCCCTGGATGAAATGATGCATGTCGCCTCTGAAATGGAGCGCCGAGGCATGAAACAGCCACTTCTCATTGGCGGAGCCACCACTAGCGCTGCACACACAGCCATCAAACTCGCACCGCATTACTCAGGCCCTATTGTCCATGTGCTGGATGCCTCACGCAGTGTGCCTGTCACCACCTCACTTATCAGTGAAGAAAATCGTAACGCCTTCATCGCAGAAAATGAAGCACGCCATGTGCGTCTGCGCGAAGAATACGGCAAGAAGAAAGAACGCAAGCTTCTCAGCCTCGCTGAATCACGCGAGCTTGCCTTCCAATGCGACTGGGCCACGCAGGAGATCGCTACACCGAGCTTTCTAGGCACACGCACGCTGGAAGGTCCCAACATGGTGGCCACCCTGCGCCCATACATTGACTGGTCTCCCTTCTTTCACAGCTGGGAACTACGCGGTCGATGGATAAGCGTTGAAAACAGATTCTCCTCTGCTCATGAAGATCCTGAAATGAATGTGAAGGCTGTCGAACAGGGCTTAAAACTCTACTCAGATGCCAACCATCTACTGGACCAAATCATTGCGGAGAAACGCTTCACACCTCGCGGCATTTATGGCTTCTTCCCCGCAGCCAGTATTGGCGATGACATTGAAGTCTATGCCGATGAGTCCCGCACTTCTCTGCGCTGCACTTTCCATACGCTGCGCCAGCAAGTCATTAAAAAGGATACGCCAAACTACGCCCTCAGCGACTACATCGCCCCGAAAGGCATTGGTCGTGCCGATTACATCGGCGGCTTTGCTGTCGGCATTCATGGTGCCGATGACTTTGCTCAGCAGTTCGACGCGGCCAATGATCCCTACAGCTCCATCATTGTCAAAGCCCTCGCCGACCGTCTGGCAGAGGCCTTTGCCGAATACCTGCATTTGGAAGCCCGCTACGATTGGGGTTATGAGAAGCCTGGCGACTTCAGCCATGAGGATCTCGTCAAGGAACGTTATCGCGGCATTCGCCCAGCACCCGGCTATCCGTCTCAACCCGACCACACCGAAAAGCCGATCCTTTTCGACCTGCTAGATGCCACCGCTAAAACCGGTGTCGATCTCACCGAAAGTATGGCCATGCATCCAGGCAGCGCAGTCAGCGGCCTCTACTTCAGCCATCCAGAAGCGCATTACTTCGGCATCAGCGTGCTGGGTAAGGACCAAATCGAAGATTATGCCAATCGCAAAGGCATGAACGTAGAAACGGCTGAAAAATGGCTGGGGCCATGGTTGGGATACTGAACCGATAGCTTCATTCATCTTTGTGCATACACCATTGGCCCTTGGAGGCGCTGATAGTGAGTCAGTATCCTATTTTTAAAAGCGGCCCATTTCGCACCTGGGCATCCATTGTCCATCAGGAAATGGGGACAGGCTTTTCGATAGGGTGTTACACCAGGACGCGGCCAATGATAATGCGGCACCACATGGTTCAGTGGAATCTGATGCTGCCACATGAGATAAGCGGCCAATTTAGCCGTTCGATCCATGACTGAGCCGAGATTGATGCCACGATACTCGCACATTTCAATGCCAATGGAATTGGTGTTGCCTGGGCCACTGAAGTCGGCATGACCACCCTGGACAAGAGTCGAGAGATGCTGGATGGCGTAAGCCGAATCGACCGTAAAATGCCAGGAAAGTTTACCTGCACGGGAGGCACCTGGGCGCAAACGGGAGGGCAGACCACGACTCATGGCAGAGGCATAGTCAGTGGCATTCATGCTAGCGCTGCCTGTTGAGTGAATGGTGATGAACGTAGGCTTCATCGAAGGATGCTTCGAGCGCCCTAGATCGAAGGCAGAGACAAATCGTGCACGCACACCGACTTCGGCTAACAAAAGAGAGGAATACACTGAACTTCGAACTGTGGGATAAGCAGAACTCAACGAGATATCGTTAGTGATCGGAGCCTCCTTCGGAGCAACCTTGATGACGGACAACTTGATCGCCCGATCTTGGGCTGGATACGAAACAGGGAGATAATACTGAACTGGTTGGTTCGGGTAAGCATCATAGCTGGGGGCTACAGGTTGATTCGGATAGTCGTTTGAATAACCTTTAATACTCGACTGGATACGAGATACGTTGTTGCTCAGACTGGCAACAATATTGGCCTGACTGAGAGGACCCGCAGCCGTGCAGCCTAGTAACTGGACGATTTGTGAAGCCAAAATGAGCGGATGGTTACCTAGCGTTTTCATAAAAAAGCATGAAGAGTCATTCCGCAGTGAAAATGCGGTGATGATTGAGTGGCCTAACTGCTCCTAGTTTTAGCGGTTGGTGGTGCGTCCAGTTGGTTCAACTTCTGCGGGTAAAACACCTGAAAGTAACCCACTACAGACGAGATGAGCGCTTTCAGCTAAGAGGCGCGACCATGCAATCGAAATGGCTTGCAGTGTGCTCAGCGCCATGTCTGCGATTGATTCTAGCTGGCTCGGTGAGAGCGCGGCAGAGGGGGATGCAAGGCTTGCCATGGATCGAGTTCTTCTCTCAGACAACTGTCGAATGAACCTCGATGATTTCACCCGCAGCGGATTGCCACAGATTTGTTGAACCTGATGGCGGAGGGAAAGGTTGGGAGTCATTAGCCAGGAACTGAAATGAAGTACTTTGCTAGGTCTCAAGTCAGTTCACACAGGTGATGTGATCTAGAATGAGTGATGGTATTGTAATTTTAAATGTCGATGATTCCATTGGACCAAAGGCCTAGAAATGGCTGTTTTTTCATCGCTCCAACCCACCACTGCCATGAAACAAAATGGTCAGCAGCGGCATCAAGAGCGTAGAGACGACTTAAATTGGTCGTATCGACGGCATTAAAAGACCGCGATTTTACCTTGCGGCTTAGCGGCTGACGCGCGCCTGCAAGGTATCTGTTCTATCAATTCCAATCCAAGATGGGACGCTTACAACCACAACGACCAACGTCAAGGCGTCCACCAGGCATTTAGCTTGGCAGTGAGCTCGGTGACTTTGGCGGGCTGGTCACTGGCGAGGTTCTTTTCCTCGGTGGGGTCGGCTTTGAGGTCGTAGAGTTCGGTGACATCGTCGGGCTGGTTAGCTTTGTTGGGGATAATAAGCTTGCTGTGACCGTCGATGATCCAGCGCCATCTCAGGCTGCTGGAGGGGACCTGAATATCGACAAAGCTATGGGTGAAGCACTCGCCATACAACGTCTTGCGGGCAGTGACGGCGGCGCTGTCGAGCAGGTTGAGGCCAGGCATATCCTTTGTAGGCTCGAGTCCGGCGGCTTTCAGGATCGTGGGAGCGAAGTCGAGTGAGATGGCGAGGTCGTCTGACATCTTCGGCTGCACTTTGGCAGGCCAGCGGAGCATGATGGGGCTGCGCAGGCCACCGTCGTATTGACTCTGTTTGGATTTATCGGCATAGCGACCGGTCTGAGGATTGGTGATCCAGCCGTTGTCAGAGACATAAACGACGATGGTGTTTTCGCGCAGGCCTTGTTCGTCCAGATGGTTCAGTAACTGACCGCAGGTCTCATCAAACCACTCGACCATGGCCCAGTATTTGGCGATGTGTGCACTAGGGGCTTTGTCGATATACTTATCGAGAAGACGCTTTGGCGGCGTATGCGGATCATGCGGCATCATGGGGGCATACCAAACAAGGAAGGGTTTGTGCTGTTGCTTGGCTTGACCAATGAAATCGTAGATGGCCTGCATGGTTTTGCGACCAATGTCGAGTCCAGTATCTCCATGGCGTCCACCCTGAGTCATGCCGCTGGTGAAGCCGCCGCGTGAGTAGTGCTTCTGCCACCATTTACCCGTTTGCAGGCTGAGATAACCTTTGGCTGCTAGGCGCGTAGGCAGGGTGCCGGCTGCCTCAAGGTGCTTGCTCATGATCTCGCGTCCTGCGTCAAAGAGTGGACTGGTTTGGAATGCCCTCGGCTTCATGCCGGCGGGTGCGCCGGGGTCGTTGCTAGTCACTTTATGCTGATGCGGATAGAGGCCAGTGATGATGCTAGCAAGACTGGGGCAGCAGAGGCTACTAGGAACATAACCGCGAGTGAAGGTAAGGCTTTCTTTAGCCAGTTTATCAAGGTTTGGCGTCTGGAGGTGGGGATGCCCCATGAAACCGTAGTCGCTC
>Ga0164295_10000473_pt1 | contig 34066 bp, 32 predicted proteins | sample GEODES006metaG_FD_111798 | JGI IMG/M metagenome (GOLD analysis project Ga0164295, IMG submission 111798) | Oligotrophic lake water microbial communities from Sparkling Lake, Wisconsin, USA - GEODES006 metaG | ecosystem: Environmental > Aquatic > Freshwater > Lake | place: USA: Sparkling Lake... | reverse complement strand
TAGTATATCATAATATAGGTGTTATTAAACAATCGGCTTAATCTCACTTCTCATTATGATTAGATGAATGATTATATCGTAATATCAATATATATTATGATATAAAGTTGCTTTCAAAACTAGTGAAATAAATAAAAAACGAGATAATCATATATAAGCACTACTTGTTACTCTTTCAAACTATAATTTAATAGAACACTTCTAATATTTTTATATTTCTCTCTATAATTGTCATTATACCATTTATATTTACTAATCCATGCATAGAATTTATTTCGATTAATATCTGTTGTAGATAATTTTGATGCTTTTAATTCTGCACTCTCTTTGAATCGTGATAATATTTTAGCAATTGGAACAAAATCATCTTTATGACGAATCAAATTATTCTTGATAAATAAACTAATTGTATTTGATAATATTTTATGTTTATTCTTTACATCACTCATTTTACTTGTTGTTTTAGTTTTATCTAATGTATCTGTTCTAGCAACTTTTTTAGAATCCTTTTTAGAATCTTTCGTGGAGGGCTTTTTTATTACTTTATCTGTTGTTTTCTTAGTTGGTTTCTTTGGAATAATTTTAGTTTTCTTATCAGATTCATCGTCACTATCAGAATATATAGTTGAATCATCTGATTTTGTAGTTGTTTTTGATGTAATTTTAGTTAAATTTTCTACTTCTTTTTTATCCTTATTATTTTTACGGGTATTTTTTCTAAAAGCTGCATTAATTTTTTCAATTTGTTTTTTGACATTATTTTTTTTATTTAATATAACAATGGCTATCAGTTTACATTTGATGTTTACAACATTCGCAAATTGAAAAAGAATTGATCTATTTTTTATATTTGTAGACGGTTTTAAATACATCAAAATCATCGTACGAACTGTATTCCACAATGAATTTTTTGAAGCAAAAATAATTTGTTTTTCATCATCGTAAATTTTAATTATATATCTCATATATGTTTCTTCAAATGGATTTTTAATTACATGTGATTTACTATATTTCTCAACAGCTTCCAATGATTTTTTAGTAATAATGTATTCAATTTCTTTAATTTTATTTAAATTATAATATAAATTATCGTCGCCATCTTTTTTAAAATCTATTTTTTTTAATTCATAGTCAGGGTCATTATCAATATCAAATTCCATACTATTATATCATTATAAAACATTTTATTTTTTAAATGTAATTATATAAACTAATTAATAGTACAATAATTATACCACCAAAATAAATTATTTATTAAAAGGTACTTATATAAAATAAATATCGGTACAATAATTATACTGACAAATAATTTATTTGTCAAAATGTAATTATATAAACTAATTAATAGTACATTAATTATACCGCCGAAATAAATTATTTATTAAAATGTAATTATATAAACTAATTAATAGTACATTAAGTATACCGCCGAAATAAATTATTTATTAAAATGTAATTATATATAATAAATAACAGTACATTAAGTATACCGCCGAAATAAATTATTTATTAAAATGTAATTATATAAAATAAATATAAGTACATTTAATGTAAATTAATAATTAATACTCTTTGTATTAGGGTCAGTTTTATCATCATTTATCTCAATAGTATTATCAAATGTATCTTTGACAACATCATCGTGAGAAACAATTAAAACCCAATCATATTTAGATCGAATATAATTAATCAACTTAATAAGTTCTTGTTTATTATTTGTATCAGCACTATCTAAAATTTCATCAATGATCATAAAGTTAGATTTAATATTAGTGTTTAATTCTGCCAAAGCAATTCTAAATATTAAATTATTCAAACAAGTTTGATAACCTCCATTTCTAACTGTATTATGTTTATTATCATAAATATTAATAACAAAATTATTAGTATCTTTTTTATCTTTTTCATATTTAATTTCAACAGGACGAGAATTAAATTTCAAAAATAATTCATTAACTATTTCATTAAATCGTGGTAAAATATTATCTTTCATAATTGATTCAATCAAACCACCATCTTTTAATATATTATTAATTATCAAATATTGATCGTAAATTTTATTACAATCATTAATATTTGTTTCTATTAATTTAATCTCAATTGTGTGTTGATTAATCTTAAGTTGATCTTTTTTTAACTCATCTAAAATAACATTTAATTTATCAATATCTTCTTGTATAACAATAATATCTTCTTCATTTTTATTATATAACACATTTTTATCATATAATTCTTTGTTGTTTAAATATTCTTTATATTTTTTTTCTTGATCAATCAATTTAGAATTTAATTTATTTACTTTTTCATTTAAAATAATTATTTCTTCATTAATTTCATCGTATCTAATTTTTTCATCACATTTATCATTCTGTAATTCTGTAATTTTATTTTTTAATTCATCAATTGATTCTTCAACATTTTCATTATCGAGATATTTGCTATAATTATTTTTAATCTTTTCAAGTTCCGTTATTTTGATTTCAACATTTTTTATTTTTTCATTACATATTTCATTATCTTTTAATATTAGTTTTTTATCATTTTCTTTTTTATTTCTCTCTTCATTTTGTTCAATATATAAATTATAAGCTTCAACAAGTTTTTTCTTTTTATTAACATCCGTAGAAAGTTTTTTAATTTTTATATTTATTTCTTTCAATAAACTACTTAATTCCTCAATCTTATTCTCAAGAGAAATCTTTTCTTTAGTTACACTATTTTTCATACAATATTTACATTCAGGATTATATTCATGTGATTCAATATTATCTAATCTAGTTTGATATTCTTCAAGATCTTCTGTATAATTTTCTCTTTTATTCTTTAATTTTTCTAACTCATCATTTAATCTACTATATTCGTCTTGATTTTTTTTATCAACAATTTTAATTTTCTTTTTTAATATTCTATCAATTTCTTTTAATTCTGAATTATTTGATGATAATTTTGATTCTAATTTTATTTTTTCATCTTCTAATTTTTTAATTTCTAATTTATTATTTTTCTCATTAAACTTTTTATAATTATATGAATTATCATTCCATAATTGTTTAGTTAATTTATCAATATCGACATTATATTTTTGGATAGATTTATTTTTTTTATCAATATAATCATTCTCAATAGTTTTAATATCGCCAATATCTAATAACTCATCTTTTAATGTTTTAATTTTATCCTTGATTGAATTTATCTCATCACTTAATGCAGATATTGTTTTAATAATTATTTTTTCATCAAGATCATTATCATTAGATATTTGTGATACATAATTTGATAATTGATACTTAATTTTTTTATATTCCTCCATTTTATCATTTAACTTATTAATATTGTTTTCAACATCTTTAATCTTATCATTTAGTTGTATTTTTGTTTTGTCAACATTTAATTTAATAGTAACAATATCTTTTCCATATTCTGCATATTTTTTTAATTGAGTTGTGTATCTATTAGATTCAGATTTAAGACTTCTTAATTTACTTGTAGTGTCATTATATAGATTATCATAAATATCCAATCTAGAAAGTTTACAAAGAATATCTCTTTTTTTATCTGAAGATAATTCCGAAAAACCAATGCTTCTACCTTGAAATAATGATTTTTGTGTAACGATTGATGATATAAGTAAATCATCAATTAAACCTATTTTATCTCTAATAAAAATATCAGTTTCTTTTTTATTCTTACCTGAAATATTTGTATCGTTTTCATAAAATTCGGTTGTTGCTTGAACTTCCTTGGTTGTTTTAGAATTTCTACTCAAAGTTCTAATTATTGTATATTTAACATTATTTAATTCAATAATAATTTTACTTTTGAAAGCTTTTTTATTGGCATTAATTAAATCATATCTATCACCACGCGTTGACTCTTCAAATAGTGAGTATAAAATAATATCGATAAATGATGATTTTCCGCTAGAATTTGGACCACTAATACCCATTATATTTTTAAATTTAGTAAAATCGATTAAATTATTCTCACCATAAATTGCCATATTATTAAACTCAAGTGATATTAATTTTATATTACGTTTTTGATCAATATCATTAAAGTTATAATTTCTTAATAAATCATCAATTACTTTTTTATAATCATTAATCTGTTCATCATTTAAGTTATTATTTTCTTTAATTTTTAATATCAATAAATTTGATAAATCATTGACATTTTTAATAATACTAAGATTTTGTTCTTTTCCACCAATCATAATTTTTGTATCTTTATTCTTAGAACCAATCATAATATCTATTTTTTTATTGATTGTAATATTACTTTTATTTAATGCTGTATATATTTCATCAATATGTGAACGATTAAAACTTTTACAATCTATTCTAACATCTAACTTTGATGGTAATTTAGTTATATCATAAAATGATTTACCATCTTCATCAATCTCTATTTTAATCTTACCATAATCATTTTGAACTTTCTGAAATTCACCTGTACCTATTTCTAAATTCCACAATACATAACCTTTATCTAATGATTCATCTATTGTTTGTTGTATTAATGAACCACTATATGCTATATTTTTTTTAAGAAATGAATGTTTGTGAATGTCTCCAAGAAATACAAAATCATAATCAGAAAAATCATTTGTAGTAAAATATTTTTTTTCATTTACATTATTTTTATATTCATAACCATTATCAGAAACACCATTAATAATGCCATGATATAAGCCGCATTTATATCCATCAAAACTAAAATCACATTTCAAAACATTTTTAGATTGACCAAATCGTGTATGACCGAATAATATATTATTTATTTGATAATAACCTGCATCATTTAATAAATAAAGATTATTTTCTGTCTTAAGATTCTTGATGATACATTCAACAGAGTTATGATCTGGATTCAACAGAGATATATCATGATTTCCTGGAATTACAATTACATCTGATATCTTACATAATGTAATAAAAAAATATTTAGCTAAATTGATTGAAATTGGATGTAAATCAGTTTTGTCATGTAATATATCTCCAGCTACAACAATTAATGAATTTTCTTTATTTAATCTTTTATGTTTCAGATCGACATATAGATTATCAAATACATCAATATATTCCACTTCGCGTTCTCGTTTATGTATATGTATATCTGCCAAATGAACAATATATTTTATATTATTATTCCCATCATTTTTTAATAATGTAATATTAGATTTTAATTGCTTTTCTTCAACATTATGTTCTTCGTCAGTTAGTTTATTAGATTTTTTATTTTTTTTTGTAGGTTTTTTATATTTTATATTTTTTTTATTTTCGTTATTGCCTACCATTTTTTATATTTTTAATAATAACATTAATTATTTAAATGTTATTATATTACTATTTAATTTCTGAATAATTGAAGAAAATATTAAATAAACTCTAACAAAAAATTATAAAGTTGACAACATTTATACTTTTAAGGGTAATAAGGGAATCTTACCGCATATTAAAGGAAAAGATAATATTGAACTTGATAAAGGAACTTTTACACAAAAGAAACTTGCAATTTGGTTTGGTACAGAAACATCTGGAATGTCTGAATATTCAATTAATAAATGTAAAAAATTAATTCAAATTCCTATGTCTGGAATTATTGAATCCTATAATTTAGCAACATCTACAGGTATTGTATTTTACGAAGTATGTAAACAACGTAGAAATTTTACAAAAAAATGATTTTAATTATTAATATATTTAAAAAGTCATTTAATATTAAATTACAATGCATCATATGTAGAGCCAACAAATATTACATCAAAAAATTATTAATTTTTTTATATTTACTAATTTTATTATGGATATATTTATATCAATTCTAATTGTAATTATTGTTATACTTTTTATTTATTTGATATATAGAAAAATAAATAAAAATACAAATAAAAAAACAATAAATCAATTAAATCAATTAACAAAAGAAATAAAAAACAATGTTACAATAACATTATATAATATGAATAAATTTATAAATGTACCTAATAATATGAAAAAAATATTATTAGAAATTGCACATAAATATAAACATGCAGATCTTATAAAGTGTTTTAATCAAAAATAAACAGGATCAATATGATAATATTCATACAACTTACAATTTGGTAATAATGATTTTACTATTTCTTCAATATCATCCGTAATATAATTGAGTTCCATGCGTTTTAAATTTGTAAATCCACCATTATTAATTGTATTTATAATCATGCTTTCACGGATATCTAACACCGCATACATGACTGACGGAGCATATAAAGTTTTAGTGTGGTCTGGATAATAACGATATAATAATATAGATTCAACAGAATCTGGTAAATATAGTGAATTATTAAAATTTTTACAATATAATTCAAGATATTTTAGTGGAGATTTTAAATTCAAAGGCTTCGTAAATAATTTACTTGAGATAACTAATTTATTTAATAATGGCAAATCTGGAAGGTTTCCATCAAAATAAGGAATATCAATCGTCAAACTTATTAAACTTTGTGGCAAAGACTTTGTAAATAACTCCATATCATTTTTTAATTTTATATTATCTTCACCATATCGCCATATATGATAATTTGTTTGTACACTAAAATATTTTAATTCTGGTAATTCTGGTAGAACACAATTAAAATATGGTACAATAAAATATAAAGATTCAATTGTCGGTGGCAACGAGTTAATTAAAGGTTGGAAATATGTGCTATTTATTTCAATTAGATCTGCAAATTTTATTTCGGTATAAATTTTAATATAAAGATTTTTCAATTTAGGAACTAATAAAAAATCAAAATCAGTTATTAGGTAATCTATATGTAATTTTAATGTTTCTATATTGGAGAAATTAATCAACAACATTTTTAAATCTGATTGTGTAATTTTTTGACCTTTAAAATATCCATCATAATTTGAAATTGTTTTAAGAGATTCAAATTCATCTTTATATTTTATTATTTCATTAATATCTATACATTTTTGAATAGATATTACGGTGATGTTTTGTAATATTTTTGATTCATAAAGAAATTTTAGGCCATTAATCACATTTCCAATAATAATAGATACATTTCCACGTATATATGTTGATGATTTTTCATCAATAAGTGTATAACCAAGTAAATCAGAATAAATATATTCAGAATTATTAATTTCAAGATAATTCAAATTTTTTAATGTTTCAACCATTTTTTTTATTTTATAATTAGACTTTGATATCAATATATTTATAATTTCATTTTTTAATAAAGATGAAATAGATACAGAGTATGCATATAAAGACGATACTGAAGATGAGGATAGAAGATGAATAGATAAATAGATGAATTAGAAGAGTTAATTGAAATAAATAATCTTGGTAAATATATTGATAAAAGAGTTTTATATGATGCAATTATTACTAAATTATCAATAATTTTGAATTATGGTGTTCGGATTATCCTTAACCGACTATAGGTGTTATAACACCTGTGCCAGTTAAGACTCTTTTTACTTTTTATATTTTTTATGGTCGTTTAAAGGATAAAAAAATAAAGTAAATATTAAAATCAATAACCGAAATACTAGTAAAGGCACAGGTCATTATGTATAGATTGTGGTTATATTCTAATTTGTAAATATAAAAATAAAGATTGTATAATTTGTAAACATAAAACAAAATATATATTAATTTGTTAATATCCTTTAACCGGTTTTCAAAAATATAGAAAGATAAAAAGAATATTAACGTAAGTTGTATTTTTCATCTAACTCATATTTAAGATTAGTTTATATACACAATATTATCATCAACATCATCAACATCTTCATTATCGGAATCTTCATTTTTTACTTCTTTTCTTAATTGTCCATATAATTTACTTCTTTCTCTAATTTTCCATTATCATGATATGATTTATAAACACTATTTATTTTATTATTAAAATAATTTACTTCTTTTTTTAATTGTCCATTTTTATGATATGATTTATAAACACCATTTATGTTATTATCAATATAATTTCCTTCTTCCCATAATTGTCCATTATCATAATATCCTTTATAAATACCATTCATTTTATCATTAATATAATATAATTCTCCATACAATTGTCCATTTCTATAATATGATTTATAAACACCATTCATTTTATTATCAATATAATTTACTTCTTTTTTTAATTGTCCGAGAGAATTTGTTGAAGACAAATTCTCACGCTTGGATTTAACATTTGTTAACTCGCAACCATTATCATGATATTCTTTATAAATACCATGTCGCAATCCATTTATATAATTTACTTCTTCCTTTAATTGTCCGAGAGAATTTGTTGAAGACAAATTCTCACGCTTGGAGTTAACATTTGTTAACTCGCAACCATTATCATGATATTCTTTATAAATACCATGTCGCAAACCATCAATATAATTTACTTCTTCTTCTAATTGTCCGAGAGAATTTGTTGAAGACAAATTATCCCAATATAATTTAAAAATACCATGTAGTAATCCATTTTTATAATTTACTTCTTTCCACAATTGTCCATTATCATGATATTCTTTATAAACACCATTTTCGTTACCATCAATATAATTTACTTCTTCCCGTAATTGACCTGAAATATGATATGCTTTATAAATACCATGTCGCAATCCATTTATATAATTTACTTCTTCCTTTAATTGTCCATTATCATAATATGATTTATAAACACCTTGTTTTTTTCCTGAATTTACAAATACTTCACTTAGTAATGCACCAGAATAATAATAGGTTCTATAAACACCAGCAAAATTAGGATCTAAAATATCACTCATTTTTATTTATTTTATTAATATTTATTTTTATAAATAAAATATTTATCAATTTTTTGGAATATCATCAATATAATTTACTTCTTTCCATAATTGTCCATTTCGATGATATGATTTATAAACATCATTCATTTTATCATTTTCTATTTTTGTCAATGTCTTTACTGAAATTCAATCATTAATTTCTAGTTTAATATAAACATTTGAATTAGATAAATCAATTTCAAATAATTTTTTTGTAGATTTAATTTTAAATCTATCATATAAATTACATAAATAAGTTCTTTTCTGATGTTAAATAAATAAAGCTAATAAATTTAATAAAATTCAACTCTATGTATACCAAATAATTTTTTAATTTCATTAATTTTTATTTTATCTTCTTCTAAACTTTTAGGTATTAACAATTTATAACTATAAACCATTTTTTCTTTTTTAACACCTAAATCTATATAATATTGTTTCAATGCTTCTTCTTCAGGATCAACACCATAATAAGAATAAGCACATTTGTCAAATACATCTAAAATTTCTTCTATGTTCTTTTGAAATTTTCTAGGAATACTTAACGAAAATCCTTCATTCTTTACACCTTTATTTATATAGAATTCTTTTAATTTATCTTTTTTTATTTTTTGATCTTCTCTAAGTATATATCCAATATTTAGATGTATTTCATCTAAATCAGATAGATATGGTGGAAAAAATCCTGAATAGAATTCTACATTATATTCACTACTAAAATTATCATATATAAGTATAGCTGGTGTCGTTACAAAAGAAGATAACATTTCACCCCATCCAGCACCAAAATAAAAATCTTTCATTTTATCTTGCCATTCATAATAATTTTTTTTATTTGGTTCAATTTTTGTAACATCTAAACAAGCAATTTCTTTATCTAATCCATCAATTAATTTATTAACCCCATTATATGGTACAAATAATCTAATCCATCCTCCTAATATTTTATCGCCACCAGATCCTTGTGGGATATAACTTATAACACGTTTCCATAATTCGCATATATAATTATCAGCAATTTTATCATTTCTCATTTTTTTAAATAGATATATTATTTTATCAAAATGTGTAAACCAATTTTTTAATTCAGAATCTAAGAATATTTTCTTGAAATAATCATATGTTTGAAATAATGTATTCCAATCATCATCAGAACCTGAAAGAATAACTGAAGGAATTCCACATTCACAAATCATAGTAAATGAGAAATATTCTTTTAATGTATTCATTAAAGTAATATTATTTACAGTTGATATAATTTGATTTGTTGTTGTAAATTTTGTTGTATAGTGTTGAGCAAATTCTTTATCTTTTATGTTTTCTTCTAATAGCTCTGCAAATTTATTACAAAAATAATCAGCATCAAATGTTGTATTTCTAACAATCAATTTTTTTTTATCGGTGTGATCAACAAAATAACTACGAAATTTTTCTGGATTATTATTAACACAAGTTGAGATAATCATTAATAATTGTAGTTTAATATCATCTGGTCTGATAACAAGAGTTTTATGATAATTGTAAGCATCTAAAAAAGCATTGATAAAATTATTATTAGTTATATAATCATTATTTAAACGATGGATTATATTTTCTGTGTGTTCATATTGAGAGAAATATAAATCAGGATTATCTAAATTTAATATTTCTTGTGTTTGTAATTTATCAAAACTTGTAATAGTTTTGTTTTCAAGTTTATCATCTAAAATTATTTTACACGCTGTAATAGACATTTTGAATATAATTTAATTGTCAAAAATTGATTAATAAATAATAATCAAATCAATTTTTATTTTATACATTTATACATATTGTATAATGTCTAAAGAAATTGAAGCTCAAATTTTATTTGTAAATTATGACGATGTTATAGAAAAAATTAAAAAATTAAATGGTGTATTAAAATTTGATTGGATTAAATTTAGAATAGCTGTATTTCATCCATGTTTAACATTTGATGAACAAAAAGAAAAATATGATTTAATATTTACAAGAGTAAGAGATGAAGGTCAAGGTATTATTACTATTACAACAAAAACTAAAAAAAAATCTAGTTCAACTGATAAATTTGTAAATGAGTATGAAATTTCAACAAAAAATACTTTTGAGGAATGTAGAGATTTATTATTGGCAAATCATTTGAATATGAAATCATATCAGGAAAGATTAAGACAAAAATGGATTATTCCTAGTAGGCCTGAAATAAAAGAAATAGTTTTTGATATTTGGCCTGGCTTGCCCATGCATATGGAAGTAGAAGCTGAAACTGAAAAAGATTTAATGAATTTTTTATCTGAATTAAATATCAATAAAGATAATATCAGATATTCTGGAGTTGCAAAGTTTTATGAAGAAGTTTTAGGTTATGAATCATATAAATTAAATAATGAAACGCCAATATTAAATTTTGCATCTGTTAAATCGGTATTAAGTTCTCAAGTTAATAATACAGATAAATTTAATGAAATATTAGATGAACAAAAAAAATATCTAAAACGTTTTGGATTTGAAGATTTACTTAGTGAACGTAATCAATCTAGAAATAAAGCAATCAGTAAATCCAGTAGAAAATCCAGTAGAAAATCCAGTAGAAAATCCAGTAGAAAATCCAGTAGAAAATCCAGTAGAAAATCCAGTAGAAAATCCAGTAGAAAATCTCATACTTAAATAAAAAAATTATAATCTAAAAATAAGTTTACATTCATGCACCTTGTGCTCGTTCACGTTGGCGCTTCTTTTCAAAATAAAGTGTCTTGTATCCCTCAACGCCATTCTTGGCAACGTAATATAGATTTCTCATTGTAAAACCAAAACTTGCGCCTGAGTGTCCAACGGGAAATGGTGCATCATTGCGTTCCATAATTTTTGCAATAATTTCTATCTCAGGATCAGCTGCATACATAAATCCTGTTGATGGATTTATAGTGTAGTTGCGCAGCCAATCCCATAGTCCAGATTGGTTCATGGCCCAGCATCCATTCTTCATACAATGAAGAGTTGCCTCGTCATTGATAAAATCAAAATCAGTTGGTTGAGGATTCATTTTGTAATGATTATATATAAATATTTACTTTTTTCAAACAATTTATATTTCATTTTTTTCTTGATTATTTTATTTATGGACTGCAACTAGGGACTATTTAACATTTCTTTATATTTTTACATTTTTCTAAACTGGTTAAAGGATAAAAAAATATGTTTTATTTGTTGCCTTAATTATTACATCCAAAATCTTCTATACCATGAAGATCCGGAATTTTTATCTGAAATTTTATCTGAAAAATCAATAATATTCTTATCATCAATATTATTTACAATATATCTAAATAATATTACAAATAAATCTTTTTTCTTTCTTTCATCAACATATTTACTTGTTATTTTTAATTTTTCTCCACTAAAATCAAAACCATCTTTTTCTAATGTATTAATTTCTTCATTAGATGAATCATCTTCTGTATCACCATCGTCATCACCATCACTGTCATTATCTTCTTCTAAATCATCAGTGATTTTTATAACTTCAATATTTAATAATTTATTTTTTAATTCTGTTGGTAATGTAAATAATTTTTCAATTGGTTTAAGAATGTTAGATATATATAATGGAACGTCAATATTATCAGGTTGTTGATCAATATAATTTAATAATGTGTTGATGTGTTGTGTATTTTCATTATAATCTCGATAGAAATTTTCATTAAAATATAAATCTTTTATATTCTTTACTCTAAATCTAGATTTAACTCCATCACCTAATATAAATACTTCTTTGTTATCATTTTTTATTTTTTCTTTTATATTTTTTGTTAATTTTTCTTTTGAACCGACAAATACAAATTTATTTTGATTATTAATTTGACTTATAACATTACGTAATATATCGATTCTATTAAATTCTTGTAGATATTCTCCAGAATTTAATTTTAATATATCTCGTATATATTTAAGTAATACATTGTCTTGTTCGTCTTCTTGATCGTCTTGATCTTCTTGATCTTCTTGATTTTGATTATTATAAATAGATAATTTTTTTAATACTTTTGTAATATATGGTTCTAATGATTGTAAATCTAATTGTTTACGATCACGATTAAAACATTTTTTAATATCATCTGATGATTTTATATCATAACTAAAATGATATCCTGTATTTTGATGAACTTCTACACCATTTACAAAAATAGATTGAAAAGAATTTAATCTAAATATTTTATAATCATTCAGTTCAAATAATATATTTGGTTTCAGAAACTTCATGAATTTTTCTTTTGCTTTTGTTATGTTTTCTAAAGTTAAATTATCAAATATAAATTCGGTACCTCTATTTATTTCATATGTTGTGTTTTTTATAATTTCCATATGTAATGTTTCTTCATCCGGAAAATCTTCTTTTGGTCTCATAATTGGTGTAATAATATAACTTTTTGTATATATTTTAAATATTATTTTTCTATGAAATAAATTTCCAATTGCATCTTTTAAACCATATCCATACATTCCTATTATATCATGATTATCTTGTTTATCATTATTTATATCAAATTTAAAATTAGATGATTTAATTCCTCTACCATAATCACGAATACACCAATTATTATTATCATTTTTATAAATTCGAATATCTCTTTTAGATTCTGTTAATATATGTTCATCTAATCCATTTGATATTATTTCTTTTAGAGAATCTTCTATTTCTAAATGTTCTAATACATTGCCTATATTTAGATCAAAATATTTAGGATATGAAGATGGTGGCATTTTTTATAAATAAAATAAATGTACAATTGAAATTTAATTTTTATTTATCAATTTTTTTAATTGAATTTAATAATTCATTTTCTAATTGTATAGCTAATACATAATTTTTATGTCTTTTTCCTTCAATATGTTTTGTCATGTATTGACTACAAAAAAATACTTGATCGCAATCTTTACAATAATATTTTTGTTTTTCTCTTTCTTCTTTTGTCGAATGTGATAATAAATTATGATGTTTTAAATTCCAATGTGAAAAGAATTCCATATTACATTGTTCACATTTTTTCGATTTTTTTTCACCCTTACGTTTATGTTTTTCTGAATTAACATGTTTTATCCAATCTGATGGTTTTACTGTATTATAATCACAAAGATTACATTGAAAAATTTTTTTATTTTCCATTATATAAATATTATATATAAAATATATTTTTATAAATAATGTATTTTATCTCATATTATAATATATAATGAGTGTTTTTATAGATATATTTAATAATCTATTAAAATATAATGAGCAAGAAGTATTTATTGTTGTAGATAAATATAATCAAATTTGGTTCAAATTAAAAGATATTGTAAAATTATTGGGTTATTCAAATCCGAAGAAAGCATTATATTCGACATTTATAGAAACAAACAATAAAAAGAAATATAGTGATATCAAGGTGTACCCCTGGACGGGTACACCTGTAAATTTTCAATCAAAATCGATCTTCATAGATGAAGCAGGCTTATATAAATTATTATCAAATAGTAAAAAAGATATTGCAATAAAATTCAGAGATGAAATATTTACTAATATATTACCAAGTATAAGAAAAACAGGTGAATATAATGTTAATAAGAATGATAAAGAAAAAATAAAAATATTAAATGAACAAATTACACAACTTAAAAATAATCAAAGAAATATTATTTATCCAGAAGGTAAAGCAATATATATCATAAAACAAATGAAAAATAATAAAAAGTATTATAAAATAGGCTATACTAAAGATCTTAATAAAAGATTAAAAGTTTACAATACAGGTAATGCTAATAAATTATTATATAAATATTTTTGTCTAATTATCGATGAAAAAATAGATAAATGTGTTAAAAAATATATGAAGAGCAAAGAATTTATAAAAAATAAAGAATATTATGTTACAAATATAAAAGATATTATAACAGTAATAAATAATTGTGATGACAGAATTAAAAATATATGTTGTGGGTTTTGTTTAAAATGTAAAAAAATAAATAACATTGCAAAACATAAATGTAAATTTATGGTTAATTAAATAAAATGATTTTTATACTTTTAGGTTTTTAACTTTAGCACCTTTATTAACTCTTCGTGCTGTTCGAATATTTGTATTTTTTTTAGCTTTTTGGTACACAGTATCAGAATCATCTGAATCATGATATGCTTCGATATTTTTAGTTTCGTCTTTTTCAATTTCACTATTTTCAACTTCATTATTTTCATTTTCACTAATTTCTGTTTGTGTTTTTTCTCCTTCAGTTGCATCTACAAATTCATCATCAGTAATTTCATTAGTTTTTATTTTTTGATCTACATTATCTACTTGTTTTTTACCAATAAGTTTTGTTAAAAGTTTATATAAACATTCCATCTCATTACTATGTTTTTTAAATAGGCTAAAAGTACTTGTATATTTTTCTGAATATTTTGGTTGTAGAAATTTATTTATCTTAAACATTAAATATTTAACTTCATCTGTTTCCTGTAAAATATTTACAGGATTTATAGTTAACCAATATTCATAAACTTCATAAATAGATATATAATTAATTGATTTAAGATGACATTCAATAATAGACCACATTACATCAAGATTATTATTAGTTGTATTTGAAATAATTTCAAGATTCGATAGAAAGTCTGTAAATTTCGTATCAGATTTATATGAAGATGTGAATTTATTAATAATAACATTCATAAAATCTTTATCAGAATTAGTAATTTTTTTAACCATTTCTAGAAGTTTATCAAATTTCATAAGATTATCATCAAGTGTATTTGCTACACCAGTTGTGTATTTTGTTAAATCTATTTCTTTAGTTGTATATAATTCTGTAAATATTTGTTCATCAAATGATTCAGAAATTTTATTATTTAGTAATTCAATACGTTTAATTTTAAGTTTATGTTGAGATGTTGCAAGTGGATTTGTCTTGAAAATATTAGATACTTTATCAAAAAATTTGGTAATCTTATCAAGAAATGAATCAGCATTTACAATAGTATTTGCAGAATAAGTATTAATTCCTGTGACAAGATAATTATTCATCAATTGTGCAATTTGGTAGAGTTTTGTTTTGATAGGTTTAGGAATAATTTCTTCTACTTTACATTTATCATCGGATGTTTGGATTAGATTTTTTAATCTTGAATTAATTTGCCCGAGATTATCAGAAACTAAATCAAAATTAATCTGAGATGATTTAATATTTTCTATCATCTTATCCACGTCTTGTTCAATATGATATAAGATGATTTGTTGATAATTATTTAGAATTTTTGTCATATATTTTTTGAATAAATCATAACCAGTTGATTTCATCCATACTTCTGGCAATTTCTTTTTTTTATCTTCAATTAAACCTTTGAGATATTTCTTTTTCAATGCTAAAGTTGTTAATCCATTTAAACCATTCTTTCCTTCTTCTTCCTTAATAATATTTTCAATTTGTTTTTCATCAAGTGAATCGATATTATATAAAGCTGTACGATATGTATATAATAGTGATGATCTTAACGGAGAAATTGATACTTTATCCATAATATCTTTCATAAATTTATTAATTGATTTAACACATTCATCATATGATTCTTGATTTTCATCATCATCAAAATTAAATCTTTCATTCATATCAAATGTAATATCATCGCATTTATTGATTAAAATGTGCACATATCCATGTTTATTATTCTTTACATGTAATGTAATCTCTTGTAAAATTTTAACTTCGTCTGTTCTATTTAATGGGGAATTTATATCAAATACAAGAATATATACATCAATATTGTGTGAATTATTTTTAACATAATCATAATAAATTTGTGCATCTTGATCATTGATACCTGGCAAATCATTGATTTTATATGTTGCGTTTTTATCAGGTAATTCAATAAAATCTTCAATCGGTCTTACTTTGTGAATAATTTCTTTAAAGTGTGTTTGATTGTATTGATTTGATTCACGAAGTTTAAAAATATTCTCATTTGACTCCGCATTCTTTTTTTGAATCATTTCGAATGAATCAACTTCTTTATCATTGAATGTTGTTTGATAAATATTTGGTAACATAGTTGTTCTCTTTTTTTTCATTTGAGAATATGTTGTTGCAAATAGTCCATTTAATAGAGTCGATTTACCAGCACTTACGGGTCCTAGAATAGCGATATGAATATTTTCTTGATATTGTGACATTATAGTTTAATAAACAAATAAAAGATATATTAAAAATATAATATAAATAAATCAACTTTTTTATAATACTTCTGATAAAAATTCTTCTGCATTATCATATTCATTGTTTTGTAGTAATAAACAATAATGCAAAATTTAATCATATTAAAAAAGATTTAGATACATATGTTGTTTTCGATGATTCAAAATCGATTGATTATTTAGATCTAAATAATGAAGTTATTGGATATGAAAAAAGGAAAGAAAGAAATAAAGAAATTAAGTAAGAAATCAAGCAAGAAATCTAGTAAAAATGAAGTTAATTAATTAAACATAGATTTAATCTTATCATATTTTTGTTGTAATTCTTGTAATTGTTTTTTTATTGATTCTATTTCTGTATCTTTATCTAGAATAATTTTATCTTTTTGTTCTATAATTTTATCTTTTTCATCAGATATATTTTTTATTTTGATATCTAACATTATAGATTCTTTTACTTTACTTTCTCGAGAAATTTCTAAATATTTTTTACAACATTCTTGGATTAAATCAGTATTTTGTGTATGAAATGCATCTATTACATCAATGAATAGTTTTGGCATACGATATAATAATTTTGGTTGTTCAATTAAATTTATTTCATTTTTATGATAAAATGACTGTAAAACATTACCAACTGGATGAGCATTGTAATATCCATGATTATGCACATTCCATCCTGATGAAAAATTATAATATTTATTATCATAGATGATTTTACAACTATCGTATGCTTTTGAATATCCTTTATATCCCCCCCATTCATATTGTTGTATTTTGTATGTTATATCATCAGCCATAATTATTCTTCCATAATTAGTTATATATATCATATTTAATCTTATTTCGATATTTTTTGGATAATCATTGTGATGTACAAATCTACCATCACGGTAAATTAAATATATTTTAGTTATAAATTCACTGTTATTAAATTTAATATTTAATGGAAAATTTAATTTTAATATAGTTTTTTTTTCAATAACATAATCGGTATAATGCCTATCAAAAGTTATAATAATTTCATTAATAATATTATCATTAATATTTTTAATATCACAACAACTATTTTTCAAATCTTCTAATATTTTATCAACATTTAAATGAATCATAGGTTCTTTAATAAAATATTTAGATTCAGGTAGAGTATATTCATTTTCATATAATTCATTCTTATAGATCCCGTCAATAGCGTCTTTTATAGCAATTAATTCTTTTGTTAATTTGTCTTTTTTATTTTGTAATGTTGACATTATATTTTATTATTTATTATTTAGTTAACTTTAAATTTAATAATAAATAAATCAACTTTTTTTAAGATTCCGTATAAAACTTTTTAATCTATTTCTTCAATTAATATACCATACGGTTGCATATCTAAAATATAATATGTTTTAAATTGTTCTCGATTTTGTTGAAATTCTTCTATATCTTTATAAAATTTTATTTTTCTGTTATTAGGTTTTTTAGATTTATCGATAAATAGAATTAAATTATTTGAATCTTTAATTTTTATCATATCAACAAAATTATTTTTTAGATAATAATCAAGTGCTGTTTCAAATTTCATATCTACTAATTCACCAGATGATGTAAAAAACGTTTTTTTCACATATAATAATAATTCCCAACATATATCAACATTTGTATTAAAATTTATAAATTTATTAAATTCTGATAATTTTGGATCTAATGTCATAATTTTTATTTTGCTTGAAAAATAATTAGTAAAATTAGTATTATTTTGTGCCATAACTGTATATTTATCTAATGTAAAATTTTTACTATAAAAATTATAAAAACTACCTAGATAAATTTCAATATCTGTTTTTAATTCTGGATGATTGTTATAAATTTTTAATGTAATTACATTAGATATATATTCATATACACATTTATATTCACAATTTATAATTTTGGTTGTAGGTTTTATCGTAACAAAATTAATCTCGTTACGTAGATTTGTCATTGCTAAACCAATTTTATCATCATAATCTAATTTCTTTTCTTGTAATTGAAATTCATGTTTTTCATTTATTTTTTTCATAGGTTTAACATCACGTTCAAATAATAAAGTCACGTCAAGAATTTTACCAAAAGATTCTGATTCTAAAATTGTCATATCACAACATATATCGCCAACTTTTTGTTTATGATTACAATTATAGATCAAATTTTCTAACATATCAAATTCAAATAATACAGAATTAAAATTTTCTTCTTTGATTTTTGTTATATATACTACGTCATGATAAGTTATCATTAGACTATATTCATCTGAGATTTGTTTTGATGGATTAATATGTTTTGTAATAGAAACATTCTGTATTATGTTTGTCATTATATTTAATATCTTTTATTATGTGTATCATATAAATAAAATATTAAATAATTAATTCAATTTTTTGTCATTCTTTTAAAAATATTTAGAATACCCGTTAAATGGTTTTATTAGTGTTTTAATACCAATTACATTTAACAGATAAGAACATTTGCAGACAATGGTAGTCCATTATAACCATACTTTGTCAAAACATCAGGTGTAATTTTACCCCATTCTAATCCCTGATACATCTCAGCACGAATCTTCATTGGTGCCGATGCTTGTGGATAACATACAATACCTTCGACAACAGGTAATGCTTCAAAGATCTTACGAATTCCACGCACGTTTCTCAATGGTTGTGGAATTATAATCTGCAAAGTTCCGTGTAACACTATTCCAACATCACCAATTAAATCGGATGCTTTTCCATTGAAATACTTGCCCATATATTCAATAGTTACCATCTTTGAATAATGATCAGGTCTCATGTGATCAATGAAGTTTTGTGCCTTTTCAACTGCAATTTTTTGCCACTTGTATTGTTTGGGATCTTCAGAAATAGGTCTGAAATGGGGATAATGTGTTGCATCAGGCGTGGATGGCTTTTCTTCACATGGAATCCAATTTGTAATATCAACGCCGGCTGGTGGAGCAAAGATTCCATCTTTGTTTTTCTTTATATCATAACGTGTATACGCAACATATGCTTGTTTTTCTTCATTCCAAATTAGTGCACCACATGCTCCATCGTGCTTGATATCAAAACGTTCACATTCTGATAAACTCTTGGCTTTAACATCATCTACATTCACTTCGTCATATGCATATGAATTCCATCCCTCCTTCTTTATCATTAGATTTTTGAAGGGATGCACAATTTTGTTTCCGCTGAAGTTTGAACTTTGAGGAAGAGAATTCTTGATGAGTTGACAGATATATTTAACATCATCAAGAGTTACAGGCAAATCAAATAGAACTGTTGTTTCCATTTTTTAGTATATGAATAAAATAAAGATTATGATATCAATGATATTATAAATTCAATTTTTTTAAAATGATAATAAAATGATAATAAAATGGAAGAAGAATTTAATAATTTATCTAAAAAAGAACAAAGAAATTTTATTATTGAAAAAATTTTATCTGATGACTTTTTTAAAGATTTTGATGATGAATTCAAAGAAAAATTTAAAATTAAAAAAGAACTAGAATTTATTTACGAATATAAAGAATATTTTGCCGAATATAAAAATGCAATAAATAATTGTTATATTGAACAATCGAGATATAATGATTTATATTTAGATCTTTTTTCTGCAAGAAGATCAATTGATATTTCTTCTCAAAATCCTAATGTTATGAAAAAAGACAATGATGGAAAACATTTGTAGATAATCTTATTCAATTATATGAAGATATCAAATCTAAATTTTATGAATTAAATTTAGATCAAGTAGGATTAGAACGTTCAGTAAAACGTATGTTTTTGAATAAAAAAATAACAAAGAAAATAAGAGATAAATATAAAAATTATGTAGACAAATTTAAAAATAATCAGTATTCGGATGACGATGATTTTGATTATGAATTGAATACATAAAAATTATTATTCTTTAATAATATTACAGACTAATCAACAAGTTAAAATTTATTTATAAATAACATTATATATAAAATGTGTGATGAAAATTTTTCTAAAACTTTTAAAACAAAAATAAATGGTAATGAAGAAGATATATATATTGGTCCTCTTGATAAAGAGGGTATAATTACAGAGGAAAAATGTAATCTTGATGCAGAATATATAAAATGTCGTACTTATCTTGATGGATTAACAAAAATAGATAAATTTATTATATTGTTCTATACATTAGGTACAATATCAAAAATATTAAGTTTATTTAATAGAAATCAAATATCTAAAGATTCTCCAATTACACTTTCTGATAATAAACAAACTTTTTATAATACATTATTTCTATTTATAAAATATATGTATAAACTAAAATTAATTGAGGATACAACAATTTTTTATGCTAACTTTTTAAAGAAAATGATAATTAAAATTGCTGATATTTCACTTGATGAAATAAAAAAATTAAGTAAAATATTTTATAATAATAATTATGATTCATTAGATGAATATTATAAAAATATATTTTTAATTGAAGACGAAGTACAAATGATACAATATAAAATTTTATTTGATCATATTATCAGCGATATATTAAAAAAAAATAAATTACAACATATTTATAGATGGTTTATTAATTATGATAAACAAGAATTTGTGCCTTATAATATGATATTACCATATTTGTTAGATAGATATTTTGAAACAAATTTATTACATGTTGAATTTCTAAATAATCTTAATAAAGATCTTGATAATATTATAAATAATGCTCCACCCTTAGAAAAATGTATTAGAGTATATAGGGCTGCTGATTATTATTCGCAATATAAAATCGGTGAAATTGTAACAAATAAAACTGTTTTATCTACATCATGTAGTCAAAAATCTAATATATTTTTTTTTAATAGTGATAAACAATGTTGTATTGCTGAATATATATTAAAACCAGGAACATGTGTTTTATTTTTAAATTATGATGAAACGGCATATGGTAATAAGATGTATGAAGTTATTGTACAAAAAAATATATGTTGTAAAGTAATAAAGAAAGAAAATAAAAATATAGTTGAAATTGATTCAGAACAAAATGAATTAGAAGATTCAATACCATATAAAATTGGACATATGCAAAATATGACATATACCGGAGAAATAAATGAAAATAATGTTGAAGTATATTTATTAAAACAAGTTGATTGTTAAAATTTATTGATATTTATTTCATTGATAATTATTCCATCATTAAAAATACAAATAACACTAAATTTTACTATCAATTATCTTTTGTAATTCGATAATTTTCTTTTTTGAATCATCAATAATTTGTTTATATAAATTTATTTCATTCTCAAATAATAATATTTCACGTTCTGTAATTTGTTTAATTGTATCATATATATCTGTTCCTTTGGAATCCTCTAAATTATTTATTGTTAATGTAATTTGTTGTCTCAATGCCTCTATCTGTTTTGTATATACTTCAACATTTTGATGAGCTTCAATAATTTCATCAATAGATTTTTTAAGTTCACCTTCAATAATTTGATCTTTAGAAAATGTTAATATTTGTAGTGGTTCTTTCTTAATTGATGTTGATGTTAATTTTCTTGGCATAATTATATTATTTCCTTCTGTTATCAATTGAAAATGATTACCATAAAATGCTATATTTACAATATGTCTTCCTCTATCATTAATGATATGCATTGGCATTGGTAATGTTCTAGTTTCTGGATCGTGATATAATGCAGGATGTGGTTCACCATTATGATCAACTAAATAGCAATTAATTTGTAAATTAAATTTTCTCGCAATCAACAATATTGCATCTCTAAAACGTTGATTCTCCCAATCAAAACTTGTATGTTCAGATAATTCATCTAAACCGGCCATTTTTCTAACACCTCTAACTGTTATTCTTATTCCCAAATAATTAACTAAAAAATCTTTTATAGAGATCCACATACATTGATTTGACATACCATCAATTGATCCAGAATTAGGTATAACCATAAATCTGGCCCCTCCATATTGTCTAATTTTTCTTAATTGTTTTTTTAATAATAAATATTTATTCTTATATTTTATATATTTATTGATTGTACTCATATATAATAAAAAAATATATTTTAATTTATCGTTAAATAATAATATTTATTTTTGAAATCATATATTATCTATAAACTATGACATCTTTCTTAGATAATGAATATATAATTTATCACAAATTTCAATTAATATTTAATAGTATGGATATTTTTTTGAAACGTGAATGTATCTTATTTTTTATATCTGAATTAGGTGAAGGTAATAGTGCATTAAAATATTTTAATGATGATATAACTAATAAATTTTTATCAGTTAATTTCAATAATTCTACAAAAATATCATTAAATGAATATTTTTATAATATGAAAAATGATAAATTGTTTCAAAAATTTATGTCAAAAGTTGTTGAAAAATATAAATAAAAATTGAAATTGATATTGTATTATAGATACAAATATTAAATATCAATTAAAATCATCATGAACTTTCAACATCTAAACTTTGGCAAGTTTACTAATTTTATTGCTCAAAATATTATACATAAAAAAAATAGTTTAATTTTCATTGGTAGATGGACTATACCAGGAATTAGTAACTCTAATCATAATGTGAACAAGATTTTTGATCGTAATAACGAGGATCATTGTGGTTCATGTATTTCTACTGTTAACAGTTTAAAAAATGATCAAGAAGTAATTAGTGGAATTATTGATAATACTAAAAGAAATGTAAATGTAACAATCTCAGAAGATTATTATTATCCATTTGTTTTTAATTAAATATTAAACTTTTAATATTTGTTCTTTTTTTTGTTTATCATCTTTATGATTTAATAATTGATATCTAATGTCATTAATATCTGACGGAACAAAGACATTTTCTGTTAGAATATTTTTTAATTTATTATCATATAAAAATAAATTAGATATATCAGTTGTTAACTTATCAGAATTTAATTTAATTTTATTAGAAAATAATCCTAAAGTTAGATATTTAAGTGGTGAATTAATATCATTCATTACAAGATTAATATTTGAAATAATTTTTGAATGAAGATTATTTATACAGTATTGTTCAATTTTGATTATTTCATTTTCTGTTAATAAATTTAAATTTTTAAGATGCGAATTTAACCAAAATATACTATAACATTTATATAGATCACTTAATATATCTGCCATTCTTCCACTTACATATTCTTTAGTTTTTAATTTTGGCCCATAATTTACCAAACAAAGATAAGATAATAATACATATTGCTTACAAAGATTATCTGTTCTTATAAGTTGTGAATTGTTTTTTAATTTGCTAATCATAATTTGACTATAAAGCTTTAGTGTATCTTTAATTAATTCATTAATATTAGATTTAAATTTTTCAATACTGTCTCTTTCAAGAGAATTTATTATAGGATAAATATTTTTATGTGATTTGATTAAACCTTGACCATAGATAATTAAGCTTCGAGTTAGAATATTTGATCCTTCGACAGTAATTGGAATTGGAGTTAATTGGTATGCATTGGCTAGTATATTATTTTTATTTTTTATAATTCCCCAACCTCCAACTATATCCATTGCATGATTAATATTTATTCTGGCATATTCTGTCATCTCTCGTTTCATAATTGCGCTAAGAACACTCGATGATATATGTTCAGTTAATATAGAATTAAATAGATTTTGCATTGCATACATAGTATAAGTATTAGCAAATATATCTGCTGTTTTTTCTCTAATACCTTCCATTTGTCCAATTGGAGTTTTAAATTGAGTACGAATTTTACAATATTCTGATACAAATTTTACAATAGATGAAGATGAAGCATAACCAGATGCTGGTAAACTAATGCCTCTACCTTCAGCTAAACATTCCATTAACATCTTCCAACCTTTACCTATCATCTCTTTACCTCCAATAACATCATCAATTGGTACAAATATATTTTCTCCTGTAATAGTGCCGTTTGGAAACATTGCACCCAATGGATCGTGAGCATAACCTATATTTATATGATTCTTTATGTGATGTTGAGGATCATTACAATTATAACAACCATTTCCACAACATTTTTTAGTATTAGTATATAAATCTTTTTCTAGAATTAATACTGTAATAGCATCATTTGGTAGATTTATTTTCAGTAAATTTTGTGGATCAGATATTTTTACTGCTAAACCTATTAAATTTGCAATTGGTGCTAATGTAATATATCTTTTTGAAAATGATATTTTTAAATATAATTTTTCACCTATTGAAACTACAGTTCCACCACATGTCATATTTGTTGCATCTGAACCATTGTGTAGTCCAGTTAGTCCAAAACAAGGTATAAATTCAGATGAAGCTAATTTTGATAAATATTTTTCTTTTTGTCTTGTAGTACCATATTTATGAAGCAATTCAGCTGGCCCCAAAGAATTTGGAACCATAATCATTGAACCAATTGATCCTGAAGTTGTTGTAATTCTTTCAACAATTTTACATCTTAAATGTGGTGGTAATTCTAAACCACCATATTTTTTCTGAATATTAAGACCAAATAATTTATAATTTTTAATTTTATCAAATATAATTTGTGGTATTTTTCTTTCATCCATAATTTGATTATCATTAATTGAAGAACAAAAATCATTTATATTTGCATTTAATTCTGTTGGAATGATTAACTGTTTATATTTATATTTATCTACATATGATTTAAGATTTGGAAAACCAGATATTATATCACGCTCAATCGCAACACTTCCTGCAAGTAATGCTTCTCTTTCTGTACTCGATATTTTTGGCACAAACTTCTTTGCAAAATTGAATAGTCTAGTATACATGTTATTTATAAATTATAATAATTAATAAAATTTTATAACTTAAAATTTAAAATTTTAAATTTAAAATTTAAAATGATAGTTGTTTAAGGATAATATTTTTATTTATAGATTATATATGATAATTTTTATACCACTTGGTGGAATAGGTAATCGATTTAAAACAAATAATTATACATATCCAAAAGCATTAATTAATGTATTAGGAAAACCAATTATATATTGGTTGTTAGATAATTTAAAAAATAATGTAATTACATCAAATAATATTATTTATATTACATATAACAAAGAATATACGAAATATAGATTTGAAGATAAATTAAAAAATGATTATCCTAATTTTAATTTTATTTTTTATGAATTGGTAAATCAAACTAGAGGGGCTGCAGAAACTATTTATTTAGGATTAAAAAATATATTAAATTTAACAGATCAAGAAATTATATGTTTAGACGGAGATAATTTTTATAATATTGATATAATAAATAAATGGAATAAAACAAATGAAATTTTTGTATGTAAAGATAAACAATATTTAAACGATAAAAATAATAGTGATAATAAATCTATATTTTCTCATGTTAAAATTGATGATCAAAATAATATTTTAGATATTGTAGAAAAAAAGAGAATATCTGAATATATATGTACTGGTGCTTATGGTTTTGGTTCTTTTTATGAATTATATAATTATTCTAAAAATATTGTAAATTCGGAAGAAAATTTTGAATCTGAATTATTTATATCACTAATAGTTAAAAATATGTTGAATGAAATTAATTTTAAAATTAATGAAATACCTAAATCCGAATGGATATGTTTGGGGACTCCTTTACAAATTAGATTATTTTGTAATAATTATCCAAAAAAATCATGTATTAATAATAAGATTCAAATAAAATCTCTTAGAATATGTTTTGATTTAGATAACACACTTGTAACTTTTCCAACAATAAAAAATGATTATACCACAGTAAAACCTATAATGAAAAATATAAATTTTTTAAAATATTTAAAAAAATTTGGTCATACAATAATTATTTATACTGCAAGAAGAATGAAAACACATAATGGAAACATTGGTAAAATTATGTGTGATATTGGTAGAATAACGTTTGATACTCTAGATAAATTCAATATTCCTTTTGATGAAATTTATTTTGGTAAGCCTTATGCCGATATATATATTGATGATCTTGCATTAAATTGCTTTGATGATTTAGAAAAAAATTTAGGCTTTTATATAAATAAAATTGACACAAGAGATTTTAATCATATTGAATCAGAAACTATCAATCATATTAATGTATTTACTAAATCATCTAATGATTTATCTGGAGAAATATATTATTATAAAAATATTCCTATTGAAATAAAAGATATGTTTGCTTATTTGATTGATTATGATAATTATAATAAATGGTTTAAAATGTCTGAAATTAATGGAATCACTGCAAGTATTTTATATGTTAATGAATTATTAACGCCAATAATTTTTAAATCAATTATGGAATCGGTAGAACGTATACATAATGTACAATTTCATAATGAATCTATTAATGACATAAATATTTATGAAAATTATTATGAAAAATTAATAAATAGATATAATAAATATGATTATACTCAATTTGAAAATAGTTATGAAATTTATACTGAATTATGTGAAAAATTAAAAAATTATGAAATAAATAAATATGGTAAAGTAGGTGTAATACATGGTGATCCAGTATTTACAAATATTATTATAAATGAATATGATAAAATAAAATTTATTGATATGAGAGGTAAAATAGGAAATAAATTAACAATATATGGTGATAAATTATATGATTGGGCAAAAATATATCAATCATTAATAGGTTATGATAAAATATTATTAAATAAAGAAATTAATGTAGAATATGAAAATAAAATGATTGAAATTTTTAAAAAATTTTATATTGAAAAATATTCTGAAAATGATTTTCAAAATTTAAAATTAATAACAAAGAGTTTAATTTTTACATTAATACCTTTACATAGTAATAACAATACTAAATTTTATAATTTATTATTTAATAATAATTTAGTGTAATTTATTATTTAATAATAATTTAGTGTAATTTATTATTTAATAATAATTTAGTGTAATTTATTATTTAATAATAATTTAGTGTAATTTAGTGTAATTTATTATTTAATAATAATTTAGTGTAATTTATTATTTAATAATAATTTAGTGTAATTTATTATTAAATAATAATTTAGTGTAATTTATGTCAATAATAAATTTTTATTTTTAAAATATAAAATAAAATTTGTAAAATGTTTTTTAATATTTGCCTTATTATTGTTATTACTTAAATTACATGAATATTTATAAACTATAAATGGGAAGTTTATTAATTTAAATTCAATTAAATTTTCAGAAAAATATTTTTCTAATAACATTTCTGGTAAAATTATTGATATTGTTTTAATTTTTTCAATAAAATATATATACACATCTGAATAAACATCCATCATATAACTATTAGATATAGCAATATTATCAGGTGTTTTAAAAAACATATTAGTAATATATTTCATAATTTTAACTTTATATTCTGGTAAATAAATTATATTTTGTGTCAAATCAAGTTTAGGTATGGCTGATGTAACAATTAAATCTGGTCTAATTCGTATAACCATATCATATTTAAAATAATTTTTTTTTTCATAGTTTAATTTATATTGATTACATAAATATATTTTTTTAAACATTAAATATGAATTATATGTAATATTATTCGTTAGGTTATATTTATTGTCTGATTCAACCCATTCAATATATTTAGGTTTTAATATATTATTGATATGAACTTTTATATTATCATTTACATCATCTGAAAATGAACAAAAAACATCTGCATTATACATATCAATAACAAATAATTTTTGAATCATTAAAACTTGATAATAATTATCTCTTAATTGTCCAGATATTAATATTGCTACTCTCTTATTGTTATAATGATTTATAAAATTATCAGGTTTTATGTTTAATATTGTTGAATAATTTTTAAAAAAATCATAAATTATAAATATAATAATAATCATTATAACAATTAAAATTTTATACTTTAGTTTCATTATAATATTATAATATTATTTATTTTTATCTTTATCTTTTTCAATAACTTTTTAACTAAACGATAATATTAGTAACAACTATTTTATATAAAATATCCGTTACATAACCGGAAAATATGAAAAATATGAAAAATATGAAGGAGTTAAAACATTAATAAACCATTTAACGGATATAATCTTTCTGACATAATATATATATAAATATATATATATATATAGAATGGTAAATAAAATTGATAAAAAGTATGATAACCCATTTGATATTATGTTATATCGTATAATTGATAAACAATTATATTGGTATTATCTATATAATTTTACACCAAATATGATTACAACTTTTAGTTTATTGTCAGCTTTAAGTGGTCTATATTTATTTTACAAAGATAAATATATTTTAGGTGGGCTATTATTTTTATTAGGATATTATTTTGATTGTACTGATGGTAAATATGCACGTAAATATAATATGGTTACAAAATTTGGTGATTATTACGATCATATTAGTGATTTAATTAAAATCATAATATTAATTATTATTGTATATAAAAAATCAAAATCAAAAAAAATATTTATAATCCTATTTATAATTGGATTATTATTATTTATTTGTACAACAATATTCTTCCAATGTCAGGAAATTATTTATAATAAAAATGAATCAACATCAATTGAATTTATTCAAAAAATAGATTTATTAAATTTAAATAAATATAAAGATAATAATGAAAAATATAATAAATGTATTGATTATATTAATATATTTAAATATATAGGTGTTGGTGGGTTCTGGTCATATTGTTCTCTAATTATGATATTTTGGGGTTTCTACTAGGTTAAATGACACGATTTTTATTTTTATATTTTTTATAATTTCATTATGAATGCTAAAACATAATACGCTGGTATAATACTATGATTCAAATTATTACCAGCAGAAGTATTATCAGATGAGGTCAACAAAGTATTTGTATTAGCATGGCAACCACTACATGTATCCATATATCCACCCCGTCCTCCAATTGAAGCAGCCGGAGTACCTCCGCCACCAAAATGTATTGGTAAATCATGTGTATGAGGATGACTATGTGCTGGCATTTCTTTTAGTTTTAATTGATGAAGAACTTCACCCCCAGTCATTCCTATTTGGTAACATACATCAGACTTAATTCTTGCACCAGTATTTATATTTGCATATCCACCTTCCAGAGATGAACCAAGATTTTCAGAACCACCGTTATATGGATTTTGTGCTAAAACAAATCTTCCGCGTAAATCAGGTGTACCATTACTACCATCGCATAATGCCCATCCTGATGGTGCTGTATTACCTGTCCACATTATAACACAACCACGTGGTAAAATATTTAAATTACCAGTTATATTAACATTATTAAAAACTTACAGTTCCTGTAATATCAGCATACACTTTTGAAATATTATTAACAGCCTCAGTTGCCATAGTTAAATTTTCTGATTTTTTATATTTATATAAAAATACAATTAAAATTAATAATAATATTATTAAAAATAAATTATTCATATATATATATTAAATTGAATAAAAAATTATCATTATTGAATTAAGAGAAATTATATATCGATGAATAATATTCTACACTCTCTTTAGAAAGAACTTCACCAAATATTACAAATTCAGAAATGCCAATATTAACTGAATATGAATAATATGTATTCTGTCCAGATAAATCATAATTTACTTGAAAATCATTCATTTTTTCTTTTAGTTGAAACCATAGTAGATATCTTACATAACCAAATATTAATTCCACCTGAAAGCAGAGAATAATTTTTCATATCTCTTTTTATATCTGTTGCTTTTCCATAACGTTCTTTTAGATAATGTTTATGTCTAGTTCTTTTTCTAGTAATATTTTTATCTCTAATAACTTGTCTAAAATGTTGAGATGTTATATTAAAATTTGTATCAGCAGAAGCAATAGAAACAGTCGTATTCATTTTAAATTAATAATATAATCTGTAATGATATATATTTTTAATTTTTTAGTTTTAAATATTTATTTTTGTATTTTAAATATTTATTATATATTTTATTTGAATTACCTCCATGTAATTCAGGTTTTGATTCAATTGATATAAGATAATCTCTTAATTCATTTAAAAATCCAGGTTTAATTTCAGTACCTGAAAAAACTAAACAGTTCATACAAAATTTTAACGTTAATTCATATAATATTTGATCTTTTACATTTCCCGAATTACGTGATAAATAAATATCTATTCTAATATGTTCAAATAAAATTGGTATTAATGTTTTTATGTCTTCATATTTTTTTTTATTTCCACTTAAATACCATAAAAGTTTTTTTACCGGACCACTATAATAATAATTTTTTATATATTCACGATATACATTTACTATAGCTAGTAATATTGTATGAATATCTTTATATATGTAAGTTTTATTATAATTAGCATTAAATAAATTTGATACAAAATCCAATAAACCAGATAAATATATGTATTTATAATTAAAACGTTGATCATCACTTATTAAATATGCAAATGGATATGTTCCAATACCATAACCTAGTTTCTTATCATCCATAAGTTTTTTAATGCGAATTCCTGTTAATAATGTATCTATATCATAATCAATAACTATAAAATTATAATTTTCATCTGAACCAGAATTTTCAAATTTCATATCACGATAAGTGTAATTATTATCTTCTAATTTTTTTAGAAATTCAATTGTATTTTTTAGATATTTAATTTTATTATTTAAACTAAAACTTTCTATGTAATCTTCAACAATATATTTACGTGTAATTATATAATATCCAATATATTTTTTACCATATAATCCTTGTAATTGTATATCACCATATAAATAAATATCAATTATATTATCAGGAAATAATTTTTTATGACCCATCCAATTATTTATAAATGTTGTTTGATGATCATTATATATATCTGTATCCCCAACATTTAGATCAGCTTTATTTGCATTATTTTCACGACTTTCATAAATTCGTAAAATTAAATTATCTTTATATGCATCGGGTATTAACGCATTGTTGCTTAAATCTTGATATGTCAATTTTATGGAATATAATGCAGTAAAAGTTCCACATCCAAAATAAATACGATCAATGTTATTAGCTTTGTTATTATTATGAAATTTAAATTTTAATTTATTATGATCATCTATAATTGTATATTCATTTTGATTTTTAAATGTAAGTGGTAAATCTATTAAAACTCTTTCTGGAAACATACCACAATTACCTCCTGTAATAACATCTTTAGATATAGTTAATGTTTTGCGTGGTATAGTTAATTTATTTATATCTTGATTTATTTCTGGCAAATTAATTATTGGTTCATTTGATATGAATGAATCTTGTGAGAAATATATATTATATGATTTTTGTTGTGAATTAGGCTGTTGTGAAACAAATATTTCTGGTGTTCTATAAGTTTCGGGTGTTTGACTCATAAATTATATATAATTTATGAAAGATAAATTTATTGTTTATTTTATTTTTTTCAAACTATTCGTTAAATGGTTTATTGTTGTTAAACACCAACCCAATTTAACACTCCTTTATCTTTGTCTAAACCGGTTAAAGGATATAAGGGTTTACCAGTATATGAAATATTATTTGAGATATGTATATGATCGATTATTTGTCAAAATATTATGATTTCCATATTAAAAAGCCAGAAAAGAAAGAAAAACAAAAAGTATTATTACTTGGTGATGGATTTTTTGCTAGAGGATTTAAATCTGAAATTGATTATAATAAATATTCACTTACACAAATTTATCAAGATTCATTTATTAATCCACAAGATATATTTTACTCATTGCAACGTGGTCAACAATATGTAAAACCATTTAATTTTAATGATAAAATATATGATATATTTAATAAAAAAAAGATAGAAAAAATACAGGAAAATATAATATCATTACAGATTAATAATCAATCCGCAATTATAAACAATAAAATATATGTATATGATTATTTAGTAATTGGCTTAGGTGCGGATAAATCATTAAAATCATGGTCAGATGAATTGAATAACATAATAATAAAACCACGAATGAACTTGGCAATTATTGGAACAGGACCAGTTGGACTTGAACTAAGTTTAATTTTAAATAAATTCCATAATGTAGATATTTTTGATATTTTATCCTTAGATAAAATTTTATCATATGTAAAACCATATCATAAAAAATACATTCTTGGGCAATTGGAAAAAAATAATATTAATCTATCATTGGGTGATTTTTATAGTCAAGAAAAATGGAATCATGATAAATTGATATATTGTGTAGGATCCAAAGCTAATCGATTATCCGCAAATTATAAAGTAAATGATAATTTACAACTTGAATCACATAATAATGTTTATGTTGGAGGAGATTGCGCAACTACAAAATATATTAAAAATGCCCAGGTAGCATATCAACAAGGAGTGTATGTTGCACGTAGATTAAATGGTTCAATATCTAATGATGTTGCATTTAGTTTTAAATCAAAAGGTATATCGTTAAATGTTGATGATCAGCAAGTTCTAATTGAAAATCATGGGATTTTAATGGATGGTATATATCCAGATTTTATGATTAAATTATATTCGATGTTTTGTGTATAAATTTAATCTTGGTGATAATTTTACATAAAAAATAAATAAAAATTCTTTCAATTTGAAATAATAAAATTTAGAATAAATCAACAAAAACTACCATTTCATCTTTATCTAAAGCAAATACACCCGAATTATCAAATACAATTACATCTACATTTTTTACAGAATTAAAATGTTGATGATAATTATTCATATTAACTAAACCTTGTGGTGCTCCAATAGGTCCCATTAACATACCATTATTCTTATATAGATTATAACTACGTAATCCTGGATTTGGTAAATTTGATAATAATAATGTTTGTTGATTCCCGTTACATAGAAGTTGATATTTCTTGATATATCAAAATCCTATCAAAATCTATTTTATTTCAGATATATGAATCATATCTGTTACGTCAATCTATGACGGGGGTAACTCCCATTAAAAATTT
>Ga0164295_10000472_pt1 | contig 34089 bp, 34 predicted proteins | sample GEODES006metaG_FD_111798 | JGI IMG/M metagenome (GOLD analysis project Ga0164295, IMG submission 111798) | Oligotrophic lake water microbial communities from Sparkling Lake, Wisconsin, USA - GEODES006 metaG | ecosystem: Environmental > Aquatic > Freshwater > Lake | place: USA: Sparkling Lake... | reverse complement strand
TTGATGCTGGTTGTGGCGCCTTAGCAAGTGAAATTGCAGGCATGAACCTAGCCTCGCTTTAAAGTAGTAAAAGGATTAACGTGCGCCGGCTTTGGCAGCTGCCTTAGCCATTGAAGACTTCTTATTTGCTGCTGAGTTCTTGTGAAGAACACCCTTTTGAACTGCAACATCTAGAGACTGTGATGCAGCGCGGAGTTCGGTTGTGATTACTGCGGCATCGCCAGCAGCTACAGCGTCGCGGAACTTACGTACGGCTGTCTTGATAGATGAGCTCACAGACTTGTTACGAAGGCGTGCCTTGTCGTTGGTCTTGATGCGCTTGATCTGAGACTTAATGTTTGCCACGTGCGTAGTTCTCCGAACTTTAGGTTTATGCGTTGAGGGGTAAGGGTACCGATTTGAGCGCTCAGGCTCAAATCGGGGAGGCTATTAGGCGGTAATAACACCCGATGATGAGGCACGACGGCGCTTGCGGCCACCTGCTTTTACTTCAGCGGCTGGAGCCTTTGGCTCTTGATTGAGCGACTCATGGAACTCGTGGGCGGTTGCATCCTTTTCATCGGCATCTTCATGCTGAGAGGAAGGAGCGTCTAACTGAGGTGCTGGCGCTTTCATCTTGACCGGCTCCATATGAATATGAATTCCGCGTCCGCTACATGAATCACATGTTGTTGAGAAGGCTTCGATAAGTCCCTGACCAACACGCTTGCGTGTCATCTGAACAAGACCAAGGGAGGTAACTTCAGCGACCTGGTGTTTTGTGCGATCCCGACCAAGAGATTCAACTAAGCGACGCAGAACAGCTTCACGGTTTGATTCAAGAATCATGTCGATGAAGTCAATAACAACGATTCCACCAAGGTCACGAAGACGAAGCTGACGTGCAATCTCTTCTGCTGCTTCTAAGTTGTTCTTGGTAACAGTCTCTTCCAGGTTTCCACCCTTACCGATGAACTTACCGGTGTTCACATCGATCACAACCATGGCTTCTGTGCGATCAATAACAAGTGATCCACCTGATGGTAGATAGACCTTGCGATCAAATGCCTTAGCAAGTTGTTCTTCAACGCGGAAGTCAGCAAACAAATCACCGGTTCCGGTGTATTTTTCGATCTTTTGTGTTAACTCAGGTGCAATAAAGCCAAGGTAGTTTGTAACTTCATCCCATGCTGTTGCTCCCTGAACAGTGAGCTTGCGGAAATCTTCATTGAAGATATCGCGGATAACACGAACAGCCAGGTCTGGCTCTTCATAGAGAGCAGCAGGTGGGTGGAAGTTTGCGTTCTGACTCTTTGCATAGATGTCATCCCATTGAGCCTTAAGTCGTGCAACATCACTTGTCAGATCCTCTTCACTGACACCTTCTGCTGCCGTACGAACAATTACGCCCGCTTCTTCTGGAATTAAGTTCTTCAGGATTGATTTCAAACGTGCGCGCTCTTCTTCTGGCAGACGCTTTGAGATACCAGACATTCCGCCACCTGGAATATAGACAACGTAACGTCCTGGCAATGAAATTTGGCTTGTCAGGCGTGCACCCTTTTGACCGATTGGATCCTTAGTAACTTGAACAAGAACAGGCTGGCCTGTCTTTAATACTGTTTCAATTTTACGTGGTGCTGACTCTGAAATACCTGCCGCATCCCAATTAACTTCACCAGCGTAGAGAACAGCGTTACGACCCTTACCAATATCAACGAACGCTGCCTCCATTGAAGGAAGCACATTTTGCACACGGCCTAAATAAACGTTACCCACATAAGACTGGTTGCTATTGCGGTTGACGTAGTGCTCAACCATGACGCCATCTTCGATTACTGCGATCTGCGTGCGATCTGCAATCTGGCGCACCAGCATTTCACGGTCAACATTTTCGCGACGGGCTAAGAACTCTCCATCGGTAATGATTGTTCCGCGCTTGCGGTATGGCTCACGGTACTCACTGCGTCCACCACGATCATTTCGATCGTTGCGGTCACGACGGTTACGATTATTGCGATCATTTCGATCAGGACGTGTTGGGCGCTCTACACGCTCACGCTTTTCACGAACCTTAACAACTGTAATGACACCATCTTCTTCAATGGTCTCCCCTGGTGTTACGCCATCCCCAGTTGCACGACGGCGGCGGCGGCGACGAGTTGATGTGGAACCCTCTGATGAATCCTCATCAGTTGACTCTTCACTTGAACTCTCATCATTGTTTTCTGTAGTAGCCGCATCAGTTGAACCAGGCTTGCGACGACCACGGCCACCACGACGGCGACGACGATTACGGTTAGCGCGCTCCTCTGAATCTGCCGAATCAGAGTCTGCAACTGGCTTTTCTGATGTCTGTGAACTCTCTTTTTGTGCAGCAACCTTCTTGCGTGGCTTGCTTTCTGCACTCTCTTTCTTAGCAGCAGGCTTTTCAGGTGCTGCTTGAAAGACAGGGACTGGAATAGCCGCTGCTTTTTTACGAGATGACTTCTTTTCTTCAGTTACCTCAGTAACTGGAGCTTCTGTCTTAGTAGACGCTTTCTTAACCGCACGCTTGCGCGGTGTTTTAGGCTCAATCGCCATGGCACCAAATCCTTTATGTCTGCTGTTACAGACTGTTTTCTTAAAAAATCCTGTTGGGTTTTCCGTACCGTTCGCGCTGGGCTTGTTTCGCGATTGATCGCGAGCCGCGCTGAACTGGTGTGTCAATTATGGCAGAGCGGTGGCGATTTGCCTATTTACCCCCGTAAACGAGCGTGAACGTTCTGCAGTAAGCCAAATCCGATCAGCGTGGCAAACATCGAGGATCCACCATAGGAAATAAATGGCAGTGGCACACCAGTCATAGGCATGAGCCCCAAGGTCATTCCTATATTTTCAAAGAGCTGGAAAGCAAACCATGCGATCACACCCGTACACACCAACCGCCCAAAGGGGTCGTTCGTTCTTCGAGCGATTGAAAATCCTCGCAGTAGCAAGATGAGATATAAAATTAGAATTGCGCCACTACCCACAAATCCAAGCTCTTCTCCTGCAACGGTGAAGATAAAGTCTGTTTGTTGTTCTGGAACAAATCGACCATTAGTTTGTGGCCCATTAAATAATCCAGTTCCCAGCAACCCACCAGATCCCACGGTGATGCGGGCCTGGCGCAGTTGATACCCAGCACCTTGCGTGTCTGCGTTGGGATCAACAAATGTTTGCAAACGATTTACTTGGTACTCACTAATGACGCCAGCTTTAACTGCAACAAATCCACCCAGAACGGCAATTAGTAGTAACCCCACGACCCAACGAGCCGGTGCACCGGAAACAGCAATGATTGTCACAACCGCTGCTGAAATAATCAGCACTGTTCCCATATCGGGTTGAACAATAATTAATAAAACGGGAATGGCCGCAATAGCCAAGGATTGCAAAACATCCTTGCTGGTGGGTTCATTACTGTCATGAGATCTCTCAGACAAAATCATGGACATACCAACAATAATTGCAATCTTTGCTAACTCCGCCGGTTGAATCTGAAATCCACCTGGCAGTGCAATCCATGCTTTAGCGCCGTTGACTTCGCTGCCAAGACCCGGAATCAACACCATGCATAACCCTAAAACACCAGCGCCCCACAAAAACGGTGTGTAGGCGCGCAGCAATCGGTAATCAATGACAGTTGTTCCATACGCCAAGACCAGACCAATCATGATGTTAATGATGTGTCGCTTGAGGTAGTGCTGACCATCTAAGCCGTTGCGTATATACCAATCGCGGGTAGCTGCCCAGACAAGCAATGTGCCAATAAAAAGCAGCAGAGCAACAACAGTGGTTAATACTGGATCAAATCCCTGAAGTATGGATTGTCGGTTGCGTCGATAGAGACGCTGGCGTGCGTGTATCTGACTCATCCTTCCACCTCCTTGGGTTTGGTTGCAGGTGAAATCTTAGGCAGTGTTGTTGGTGGCTTGCCGCTCGGAAACAACGCCGCGCCAGGGACAACAGTGTTGCCTGTAACACCAAAGAGTGTTGAGTAGATCTGGCGCACACCAATTCCTGATGTTGAAGCACCGAATCCACCTTGACCCACCATCATCACAACTGCGTATCGAGGATTCTTACTGGGTGCATAGGATGCAAACCACGAGGTGTCATCTTTTAAACTGCCATTTGGATTTCTACCAAATACCTGACCCGTTCCAGTCTTACCGCTTACCTCAATCGGAAAGCCAGCAAAAGCCCCAGCACCAGTACCGCTGATTGTCACTTCGCGCAACGCCCCTTGCAAGAACTTAATTGTCGATGCCGACGCGGTAAGTGCTCCTAATTTTTGTGGAGTAAATGTCTGAACAACTGTTCCATCAGTTTTAACAATAGCTTTTGCAACCATTGCCTGCCAGATGGTTCCACCGTTAGCAATTGCGGCATACATCTGTGTCAGCTTCAAAGGTGTCACTACCGTGTCACCTTGACCAATAGAAAAGTTCACTGCATCTCCTGCACGGACCTTGTCACCATCAACACAGTTTTCGGCAGCTAATTGCAACAAGAACGCAGTCTGCTGTGCTTTGGTTGCTCGCTGCTTGTAGTTGCAATAGAAATCTTTGTTCTGCTCATACCAACTCTTTTTATAGGCACGGTCTGCTAGTCGAGATCTAGACTCTGACGGCAGATCGATTCCGACCTTTTCAGTGATTTTAAATGACTGGGCGGCTTTAAAAAAGTAGTCATTAGGGCTAGCTTTTGGACGCAAGCCGCCATCTCGAAGCCATTCATCAAAGGCAATCTGGTACCAAATCGTGTCACAAGAGACTGCAATAGCCTTCTTCATGTTCATAGTTCCCTGATTTTTGCTATCAAAGTTCTGAAATGCTCGTGTACCAACCTGGACCTGTGAAGGACACTTGTAATTTGCATTCAGGTCATATCCCGCCTCAGCTGCTGCAACAGTAGAGACAATCTTGAAGGTTGAAGCCGGAGCAAACAATCCTTGCAAGGCACGGTTAAGGGCTGGAACTGATTTCTTTTCACTAAACAAATCTGATGCTTGTTGAACTGTTAAACCCTTTTCCCAGGCGTTGGGGTCATATGTTGGATAGGAAGCAAGGGCCAGGATCTGCCCAGTTTTAACATCCATGACAACTGCCGCGCCAGAATCTGATGTGTAACCATTGGCACGACCACGCAAAACCGCATCCCGTAACGCCTTCTCAGCCGATGCTTGCAAGCGAACATCTAAACTTGTTACTAAGTGATCTCCTGCAACAGGTTTGGTGTTTTGGCTCTCTCTAGTGATTGCTTCCTTACGATCAACAATTACGGTGCGAATACCTGGTTCACCACGAAGGAAAGAATCGTATTGAATTTCAAGCCCAGTCTTTCCAATTGTTTCACTCCTGAAATACTGCTTTCCATTTCCTGCCAGTAAATCTGATTCAGTCAAAGGGCCCACATATGCTAAAACATGTGCAGCGTTAACATCTAGATAGGAGGGATAGCTACGGATAGCAATTGGCTGTGCATCTACGCCCGGAAAAGAGTCTGATCGCTCAACGATTTGTAAAGCAATGTCAGCATCTGCTGACTTTGTAATTGGTATGGGTTGATATCTAGATCCTTGCCAACATCCAGCTTTTTTTCCTTTAGGTAGCTCTCCACACAGGCGGGTATTTTGATAAATATCGGCATACTTAAGTTTCAACAATCCTGCCAAACGCTTCATAACGCTGACACCTTTGTCTTCTAATGTGTCGATAGCTATTCGGTCGATGGTAATGGCCAAACCAGCCTTATTCATAGCTAGTGGCACGCCCGAGCCATCCACAATTAATCCACGTGTAGCTGGGGCAACAACATCTCTGCTTTGAATACTCAAGGCTGCTTCTCGATACTTCGGGCCTGCTGCTACTTGAAGATAGAAAAGTCTGCCAAATAATGCTGTCATTAAAGAAACAATAAGAATTTGTACTACCAATAAGGCAAGGCGAGATCTGTTGTTCATATAACAGACCGTGAATCAAAAACGGTGGCATGCAAACGAGTAAAGACAGGCAACATAATCGGTGAGACCAGCAACGCCCACACGCTCATTCCGACCAAGGTAATAACGATCTGGACAAAAGAACCTGAGGAAACACCCAAAAGTGCACTTGTTACTACATAAGCAATCTCAATCAGTAGGTTTGCCACAACCACAAAGAAAACGATACCGATCGCATTGGCATGGACGTTGTCATCGCCGTATCCAATATAAGAAATTGCATATCCTGCAAGCAACATAATCAACGTCCATTGACCAAAGGGACCGGCAGCACTTTGTGATAGATCCATGAGAAAGCCTGCGGCAAAACCAATGACTGCAGCAACTTCGGGTTCACTCATTACCGCCCAGGTCAGTGCAAAGATTAAAAGCAGTGAAAAACCGCCCCCAGGTAATCGAAACTGAGAAATTATTGCTTCCTGAAGTACATACATAGAAAGAAAGATTGGAACGGCAATTGAAAACCTACGGGTATACATGGTGGCTACTTAGTCGGTGATGGTGATGGAGTAACGAAGATGGTCACTGTAGGAATTGGTGTAACGCGCGGCTTAACAGGAACTAACGAATCCCCAGGATCAGATGCTGATCTACCTATTACTACTGCAACAACACCTAATGCAGAAAAGTTTGTGTAGTAACGAATAATTGCGGTTTGAGCAACTGCGCCAGCTGAGTTATCAACACTTGTTACAACCCCTAGTGGAACTCCTGGCACAAAGGGCCGGTTTGCAATACTTCCGCGAGAGAGTAAGACATCGCCTACCTTCACCGTGGTCGAGTTATCAAGCAATTGCAGGCTTGCCGAGCCTGTGCCGCGCCCTGACAAGATACCGATCTGCTGTGTGCCTGCAATTCGGGCTCCAATACGAAACCCTGGATCGGTGGCTAATTGGATCAGTGAAGAGTTTGGATAAACATCTTTAACCACACCTGCAATACCGGACTGAGACAAAACCGTCATATTTTTTGTAATACCAGCATTTGAACCAGAATCAATTGTCAGTGTCTGTGAAAAAGATTGACTCGATCCATGGCTAATCACCTTTGAATTTACAATCTTATATCCGGCAGATCCTGCTAAATCCAAAATATTTTTCAATTGCTTTAATTGGGCATCAGCGTTCTTACGATTTATAAGCTTTTGCTTTAAATTAGCATTTTCAGCTTCCAACTTTTCAATCTGCTTGCGGGTGCGACCCAGGTGTGTTACATCTGAAAAGAAGTTCTTGACCGGAGTTAGCACAACGTTTCCCGCTCGCTGAAATGGCGTCATGATTGTTTGTGTGCCCTGCCTAAATCCATCAATGACTTTAACGCCACGAAGATCCAAGGTGATCAGAAACAAAGAGGTGACAATTAAAATCACCAACAACAAACGCGCGCGTCCACCATTACGCATCTAAAAAATGCCTTATCGACGAGGCTCGGAGATTAGAACCTTCTCAAGAGCTTCAAACTCTTCGATGCACTTTCCGGAACCTTCAGCAACAGCATCTAATGGACGCTCTGCGATGTGAATTGGCATTCCAGTTTCTTTGCGAAGACGCTCATCTAGACCTTTAAGGAGTGCTCCACCACCGGTAAGAACAATTCCACGATCCATCAGATCTGAGGCAAGCTCAGGAGGAGTCTTATCAAGTGTGCTCTTTACAGCATTAATAATTGCGTTGACAGGCTCTTCAAGTGCCTTACGAATTTCAGCGGCTGAAACAACAATTGTCTTTGGAAGACCAGTTGCTAAGTCGCGACCGCGAATTTCTGCATCATTTTCGCCAGCAAGTGGATAAGCAGATCCGATCGCCATCTTGATCTCTTCTGCTGTGCGCTCTCCTAGAAGTAGCGAGAACTCACGCTTAACCCAGTTAATAATCGATTGATCTAGCTCATCGCCACCAACACGAATAGATAGTGAGGTAACGATTCCACCCAATGAAATAACTGCAACCTCTGTTGTTCCGCCACCAATATCTACAACCATGTTGCCGGTTGGTTCGTGGATAGGAAGACCAGCACCAATTGCTGCAGCCATTGGCTCTTCAATGATGTACACCTTGCGAGCACCTGCTGCATATCCAGCATCCTTAACCGCGCGCTGTTCAACACCGGTAATACCTGATGGAACACACACAACGATTCTTGGCTTAGCCAAGTAACGACGACGGTGAACTTTTTGGATGAAGTAGCGCAACATGCGCTCTGTTGTATCAAAGTCTGCGATAACACCATCCTTGAGAGGACGGATTGCAACGATATTGCCAGGAGTACGACCAATCATCTTCTTTGCTTCGATACCTACAGCCAGAATTCCGCCTGTGTCTTGGTTGACAGCAACTACTGAAGGCTCGTTCAAAACAATGCCACGTCCGCGCACGTAGACAAGTGTGTTCGCTGTGCCTAAGTCAACGGCCATATCACGGCCGATAAAGGACATTCTGCTACCTGATGACATTTTTGCTCCTTGTACTTATTGCTGGGTATTACTTATTGGGGAAGAAAATTTGAATCTCACGAGCCGCTGATTCTGGTGAATCAGAGCCATGAACAATGTTTTGAACAACTTTGGTTCCTTGATCACGAGCTAGATCTCCACGAATAGTTCCTGGAGCAGCAACAGTTGGATCTGTTGCTCCAGCTAATGAATGGAAGCCTTCGATAACACGATTGCCAGATGCAACGATTGCAACAATTGGACCAGACATCATGAACTCAACTAGTGGTTCATAAAATGGTTTACCAATATGTTCTGCGTAGTGCTTTTCTAACAATGCGCGATCTGCTTGAAGCATTCGCAAAGAATCAATTGCATAACCCTTTGCTTCAATACGTGACATTACTTCGCCAACTAAACCACGGGCAACGCCATCTGGCTTGACCAGGATTAGGGTTTTCTCAGTGCTCACCCGCCTAGTCTATTAGGGTTTTTTAGGCCCTGTAGCCAGCAAGGCAGCGCGAGCAGCCTCGCCTTTGCGGCCCACGACTATGGCGGCCACCCATAGACCAATCAAAACCACCCCAATAAGGAAAAAGGAAGGAAGGACAAATCCGAAACCGATCATTGCAATCTGCATGATTGATCCGATAATAAATCCCCCAGGGCGTCGCACAAGAGCGGCTGCAACAAAGAGCAGAAATGAAACAATGCACCCATAAATAATTGCAGCAGTTGAATGATCTTTCATTACTAGCAAGATGGCAAAACCCATAGTCATGCTCTCTGCAATTAGAACTGATGCTCCAAGGATTTTCATTGGGCAAACTTCTTTCGTAAGTATGTGCGAGCTTCACCAACTGTTACAACTGATCCGGTCACAATTATACCGACAGTGTCTTCACTCAGCGGACGCACAGCATCACCAATTGCTTTATCTAAGGCAGAGTTTAAATCCGATACTTCAAAGACCCGATCAACGCCAAAAATTGTTGATGCAATTTTTTCTAGTTCACCAGATGGCATTGCCCGCGTGGAGGTGCTTTGCGTAACGATCACGTGATCAACAATGGGCTCTAACTCCTGGAATATCCCTGTTGCATCCTTATCGCCAAATACGCCAACAACAGCGATAATTTCATCAAAGTTAAACTCGTTTAATAATGTCTCAGCCAATGCCTTTGCACCATGTGGATTGTGCGCAGCATCTAAAATCACTGTGGGATCGCGATGAACAACCTCACACCGTCCAGGGGAGGTAACAGCGGCAAAACCAGCTCGCACTGCATCAATATCTAACGGCTGATCCCCAAAGAATGCTTCAACTGCCACCAGAGCAGAGGCAGCATTTGCTGCTTGATGGCGACCGTGTAGCGGTAAGAAGATTTCATCGTATGTGTCATGAATACCTTGAATAGTAAGTAGTTGACCACCAACAGCAACCGCCCTTGATGCCACTGAGTACTCAACCCCTTCTCGAACCACATCTGCGCCCACTTCGGCGGCCTTTCGAATTAACTCTTTAGCAGCCTCTGGCTCTTGCTGGGCAAGGACAACAAAGCCACCTTCTTTGATAATTCCAGCCTTAGTAGAGGCAATCTCGTGCAATGTGTTGCCTAAATACTCCATATGGTCAAAACCAATAGGCATTAAGACAGAAACATCAGCGTCAACAACATTGGTTGCATCCCACTCCCCGCCCATGCCAACTTCAATAACTCCAACATCTACTGGATGTTCAGCAAATGCTGCAAAAGCTAAGGCAGTTATTGCTTCAAAGAAGGAGATGGGGTGTTCAAACTTTGAATCCATTAAATCAAGGTAGGCAGCAATATCGTTGTAAGAAAAAATAAGCTCTTTAGGATCAATCGGTTGCCCGTTAATGGCAATACGCTCGCGATAGGTTTCAAGGTGTGGACTTGTAAAGCGTCCTGTACGAAGGCCATGAGCAAAGAGCAAAGAGTCAATCATCCGCGATGTTGTTGTCTTCCCGTTAGTACCACCGATGTGAATAGTTGGATAGGTCAATTGAGGTGAACCCAATAGATCAACCAGAGCTGCTATCCGTTCGGTAGTTGGTGCAATGCGGGTTTCTGGCCAACGAGCAAGGAGCGCTTGCTCAATTGCATCAACTCTTTCTTGATCATCTGGTGAAATCATCATGCTTGTGGCAACGCTGCTAATGCAGATGTAATACGCGCAATTTCTGCTGTGGTTTTTTCAAGTCGCTCGCGAATCTCTACAACCACATCTTCTGGCGCTTTTGCCATAAAGCCCTGATTATTCAATTTAACTTCAGCAGTTTGCTTATCCTTTGTGGCAGTTACTAAATCTTTTTCAAGTCGTGCTCGTTCTGCAACAACATCTACTGATCCTGTTAAATCAAATTCAATAATTACTCCTGCTGCTTCACACTGTGCACTCGGTGTTATATCGCCAAGCTCCATCCGCACAACAAATGCCACAGCAGATGCGTACTCTGCTATGTCATCCTTGGCTGTGATCCGACCTGGAATCTTTAATGAGCTCTTGATTCCTTGATCGTTACGGAATCTACGAACTTCGGTAATGATTTCTTGAAGCTTAGAAACAAGGTTTTCAGCGCTCTTATCAAGGTGGGCTGTGTTAGCCACTGGCCATTGCGCCACCACAAGGGACTCTCCCCCAGTTAACGTGGTCCACATCTGCTCTGTAATAAATGGCATCACTGGGTGCATCAAACGGAAGAGTTGATCTAGAACATGGCCCAAAACTCGCTTACTTGATTCAGCGGTACCTGATGCAAAGGCTTCCTTTGAAAGCTCTAGGTACCAGTCACACAGGTCATCCCATGCAAAGTGATACATCAGTTCGCAGGCACGAGCGAACTCGTACTTTTCTAGAAGCTCTGTTGTTTCTTTAACGGTTTCAGAGAGGCGGCTTAGGATCCACTTATCAATGGCATTGAGTGAACTAAGTGAAGGTAGCTCACCTGTAACGGTCGCACCGTTCATCATTGCAAATCTAGTTGCATTCCACAGCTTGGTTGCAAAGTTACGTGAACCACCAATCCAGTCTTCAGCTAGTGCTTGATCTGTGCCTGGGTTAGCACCACGCGCCAAGGTAAAGCGCAGCGCATCTGCTCCGTACTTGTCCATAAACTCAATTGGGTCAACGACATTGCCACGGCTCTTTGACATCTTTTTGCCAAATTGATCACGCACTAAACCGTGCAACATGATTGTCTTAAAAGGTGCAACACCATCCATGGCAAATGTTGACATCATCATCATGCGCACAACCCAGAAGAACAAGATGTCATAGCCGGTAACAAGGACAGAGGTTGGATAAAACTTTGCAAGATCGCTAGTTTTTTCTGGCCAGCCAAATGTAGAAAAAGCCCATTGACCAGATGAGAACCAGGTGTCTAATACATCAGGATCCTGTGTCCAACCAGCAGGTGCAGTTTCATTAGGACCAACAACTACTACCTCACCGTTTGGTCCATACCAAACAGGAATACGGTGACCCCACCACAACTGACGAGAGATACACCAGTCGTGCATGTTATCGACCCATTCAAAGTAACGAGGTGCAAGAGCTTCAGGTTCAATTGTGACTTGGCCGCTTCGCACAGCATCTGCAGATGCCTTTGCCATGGGCGCAACCTTTACAAACCACTGCTTTGATAAACGCGGTTCAACAGTTGTATCGCAACGTGAACAGTGTCCCACTGCGTGCATGTATGGACGTTTTTCGGCAACAACACGGCCCATTTCCTTTAGCTTCGCAACAACAGCTACCCGTGCTTCAAAGCGATCCATTCCATCAAACTCAGTGCCAGTTCCAGCCATCACAGCGTGCTCGTTCATGATCACAACAAATGGTACGTTATGGCGCATCGCCATTTCAAAGTCATTGGGATCATGTGCTGCAGTGACCTTTACGGCGCCGGTCCCAAAGTCAGGGTCTACTAATTCATCGGCAATGATTGGAATCATTCGGTTTACCAAAGGCAAAAGAACCTCAGTACCAATCATGTGCTTGTACCGTGGGTCATCCGGGTGCACAGCAACAGCGCCATCTCCCAGCATTGTTTCAGCTCTAGTTGTTGCAATCACAATGCTTTGTTCGCCTTGGCCATAACGAATCTGCACAAACTCTCCGGCATCATCCTGGTGCTCTACCTCAATATCTGACAACGCTGTTAAGCATCGCGGGCACCAGTTAATAATTCTTTCAGCGCGATAGATAAGTCCTGCCTCATGCATGCGCTTAAATATTGTTATAACCGCATTAGACATTCCTTCATCCATTGTAAAACGCTCACGAGACCAATCAACTGATGATCCCAAACGTTTCATCTGTTCAAGAATGGCACCGCCTGACTCTTCTTTCCATTGCCATACCTTTTTTACAAACTCTTCGCGGCCAAGATCATGACGTGATTGACCACTTGCTGCTAACTGTTTTTCAACAACGTTTTGAGTGGCAATACCTGCATGGTCCATTCCGGGTAACCATAAGACTTCAAAACCTTGCATGCGTTTCATACGCGTTAAACAATCTTGCAAAGTTTGATCTAATGCGTGACCGATGTGTAAAACGCCGGTGACATTGGGTGGTGGTAAAACAATTGAGAAAGGTGGCTTACTAGAAGTTGCATCAGCTGTGAAATATCCGGCCGTCATCCACTTGTGATAGAGCGGAGCTTCTATCTCCTGGGGCGAGAAGGTTGAGGCTAATTCACGGCTTGAAGACATAGTGCGCAGTCTAGATTACGCGCTCTTCTCCTCAGCACCTTTTGGTGCTCGTGAGCGCTTAGGGCCGGTGTGATTGATCAATGTTGGAGCCCCACCAGATGTAATGCACTCCTTGGTGATAATCACCTTTTCAATATCTGTGCGGCTTGGAACTTCATACATCACTGTTAGAAGTACCGACTCCATGATCGCACGAAGTCCACGGGCTCCTGTGCCACGCTCTTGTGCAAGATCTGCAATAGCAAGCAGCGCCTCTTCATCAAAATCTAACTCAACATGATCTAGATCAAATAGACGCTGATACTGCTTCACAAGAGCGTTCTTTGGCTCTGTAAGGATCTGCATAAGCGCAGGCTTATCAAGGTTTTCAACACTTGTTAAGACTGGAAGGCGTCCGATGAACTCTGGAATCATTCCAAATTTCAAGAGATCCTCTGGCATAACATCGGCAAAAATATCCTTACGATTCTTATCGGAAGCATCCTGCAAGGTTGCATTAAAGCCAACACCTGATTTTCCAATGCGGCTTTCAATAATCTTTTCAAGACCGGCAAAAGCGCCACCAACTATGAATAACACATTTGTTGTGTCAATCTGAATGAACTCTTGATGTGGGTGCTTGCGACCACCTTGAGGTGGCACTGAAGCAACAGTTCCTTCAAGAATCTTCAATAGCGCTTGCTGAACACCTTCACCTGACACATCGCGTGTGATTGAAGGGTTTTCAGATTTGCGCGCAACCTTATCGATCTCATCGATATAAATGATTCCAGTTTCAGCCTTCTTCACATCATAATCTGCAGCTTGTAAGAGTTTGAGCAAAATGTTTTCAACATCTTCACCGACATATCCTGCTTCAGTAAGTGCTGTGGCATCTGCAATTGCAAAGGGAACGTTAAGCATGCGAGCTAAAGTTTGCGCCATAAGTGTCTTACCGCAACCAGTTGGTCCAAGCATCAAAATATTAGATTTTGCTAATTCAATAGCGCCTTCACCCTTTGACTCACCGCTTTGAACTCTCTTGTAGTGGTTATAGACGGCAACAGATAGAGACTTCTTCGCGCGATCCTGACCGATTACATACTGATCTAGAAACTCAAAGATTGCCTGTGGCTTTGGAAGCTCTGCCAGACCAAGTGATGCTGCTTCACTGAGCTCTTCAACGATGATCTCATTACACAGTTCAATACACTCATCGCAGATATAAACACCAGGACCTGCAATTAGCTTTTTAACTTGCTTCTGTGTTTTGCCGCAGAAGGAGCACTTGAGCAGATCACTTGTTTCGCCGATTCTTGTCATGGCACTCCTTATAAGCCCTGGCAGGGGAAGGCAGGGTCTTCTAAGAGGTAACTGTACTTTTGGCTCGGTGAAGTTGCATTCTTTTTAAGCGCCATAAGTGTTCGCTCTTAGAATAATTACTTCTTGGCTTTGCGTGAGGCAAGAACTTGATCAATGATTCCGTACTCAACAGCTTCTGCTGCTGTAAGAATCTTGTCGCGTTCGATGTCTTTACGAATTTCCTCTGATGTCTTGACCACGTGGCGTGATAGCAAGTCCTCTTGCAAGCGAGTGATGCGATCGATTTCGCGGGCTTGAATTTCGATATCAGATGCCTGACCGCCACCTTCAGATGATGGTTGGTGAATCAAGATGCGTGAATGTTCGAGGGCGTAACGCTTGCCCTTTGCGCCACCAGCAAGAATCACCGCTGCTGCAGATGCTGCTTGGCCCAAGCAGATAGTGCTGATATCTGGGCGCACAAACTGCATGGTGTCATAAATTGCAGTGAGGGCAGTAAATGATCCACCAGGTGAGTTGATGTAGATCATGATGTCGCGATCTGGATCCATTGACTCCAGAGTCAACAACTGTGCCATAACATCGTTTGCAACTGTGTCATCAATTGGCTGACCCATGAAAATGATGCGCTCTTCAAATAGTTTTGTGTATGGATCTTGACGCTTGTATCCATAAGCTGTCTTTTCTTCAACAGTTGGAAGAACATAGCGTGCATTAATTTCTTGGAATGTCATTACGCTTTCCCTCCAGTGATCTGTCCCAGTGATGTAACTACATGATCAACAAATCCGTAATCCTTTGCATCAGGTGCATTAAACCAGTTGTCACGATCAGAGTCAGCAAGAATCTTTTCCAGAGTTTGGCCTGTATGTAATGCATTCAACTCTGAAAGAGTCTGCTTTGTAATAGCCATTTGTTCTGCCTGGATTCGAATATCAATTGCGTTTCCACCAATTCCACCCAGTGGTTGGTGCATCAAAATACGAGAGCTCTTTGTTGCATAACGCTTGCCCTTGGCACCAGAGGTCAACAGGAACTGACCCATTGAAGCGGCCATTCCAAAAGTAACTGTCGCAACATCATTAGGGATCAACTGCATGGTGTCATAGACAGCCATACCTGCTGTTACAGAACCACCAGGTGAGTTGATGTATAAGAAAATATCTTTCTTGGCATCAAGTGATGACAGAAGTAGCAACTGAGCACAGACCATGTTGGCCATGTCGTCGCGGACTTCACCTGACAAGAAAACAATTCGCTCTTCAAGCAAGCGGTTGTAAATCTGGTCCCTCATCTTGTTATCTGTATCCACGTTAATTGCCTCCTGTATTTTTACCTGTAGTGACCCTAACAATTAAGCAGCCCAAATGCTTCCCGATTACACAAAATACAGGCGTGAGGTGTGCTGTGTTCGCTGTAGGCAGAGAGGAATTAAGCCTCTTCGACTAGATCTGCTGGGTTTGCCTGTGGAGCAAGGGCTTCCAGGTCAATCACATTTCCTGAAACATCCTTAACGGTGATGCGACCCAACACAGATGCCAGCGCCTTAGCCCGTGTTACCTCTGCTACCAACTGCTGAATCTGTCCAGCCTTTTGTAGCTCCTCTGCAAACTGCTGCGGGGCCATTCCGTAGCGCTGTGATGTTCGCACTAAGTACTCAGTTAACTCAATCTCAGTGACCTGAACATCCTCTGTTGCAACGATTGCATCGAGCAAGAAATCTGACTTAAGTGATGAACGAACCTGGCCATCAACCTCTGCGCGGTGTTCAGCATCTTCTAAACGTCCTTCACCCTCAAGGTGATCATTGACCTCTAACTCAACGAGATTATCTGGAACAGGTATTTCATTCTCTGCCAGTAGCTTTTCAACTAGACGATCACGTGCTTGTGCGCCTTGTTCCATCTTCTTCACACGCTCAAGACGAGTTACAAAATTTGCCTTTAGCTCTGCAAGTGTGTCGAACTCAGATGCAAGCTGTGCAAATGAATCATCTACTGGAGGAAGTTCGCGCTCTTTAACAGCCTTAACTATTGCCTCAACCTCGCCCTTTTCGCCCTCTTGCTGACCAACTAGTTGTGTATCAAATCTCTTAACATCCCCGGCCTTCATACCGATCAACTCATTATCTAGTCCATCAATCATTGTGGCTGAACCCACTTCATAGGAGATGTCATTGGCTTGTCCGCCATCAACCTCTTGACCATCGATATAGGCAGTTAAATCAAGGGTAGTGAAATCACCCTTCTTAACTTCGCGTTCAACTGTTGTCAGCGTTCCAAAGCGTGTGCGCAAAGATTCAACCTGCTCATCAACGTCAGCATCTGCCACAACCACATCATCAACTTCGATGGTGATCTTTGAGAAATCAGGCAGCTTAACCTCAGGGCGAACATCAACCTCAACGGTGAAAACAAGCTTGTCGTTGTCTATAAACTCTTTAACATCCACCTCAGGGCGACCAATAACTGCAACTGTGTGCTCGCGAGCTGCTTGCCCATAGAACTCTGGAATAGCTGTGTTGATGGCCTCATCGATAACAGCTCCCCGCCCCACACGCTGATCAATCATCGCCGCAGGAATCTTTCCCTTACGAAAACCCGGGATGTTTACCTGCGCAGCAACCTTCTTATATGCGTTAGCAACATGTGGTTCAATCTCAGCATAAGTAACTTCAACATCTAAACGAATACGAGTTGGAGATAGTACTTCGACTGAACTTTTCACTAATTACTCCTAATGAGATTGAGGAAGTTTGAAACAAACTGGTCGGGGCGGGGAGATTCGAACTCCCGATCTCCTGCTCCCAAAGCAGGCGCGCTAGCCACTACGCTACGCCCCGAGGCGCAAAGCAGGAGTCTAAACCAGATTTCACACTCTGATTACCGACCCAGTACCTTTAACCCCTAAGCACCCGCGGGTGTAGCTCAATGGTAGAGCCCCAGCCTTCCAAGCTGGCCATGCCGGTTCGATCCCGGTCACCCGCTCCAGATTGTTTAACCGATGGAGCCAACCTTGTTGATGAGGGCGCGGCCGGTGAAAGTAAGCAAAGTAGAACCTGTCACACCATTCTGGTCTATCGCATGAAGCTTCAAAGTTGCAGTCCTAGTGCAAACTAGTTTTCCAATGATTAGAAATTGAATGTGTCGACCACCTTCACCGTTGATAAACGCAGTTGTGTCACTCGAAAAAACTCGATAATCCGGAGTTCCATTAGTTGAAATGAGTTGCATTCCAAAAGAAGCAGGGCTAATGAAGTCAGTTGAAAATACTCCGTCTACCAATATTTCAAATGTATACGTTCCCGCAGACAAACTTCCAAATGGAGCAGAATCGGTTGCCCCCATGCTTGTTGACTTTGTTAATGAGATTGTTCCGGTACTGACATAGTATGAAACAGAAACACCATCAGCCCCAGTCAATCCCGTGTCACCTTTACCTCCGGGTGTTCCAGGTGTACCAGCAGCTCCAGCTGCACCATCAACACCGTTGATTCCATTTGTTCCATTAGTTCCTGCAGCTCCAGCTGCACCTGGTGCACCTGCTGACCCAATAGAACCTGTCGCACCAACAGAACCTGCTGCTCCACTAAATCCTGAAGCACCTGGTGCACCATCACTTCCTTTTGCACCAACTGCGCCAGCTGGACCTGTTGCACCATTAGATCCTGTTGCACCCGTACTTCCTGTTGCACCTTTATCGCCCTTCTCTCCTTTATCGCCAATAGCTCCTGGCACAGCATTAGCTGTCACAACAGATTTAGCAGGAGCTTGCTTAAGAGATGTTGTAACCTTCCAAACGCCTTTTGTTTTAGGTCCGTAAAGATCTGCGTTCTTAGTGTCAATATAGAAATCACCATCAATGCCAACAGTTTTAGTCGGAACACCAGGACCACTTAAAATTGTGTTGACAACGTTTGTGATGACTCGGCCCGCTGCTTTGAGAGTTGTTTTTGGTGCAGCAATAGCTGAGGGAGTTATCGCAAGTGTTACTGCCATACTAATTGCTATTAGGGATTTGCTGCCTTTCATGGGACACCTTCTTCTATTGGGGGAAATCCAGTCTGAACCTGAGAAAAAGTTGGGCGAATAAGGAGTTCCCCGGGGCATTTGTGCAGGAATGGGTGGATTCCCCTACGACCCACCCTCTAATTCTCTAAGGGTGTTTTCAGGTTGGTTTGCTATCTTCCTCAGTGTGAACCTGTTTATTACGGGTAGTCGATGACACGAGGTCAGGGACAAGCAGGACAAACGAGAGGACATACATATGTCATCGAAGAAGAGAATGGCAGCAGTTGCACTCACGATTGCAGCGCTATCACTTGGTTCTATCGCAGTTGCTTCAGCTCATGACAAAGGAGCTTCACGAGGAGCTGCTCACAGTGAGAATCGCGCAGCAGATAAAGCAGCACACGATGCACGACATGCTGCAAAAGAAGCACTAGTTGCAACAACAATTGGTGTGGATGCAGCAACTATCAAGACACGTCTTGCAGCAGGTGAAACTCTTGCAGCAATTGCAGGTGCTAAAAAAGATGCACTGATCGCAGCGCTAGTTGCTTCAAAGTCAACAGAAATTGATGCTCGCGTAACAGCTGGCACAATGACACCAGCTCAAGCAACAGAGAAGAAGGCAAACCTAACTGCTCATGTGACAGCAGAGGTTAATGCTGTTGGCGGTAAGGGTGAAGGTCATAAGGGTCCTAAGGGTCCAAAAGGCCCTAAGGCTCCAAAAGCTCCACGTTCATAAGTAACTCTTTCCTCCTAAGGGGTTAGGAAAACCCGCCACGTGAGTAATCACCTGGCGGGTTTTTCATTGCTCATGGCAAGATGCTCATATGCGTATTCATATCGGCAGTGATCATGCGGGGTTGGAGTTAAAGGCAGCACTTGTTACATACCTAGAGGGCAGTGGTCACGATGTGAAAGACCATGGACCACATGAGTATGACGCCGTGGATGACTACCCAGATTTTTGTATTCCTGCAGCGATAGCAACAGCTGCAGATCCACAATCACTAGGAATCGTTTTGGGTGGTTCGGGAAATGGTGAGCAGATTGCAGCTAACAAAGTTAAAGGGGTTCGCGCTGTATTGGCGTGGAGCGTGGAAACAGCCACGTTAGGCCGAGATCACAACAACGCAAATGTGGTTGGTATTGGCGGACGCATGCACTCGATAGATGAGTGCACAGCCATTATTGATGCCTTTATTAGGACTCCGTTTTCAGGTGATGAGCGCCATGTGCGCAGGATCAACAAAATTACAAGGTATGAAAATGAAGGAAAAATCTAAGCCTTTGTATAGAACATGTCGTTAACGGCGTGATCTTTATCGATACCTTGTCCTTCAAAGCGCGTAACAGGCCGCCACTCTGGTTTCTCAATTACTCCCCCAATAAATAATGGTGAGGCTGCAAAGACTTCCTGGATGCTCATCGCATAAGGCACCCAATCAGTTGCAATATGTATGAAGCCACCCTTTTTGATCTTAGGGTGGATTAACTGCAAGAAGCCTTCATTAACAATGCGGCGCTTATTGTGCTTCTTCTTTGGCCAGGGATCTGGAAAGTAAAGATGGATGCCATCTAGTGATTCATCAGCGATCATGTGGTGCACAACAACATGCACATCATCTTCAATGACCTTTAGATTAGTTAGATCATTGTCAACTATGCGTGCTAAGAGCTTGCCAATACCGGGTGGGTGAACATCAACTGCGATGTAACCGTTGTTAGGGTGGTTCTTGGCGATGATGGCTGTGGCCTCACCCATGCCAAAGCCAATCTCCATGATTACTTTTTCGCTCGTAGGAAAGATTGCTTTTAGATCAATTATCTCTTGCTTAAACTCAATTCCATGAATGGCCTGTAAGGCTCTCTTTGCTGCTCTTTGAGCATCGGTAATACGAGATCCGCGGATGCTGTAACTGCGTACCGATGGGCGTTCCATGAGGTAACTCTGTCATGGTTGGATTGGAACCTACAAAACATCGAAGGAGCAACAAGTGCCAGGTCTGAATTTGAGCCGTGCTGAAGCAAAAGATCGTGCCGAGCACCTGTATGTACATAGCTACCTGGTGACCCTTGATGTGACTAAGGGTGAAGAGACTTTTTACTCAAAGTCTGAAGTTTCCTTCACATGCAATAAACCTGGCTATTCAACATTTATTGACGCTGTTGGTCGCTCAGTTATTAGTGCAACACTTAATGGCACACCCGTTGATACAAGCACCTTTGATGGCCAATCCATCGTTATCACCAACCTTGCAGCAGAGAACCTCTTAGTAATTGAAATCGAAGCTGAGTACTCACAATCTGGAGAAGGTCTGCAGCGCTCTGTTGATCCATCAGATGGTGAGGTCTATTTGTACTCACAAGGAGAAACTGCCCACATCCGAAATATGTTCCCTTGTTTTGATCAACCATCACTAAAAGCAACATTTTCTTTGACTGTCACAACACCAGGACACTGGGAAGCGGTTTCAAACAACCCGGTTGAATCAAAGGTTGCAAAGGGCGAGCTAGCAGAATGGACCTTCTCAACGACCCCTCGCATCACTACATATTTAGATTGCCTCATTGCTGGGCCGTACTCACATGTGCATGATGTTTATAAGGGCCAAAAAGAGATTCCACTTGGAATCTACTGCCGCAAATCGATGATGCAGTACTTAGATCCAGAAGATATTTTCTTGGTGACTAAGCAAGGCTTTGAATACTTTGAAAAGACATTTGGTTTGGCATATCCATTTGAAAAATATGACCAGATCGCAGTTGTTGACTTCAACTTTGGTGCCATGGAAAACGCCGGCGCAGTTACCTTCCGGGAAGATGTTTTGGTCTTTCGCAGCCACATGCCAGAGAAGGCTTACCTATCTCGTGCAAACACAATTCTTCACGAGATGGCGCACATGTGGTTTGGCGACATGGTCACCATGTACTGGTGGGATGATCTCTGGCTTAACGAATCATTTGCTGAATGGTCTTCATACCTAGCCTTGTCAGAGGCAACTCGTTTTAAGGGTGCGTGGTCAGAGTTCAACTCTGCACGAAAGAACTGGGCATATCGCCAAGATCAGCTCTCATCTACCCACCCAATTATTGCTGACATGGTTGATATGGAAGCGGTTAATGCAAACTTTGATGGAATTACCTACGCAAAGGGTGCCTCTGTACTACACCAGCTAGTTGCGCACGTTGGACGCCCACAATTTATTGCAGCTCTTCAAAAGTACTTTGCAAAGCATGCCTGGGGCAACACAACTCTTGATGATCTCTTAGTTGAGTTAGAAGCAGCTAGTGGTCGCACGCTAGATACCTGGGTTAATACATGGCTACAAACTGCAGGTGTGAACACTTTGCGTCCAGTCTTAGATATCGATGGTGACACATACAAGTCGATCACCATTTCGCAGGAAGTACCGCTGATACCTGCAGGTTCTAAAGAGCTTCGCCCACATCGCTTAGCAGTTGGTCTCTATGACATCAGTGGCGATGCTTTGAAGCTTCGCAAAAGCGTGGAACTAGATGTTGTTGGTGCATCAACAGTTGTGGCAGATCTGGCTGGGGAAAAGGTTGCTGACCTTCTACTCATTAATGATCGAGATTTGTCATATGCCAAGCTGCGCTTTGATGATCGCTCTATCGCCACCTTGAAAACACATTTAGGAAAGTTTGATGACGCACTTGCTCGCGCACTGTGTTGGGCAGCAATCTGGGACATGCATCGCGATGCCGAAATTTCTGCAGCAGATTTCATTGAAATCGCACTGAACGGCCTTGCAGGTGAGAGTGATGATGCAATCGTCAATATCGTTCTTACACAGGTATCAACCTCAGTCGAGGCCTATACACAGGATGCACACCGTAATGCAGCGCGTGAAAAGTTAGCAGATGGATTGTGGGCGCTCACCAATAACTCTGCCCCTGGCAGCGACCTTCAACTACTGATCTCTCGAGCCTTTGCGATTAACGCACACACCCACGTGCAAACCGGCAATATCCGCGCACTTCTCAATGGAGGTGCACCTGGGTTAAAAGTTGATGCAGATCTTCGGTGGTACTTCTTGATTGCACTCACCGAGCGTGGGGCCACAACAAGGGCTGAGCTAGATGCCGAACTTGCACAGGACAGGACAACTACTGGCAATCTTGCCTATGAAACCTGTTTAGCTGCCATGCCAACTAGTGATGCCAAGGCGTATGCATTTAACAAGGTCCTCCACGAAGATATTGCAACCTCTGTGCGCACAGCACTAGTTGCTGGCTTCCAACGTCCCATCCAAGGCGCACTGCTTGAACCATTTGTCAATCTTTACTTCGACAACTTGGTTAGTGTGTGGGAATCAAAGTCATATGAACCTGCAGCAAAGTTTGTCACCGGTTTTTATCCATCCTGGGTTGTGAAGCAATCTACGGTGGATCTGACTAACACTTGGCTAGATGGTGCCGGCAAAGGTTCACCTGCGGTGTTGCGCAAACTTGTTAAAGAGTCACAGGATGGATTAATCCGTGCGCTTAAGGTGCAGGCGTTAGATAGGTAATGCTCGTTAAGTGATTACTCGATAGTGGTAATCACAGATGTTGATGTGCTCTTTTTAGGAGCGGTCAACGCATAAGCGATTACTGAAATCACAACAAAGAGTCCTACCGGGATCACGAAAAAAGTAACAACGGTTTCTAGAACAGTTAATCCTGGAGCCGATGTTGCTGGACCTTCAAATATAGTCATGGGTGAAAGTGTAATTTACTTACGCAGTTGCTGCTGCCACACCGAATGGCTGCAGGTACGGTATCCAACGGTGATCTGTGCGACCAGTACCCAAGATTCTCCATGCCGCCCCAACTGGTTCGCGAGGCAAGGTGCGCAATCTCCACCCAAGTTCTTTCAGGTGTTTGTCTGCTTTAACGTGGTTGCACTTGTGACAGGCAGAGACAACATTTTCCCAATTGTGTCCACCGCCACGACTGCGCGGGATCACGTGATCAATAGATGTTGCAGGAGCTGCGCAGTACACACAACGTCCACCATCTCTAGCAAAGATTGCTCGACGAGACAGTGGAACAGAGTGGCGATAAGGAATACGAACAAATTTGGTAAGACGAACAACTGCAGGCAATGAAACTTGACCGCCAGCAAATCGTAGAATTTCACCTGAGTCTTCAACCATGACAGCTCGGTGATTTAAGACAAGGATCAGCGCACGACGATCTGTTATGACACCCAGCGGTTCGTAGGTGGCATTTAAGACAAGTGTGCGCGACATGTATCGCTCCCGATCTAGCGCGTGGCTCGCGCCGATTGGTTTATCTTGCACCAAAACACCCGACCGCGTGGGTATTTGAATGGGGCTTTTAGGTAAATATTTGGATAAAGTCTCTTCACTATGAATGACTCCATGCGTAATTTCCTCGAATGGATGGCTGGGACTCCCCTGCGCATCCTGATCATCCTTGTGGGCGCCGCCATCATCCAATACTTCGGCTCCAGAGCTATTACCCGCTCCATGAACCGTCTTGCCTCTGCCGATCTAGTCCTTGGCCCTGGCAACATGCTGGGCCGACAAAAAGAGCGTGCCTCAACAATTGGTGGAGTGCTCAGTGCAACGTTGCAATCCTCAACATGGATCATCGCCATTGCGATGGCACTTGGCGAGTTTGGTTTTGATTTAGGACCGTTGATCGCATCTGCCGGTGTTGTAGGTGTTGCTATAGGTCTTGGCGCACAAACACTGGTCCGAGATGTTTTATCTGGCATCTTCATGTTAATTGAAGATCAATATGGTGTTGGTGACTCTGTTAATGTCCTAGAGATTGAGGGCGTTGTTGAAAAAGTTGGACTGCGCGTTACAACTGTTCGAGATGGTCAGGGCACCTTGTGGTATTTGCGCAATGGTGAAATCTTAAAGGTTGGTAATCAGTCTCAATCTGGTTGATTCACCATAGAGTGCGCCGCCATTTCACAGTAGCTCCAGAGTTGATCCCTTAAGGCAGCTTCCATTTCAACACCATCAACTGCTTGTCGCATTGCCTTGAGCCATGCATCACGCGCTGGGCCGTCGATGACAAACTGTGCATGACGCATTCGAAGTCGCGGATGTCCGCGGTTTTCTTGATAGGTATTAGGACCGCCCCAGTACTGCTCTAGAAACCATTGCAGACGTTGTGCTGCACCGTGTAGATCATTGTCTGGATACATTGGTCGCAAGATTGGATCAGTTGCAACAACTGCATAGAACTGAGAGACCAAATCTGCGAAGAATTTTTCTCCGCCGACTTGCTCGTAAAAATTACTCATGAGAGCGCAATCTGATTGATGCAAGACCAAGAAATGAGACAGGAATTGCTACAAAGAAACACAACCAACCATAATTTAGCGTTCCGATAATTACGCCTGCTATTGCTCCACCAGCAGCACCAGATAGGTTCATGACCAAGTCACTTGCGCCTTGAGAAGATGCACGAAATTCACCGTCAACGCTTTCAGAAAGATAGGCCGAGCCTGCAATAAGGGTGCATGACCAACCTAGCCCCAGTAAAAATAATCCAACACCCAAGGTATAGGCATCATCAGCGCGAGCACTGCCAGCGATAAGTGCTGCCAGCAAAAGTATTGCAATTCCTAGTTGAACTACACGTACCCGACCAAGTCGATCACTTAAGGATCCAACGACTGGCGAGAAGGCATACATACCCAGAACATGGACGCTAATAACTAAACCAATAATCGAGAGCGTTACATCAACATGTGCCATATGTACCGGCGTCATCACCATGACTGAAATCATGGTTGCATGGCCAATTGCAATTGAGATTATTGCAAATAGTGCACGTGGGTTTTGGCGAATGTGGGATAGTGCCTGCTTGGTTGACACTTTCTTGCCAGTTGCAATTGTTTGACTATTTGCAACTAAATAGGGATCTGGTCGCAAGAACATTAGTATCACAATTGATGCCAGCGTAAAGGTTGTTGCCGAAACCATGTACGGACCGACTAGACGCGGTAATCCAAAATACTCAGCAACGTTTCCCGATGGTTGCATCAAGTTTGGGCCTGTTACCGCCCCAATCGTTGAACCCCACACAACAATCGAAAGTTGCTTTGCGCGGGTTTGATTTGTCGCAAGATCAATTGCTGCAAATCGTGCTTGATACCCGGCAGCAGATGCAGCGCCTACCAAAAAAGTTCCCATCAACATCACGACAACAATCCGCTGTGTTCCACCAATAACAGCCAAAATTGAGCCGACGATTCCGGCCACAAAACCGGTAGATAAAGCTAAGCGTCGGCCACCTTTTGCGGTGAGACGCGCAAGGGGCAACGCCAATGCTGCTGCGCCCAGTACGGCGCTGGTTGAAGCTAGCCCGGCCAAGGTCTCTGATTTAGTAATTGAAGCAATTAAAAGCGAACCAGCCGCTATCGAGCCGGCAATTCCAATTCCATTAAAGATTTGCGCAGCAGCAAGTACTTTTACCGTTTTACGTTGCAGCTGTGTATTTGGCATTATGACGCTAGTCGAACCCAAGCGCGTTGTTCTAACTGTGCCATGGCTACTCCTCCAGATACTTAGTAAGGAATTCGCGCTCTGCATCTGTTAGTGGCCGCGACTTTTTAGTATCCATGGAAACGGTCACTTGAACTGTTTTAGCACGTGCAAGTAGCTCATCCCCGTTTTTCATCTCATATGAAACGCCAAATGAAGAGTTACCAATTTTATTAACCCAGACTTCAATATCGATGTAAATATCACCCTCATAGATAGGTGCAATAAAATCAACCTCTGCTCTGGCCACAACCATTTCAATCATCTGTGACCATGCGTAACGGGCTTCTTGGGCAAAGGTTAAATAGGTTGAATTGTTGACGTGACCAAAGACATCAAGGTCGCCCCAGCGCACATACTGCTTGTTGGTAAATCTCATTAGCGGGTCAACTTTCTATATGTCATGCGATGAGGGCGAGATGCTTCGGCGCCTAATCGTTCAATCTTGTTTGCTTCATAACTTTCAAAGTTTCCTTCAAACCAGAACCAGTGTGCATCACCTTCATAGGCCAAGATGTGTGTTGCAACGCGGTCAAGGAACCAGCGATCGTGAGAGATCACTACGGCACACCCTGGAAACTCCAGGAGTGCATTTTCAAGTGATCCCAATGTTTCAACATCTAAATCATTTGTTGGCTCATCTAGTAGCAAGAGGTTTCCACCTTGCTTAAGGGTTAACGCTAAGTTCAAACGGTTACGTTCTCCGCCTGATAGAACTCCTGCTGCCTTTTGTTGATCAGGGCCTTTAAAACCAAAGCAGGAGACGTAGGCGCGTGATGGCATTTCAACTTGGCCGACCTTTATAAAGTCATTGCCATCTGACACAACCTCCCACAATGACTTCTTGGGATCAATACCGCCACGGCTCTGGTCAACGTAGGAAATCTTTACAGTCTCACCAATCTTTACCGCCCCGGAATCTGGCTCTTCCATACCCATCAAAGTCTTAAACAGAGTTGTCTTACCAGCACCGTTGGGACCAATGATTCCCACAATTCCATTGCGTGGCAGAGTAAATGAGAGATCTTCAATCAGAACGCGATCTCCAAAGCCCTTAGTTAAGTTGTTAACTTCAATAACAACATTTCCAAGACGTGGGCCAGGTGGAATCTGAATCTCTTCAAAGTCCAACTTGCGCATCTTGTCAGCTTCAGCGGCCATCTCCTCATATCGTGCAAGACGTGCCTTTGATTTTGCCTGACGACCCTTTGCATTTTGGCGAACCCAGTCAAGCTCCTCTGCCAAACGCTTTGCACGCTTTGCATCTTTCTGGCCTTCAACCTTTAAGCGAGCTGCCTTTGTCTCAAGATAGGTTGAGTAATTTCCTTCGTAGGGATAGGCACGGCCACGGTCTAGTTCAAGAATCCACTGTGCGACGTTGTCCAAGAAGTATCTATCGTGCGTGATGGCAACAACTGCGCCGGCATACTTATTAAGGTGTTGTTCAAGCCACAAAACAGATTCGGCATCTAAGTGGTTTGTTGGCTCATCAAGAAGGAGTAAATCAGGTGCTTGCAAAAGAAGCTTGCAGAGTGCAACACGGCGCTTTTCTCCACCAGATAACACCGACACATCAGCATCTGCTGGTGGACAACGAAGTGCATCCATCGCTTGTTCCAACTGTGAATCAAGCTCCCATGCGTTGCGGTGGTCTAGTTGTTCCTGCAGATTTCCCATTTCAGCCAGCAAGGTGTCGTAATCTGCATCTGGGTTTGCCATCTCGGCGCTAATCTCATCAAAGCGGGCAAGCATTGCAACAGTTTCGGCAACGCCCTCTTTAACGTTATCAATAACATTTTTAGACTCGTTGAGTTGTGGCTCTTGTAGCAAGATTCCCACGGTGTATCCAGGGGTTAGGTAGGCCTCACCATTTGATGGTTGTTGTAATCCAGCCATGATCTGCAAAACAGTTGACTTACCCGCACCGTTAGGACCGACCACACCAATCTTGGCACCGGGATAAAACATAATCGTGACGTCATCAAGAATGACCTTGTCACCGTGCGCTTTACGCGCCTTCTTCATCGTGTAAATGAACTCAGCCATGGAATGAAACCTTAGTGGTAGTGGCGGGTAGACTATGCATTACGACCCCCTACAGGCGCCTGTAGCTCAGTCGGATAGAGCACCCGCCTTCTAAGCGGGTTGTCGCAGGTTCGATTCCTGCCAGGCGCGCAGCGATCTTCTTGATAATCACAGCAATCTCTTACTTGGCGGGAAAAGAAAACGGCCGGGATATACCCGGCCGTTCTCCACCCTCGATATTTAATCTATTAATTACATCTTCGCTAGAAGTTTTGTAATCAACTTACCCAGTTCTGAATCCTTGGTTGTAACAGACATTCCCTGTTCTGGGAATAGCCCTGGGCAGGTAAACGCGTGATACTCGAACATCTTCTTAACCGCTGCGTTGTTTGTGCCCTTGTCAGCACCAGTTAGAACCATTCCGTATGTTGTTGCTGGGAATGGATATGCAGCTGGAAGCTTTGACTTGTAGTCAAATGTAACGATTCCAGTTTCATCACTCATTGTTGCAGCTGAGAATGCTGTAAGCACTCCCTCTGTTGCTGGAGCAACTTCATTACCCGCTGGGTTGATTACATTTACTGCCTGAAGATTGTAAGTCTTCGCAAATGAAAGCTCAAGATAGGTAATTGAGTAACGAGTATCCTTTGCAAGCTGACCAAGAAGTACGCTAGATGTGGCTGCGCGTAGGCCAACTGGATCAGATGAAACTGTTCCTGGGAATGATGAATCGAACTTGTCGCTTCCTGGCTTGGTCCAAGTTGTTGGATCAAGAGCAGCTAGAGCCTTTGTGAAGTTATCTGATGTACCTGAACCACCTGAACGGTAAAGAACAGTGATCGCCTTGTTTGGCAATGTGTAGTAACGCTTTACCGAAGCTGTACGAAGTACTACTGGTGCTCCGTTATTGTCCTTAACAATCTTGCCGTTTAGCTTCTTGTACACAGGAACTTGAACTGTGCGGTTTGCATCTGCAACGATCGCTGGATCGTTCCACTTTGTGATCTTGCGAGCAAAAATCTTTGAAATTGTGTCTGTTGACAGAGTCAATTGACGAGTTGATCCAAGGTTTGTCATGATTGTTACAGGCCATGCCACCAAAGGAATATGGATCTGTGTAGCTCGCTTTGTTGAGTTAGTATTTGGTGAATCTGAAAAAGCAAAGTCTGCAGTCTTGTTGTCCATAGCTGTCTTACCTGAAGATGAACCTAGACCAGGGTAAATAAATGAGTCACCAGTTGCTGTTTGATAAGAGTTCTTGCATGCTGCAATAAAGTTTGTTACTGCAGAAGCACCTGCACCTACCATGTCAACTGCCTGTGCAGCTGGGGCGGTAACTGCAACTAGAACTGCAGCAATTGCAGCTCCTGTGCGTAATGTACGAGAGATTTTCATGTGAACCTTTCTGGATGTGGATAAGTGAGGTAAACCTACTTGACCCCACTAACATGGGGAAAAGAGTTTATGAATTGCTAGTAAAACTCAGGTGAACAGTTGGTTAACGAATTAACCAAATCGACCTGAAACATAGTTTTCTGTTCGCTGATCTCGTGGGCGAGAGAAGATCTGCGCCGTTGGTCCAGTCTCGATTAACTCTCCTGGTCCACCATCTGAGAGGAAAAACCCTGTGTAATCAGAGACACGAGCAGCTTGCTGCATATTGTGAGTCACGATGACGATTGTCATTGTTGAGGAGAGTTGCGAAATTGTCTCTTCAATGCGAAGAGTTGACCCTGGATCAAGTGCAGAACATGGCTCATCCATAAGAAGAACCTTTGGATTAACCGCAAGTGAACGGGCAATACACAATCTTTGCTGTTGACCACCGGAGAGAGATCCTCCATGGGCACTTAAACGGTCCTTCACTTCATTCCAAAGACCGGCTCGCACAAGACAGCTCTCGAGAAGCTCTTCTTTTTCAGCCTTGCCCATCTTGATTTGCGAAAGATGCAACCCTGATAAAACGTTCTCGCCAATAGTCATTGAAGGGAATGGATTTGGCTTTTGAAAAACCATTCCGATTTGCAAGCGAATCTTTGTAACATCCGTGCCTTTTTCATAGACATCTTTGCCATCTAGAAGTACTTCACCGGCAAATGCTGCAGTGGGAATGAACTCATGCATACGGTTTAATGTACGAATAAATGTAGATTTTCCACACCCTGAAGGGCCAATCAAGGCGGTAACTGTTCCTGAGAAGAAGTCAAGGGTCACATTGCTCAAAGCGTGGTGCTTACCAAACCATGCGTGCACACCACGTGCTTCAAGACCTGAACCCATTGGGTTTGAGCCGACCTTCTTCTCACCCCGCGCATTTGCAACGGCTGAAAGCGAGTTAGTTTTAACGCCTTGGTCTGCATTCATTTTAGGATCTCTTTCTTGTCCGTTGCTGGTTGAACTCTCGTTGTTAGTTGTCATTACTTCGCCCCTTTAGATCGTGAACCGACCACACGGGCAATGGTGAAAAGAATCAGCACGATAATGAGCAACACTAAAATTGCACTCCAAGAGCGTTGGACCGCTTCATCAGTTCCTATTCTAAAACCTGACCAGATATAGAATGGCAGTGCGCTCTGTACTCCAAACACTGGATTTGTATTTAACTTATCTGCCCCGCCCACAGTAAAGAGCAGTGGCGCAGTCTCCCCAGCGATTCGCGCAACACCAAGAATACTTGCTGTGATCAGACCGCTCTTTGCAGCTGGGACCACAATCATTGCAACTGTTCGCCACTGTGTTGCGCCCATTGCAAGTCCTGCTTCGCGCAAATCATTTGGAATAAGGAGCAGAACCTCCTGTGATGCACGGGTAACAGTTGGAATCATCAGGATTGACAAGGCCAGAGCTGCAACAAAACCTGAGGTGTCCAGTGGTGTTGTAAGAATCACCGCTGAAAAAATAAATAATCCGGCAATAACTGATGGCACACCTGACATTGCTTGCACCATAAACTCAATAAAACGTGATCCCGGACCACGAATCTCGGTGAGATATAAGGCGGTCAATACACCCATTGGCACGCTAATCGCAACAGAGATGAGAATAAGAAAGAGAGTTCCGACCAAAGCGTGAATGAGGCCGCCAGAACCTTGGGGATCCATGAAGGAGGCTTGACTCATGTCGTTGGTAAAAATTGAGAGCGACAGACCTGGCAAGCCCTTTACAAAAGTTGTACCAACGATGCTAACGACCGGAATAAATACTGCGACTGCACCCGTCATCATGATTGAAGAGGCAACAACATCTTTGGCTGCCTTCATCCCGTACTTGTATCTTGCCCACAAGAATTGTGCAGCGGTTCCAATTGGTAAGAACAGAAGGAAGTAAGGCAACTTTCCCTTGAGCGCGGTTAACTCAACGATTGCTGCCACAGTCAGCAATGACAAAAACAGAATTACAACTGTTGGAAGTACCTCGCGGGGGGTCTTTTCCCATGGGCGAGATGGTGCAGGGAGCTGAGCGTTAACTGTAGACACTTTACTTGCCCTTCTTAACTGCTCTATTAACAACAAAATCTGCACCAAGATTTACAAACAATGTCAGCATGAACAGCACAAAACCTGCGCCCAATAGTGCACCTGTTTCATACTCTGTTGCCTCGCTCCAATAAGAAATAATGTGTGATGCAACGTTTCCACCAGAGCCAAAGAGAATCTGGAAGTTTGGCGTATAGACAATACTTAAGACTGTATAAACAGCAACTGTTTCACCTAGCGCGCGGCCAAGACCCAACATGGAGCCACCAACAACACCATTAGCACCAAAGGGCAACACGACAGCTTTGATAACAGACCACTTGTTGGCACCTAATGCGTATGCAGCTTGAATTCGATCCAATGGAGTCTGTGAGAAAACTTCTCGAGAGATAGAAGTAACGATTGGGATAATCATGGTTGCAAGTACTAACCCAGCAATAAATGGTGAGCGTGTAAATAGCGGTGCTTGAACATCAAAAACTGGAATCCAGCCAAGATACCTATTGAGTAACTGTGCCCAGTACTCAGCACTTGGCATCAAAACAAAGTAACCCCACATACCAAAGAGAATTGAAGGGAAGGATGCCATTAAATCAATTAATGTCACCAAAATGTTTTTTACTTTAGAGGGTGCATAAAATGTTAGGTACAAAGCGCAGAACACAGATAGTGGAACTGCTACAACAAGTGCCACAAGTGCAACTACGATTGTTCCAATAAGCATTGCCCCGATGCCAACAGTTGAAACGCGATTTCCATTTTCATCTGTGACTTGTGTCCATTCAAAACCTGTAATAAACCCCAATCCCTCTTCACGGAATGTTGCCAATCCACGTGATGCCAGAAAGAATCCGATCAAAGTCAAAATTGTTACGGAAAGCGCGCCAACGCCGGTAACTACAGCACGGAAAATTCGGTCTGAAACACGGGGTTTGGTGGTTATTTCGCGTGGGACGGGAATGTCTGCCGGTTTGTTTTCAAGCAAAGTCATGGCTGAATCTTGTCCATACTCGGGATTTTTTACATAGACCAAAGGTGTCTAGAAGGTTAACAAAAGGTGAAATCCCCCCTTTCCCCCTAAGGTTGTCGCCATGGCCAATGAGCAACCACATCTGATCTGGATCGACTGCGAGATGACAGGACTTTCCCTTGAAAAAGATGTTCTAGTTGAGATCGCAGTCCTTGTGACCGACTCTGATTTAAATGTCATTGGTGAAGGGGTAGATGTTGTCATCAAGGCCAGCGCCGAACAGCTAGCCGGGATGAATGAGTTCGTCACCCAGATGCACACTGCATCCGGATTGATAACTCAAATCCCTAACGGCATCTCGGTGCAGCAGGCTCAAGGGCAAATCATCGCCTATCTTGAAAGCGCCTCAACGCAACCCGGCAAATCCCCCTTGGCCGGAAACTCTGTCGGCGTGGACAGATCATTTATAGCCCGCGATATGCCACTACTTAATGAGTATCTGCACTATCGAACAGTTGATGTCTCATCGATTAAAGAGTTAACCCGCAGATGGTTTCCAAAGGCTTACTTTGCAGCCCCGGCAAAGACCGGCAACCACCGAGCCCTAGGAGATATCAAAGATTCAATCGCAGAGCTGGCTTACTACCGCCAATCTGTCTTTATCCCCGCACACAACGAGGCTCCAACCACCGCATAAGAACGGGTAGACTTAGCAACTCATGGTGGACGTAGCTCAGCTGGTAGAGCACCCGGTTGTGGTCCGGGATGTCGCGGGTTCGAGCCCCGTCGTTCACCCCACGATTTATCTCCTGACTAGCCCTTGCACCAATAAGTAGAGAGCCGGACTGAAATGATTTTCGACGTCGTTGTTGAAATCCCAGCAGGATCACGTAACAAGTACGAGATCGACCACACCACGGGTGAAGTTCGCCTTGATCGAATGCTCTTCACATCTACTCGTTATCCCTATGACTACGGCTTTGTTAAGAACACCCTTTCACTAGATGGTGATCCACTCGATGCTCTGATCATGCTGGATGAACCAACCTTTCCTGGCTGCGTTGTTTCTTGTCGTGTGATCGGCATGTTAAACATGACAGATGAGGCTGGCGGAGATGACAAACTGCTCTGTGTTGCAGCAGGTGATGTGCGAAAGAGTTATCTTCAAGATCTAAGTGATGTTCCTGCCTATGAACTCTCTGAAATAAAGCACTTCTTTGAAGTCTATAAAACCCTAGAACCAGGTAAATCTGTGCAAGGCGGAGAATGGGTTGGACATCTGGAAGCAGAGCTAGAAATCAATGCTTCATATACTCGCTATAAGAACAAGCACTAATACAACTTTTTTGCATGTAATACCTAGCAGATCCTGATTTCACAACGCTATTCACGCTCAAGAAGCCGGTGTTGCAGATGTGCGTCTAGGTGCGTGTTCCTGATAGGTTTCCCTCTGCATTCAAGCGTTTCCGGCGCCTGTGTGCCTCGGGTGGTTAGCTCAGTTGGTAGAGCAGGTGACTCTTAATCACCGGGTCGGGGGTTCGAGTCCCTCACCACCCACATATGTAGGTAAATCCGAGTTCTATGTCCAAACCTT
>Ga0164295_10000470_pt1 | contig 34169 bp, 47 predicted proteins | sample GEODES006metaG_FD_111798 | JGI IMG/M metagenome (GOLD analysis project Ga0164295, IMG submission 111798) | Oligotrophic lake water microbial communities from Sparkling Lake, Wisconsin, USA - GEODES006 metaG | ecosystem: Environmental > Aquatic > Freshwater > Lake | place: USA: Sparkling Lake... | reverse complement strand
GGTAAATGCTGTGGTGGAGGATGTAGACATTGTCCATACACAGAGAAAGCAAAGAATAACACTGAGTTAAAAAAATAATTTCTGTATTTTCTGTTCTGTTTTTTAATTGTTGAGAAGGCCCTAAAGAAATTTAGGGCTTTTTTATCCTTAATTGGTTTTCACCAAAACAAACAGAATATAAGTGTTTTTCCTAGGAAATAAGTAAAAAAGTTAGTATATTTAAACAATAATTAAAACAATTAAAATGGCAAAAAAAGCAGTAAACAAAGAAACTACAAGCAAGTTTCAAGAAGCAATGGATAAGTTAAACAAGACTTATGGTGTTGGATCAATTTTAGCGTTAGACTCTAAAGCAGGAGGAGATTATGATGTAATTAGTACAGGAAGTATTGGTTTTGATCATATCACTCTAGGTGTAGGAGGATTTGTAAAAGGTAAGCTATATGAGCTTATGGGATGGGAAGGTACAGGTAAATCTACAATCTGTGGACATGCTGCTGCAGAGTGTCAGAAAGCTGGTGGTACTGTTCTTTATATAGATGGTGAGCATGCTGTTGATAAGAACTATTTCAAGAAATTAGGTGTTGATACAACCAAGATGTTAATTGCTCAACCATCATGTGGTGAAGAGGGTTTTAATATTGCAATGGAAATGATTAACACTGGAGAGATTGATCTAGTAATTATAGATTCAGATAGTTCACTTATACCTAAGAAGATGCTTGATGGTGATGTAGGAGACTCTACAATCGGTAGAAAAGCTTTATTGAATAGTAATGCTTATCCAAAACTTAAAGGAGCTCTATCACAACATAATGTATGTGTAATAGTGATTAGTCAGTATCGTGAGAAGATAGGTGTTATGTTTGGTAATCCAACAACAACACAAGGTGGTCATGCTCTTAAATTCTACAGTGATGTAAGAATAGAAGTGTCTAGAACTCTTGCTAAAGATGGTGATGTAAACTATGGTAACATTACTAAGCTAAAAGCTATTAAGAATAAAATGTCTCCTCCATATAGAAAATCAGAGTTTGAAATAGTATATGGTAAAGGAATAGATGTCCTTGATGAGATGATGAGTCTTCTTAATGAGTTTGAGATAGGTAGAAAGTATGGTAAAACTATGACTGTAGATGGAACTAAGTATGACTTAGAAGAATTCAAACAACTTGTTGTAGACAATCCAGAATTCTATGATGAATTAAGAGAGAAGATTATTGCTAAGATTAATGAAGCTGATCTTCCTGTTGAAGAAATAGAAGTGACAGAGGAAGAAATTGTTTCTCCAGCACAAGTTGATTTATTTGATTTGTAATATGGAAGATAAAATAGTTGAAGCAGTGAGAGCTGATCTATTACAGAGATCTCAAGTGGGTATTAAGAAATATAATACTACACTTGAGAGAACTGATTTAGATTTGAAAGATTGGTTACAACATGCTTATGAAGAAGCGTTAGACATGGCCAATTATTTAAAGAGAAGTATAATAGAACTAGAAATTAAAAAATAATATGACACTAGGAAAAAAACTAAGTCCTATATTATCAGAAATAGAAGATACACTATTAGAGAATTATGAAACTAAACCTGGATTTGATGATGAAGGATTTAGAGCTTCAGTTTATATTTTCCAAAGTGCATTACTAGATAAAATGTGGGAACTTCAAGAAAAAGAAAACATATCTATAAAAGACAGAGAAGATATGGCAACAAAATGTGGAGAATCTATAAGAAGTTTAATTAAAACTTTTACTGATATAGATACTTTTAATCTTTATAAATAAAATACTATGAGAGAATATAAAAATAGATATGGTGATGTGTTCACCTTTACTAAAGACGAAAACCATGATATACTATGGGAGGGTAACTTTGAGTATTGTAGAATAGGTATGCCAAATGATTATACAAGAGCATATGAAGCTTATTGTAATGATGTGTATAATCCTATGCCATTAGAAGAATTTAAACAAGCTGTACATAATTATGATGATGAAACTCTTAAATATGATTATCCTGATTATGTTACAATGGTTGACACTTTAAGAGATGAAATAGATATGGTGGATCCATCAGGTGGGCCCTATCTATCTAGAGGTATGTCTTTAGATTCTCTTGGGTTTGAAGGATATAGGATTGTAGATTTTAAATCTACAGAAACAGGAATGAAAATAATAACTAAGAAAGATGGAACCAATACATAAGTTTAACAACGGAAGAGGAGCTATGCTCTGTAATAGATGTAGAATAATAATATCTACAGGACCAAAGACTGATGAATTATTTTGTGATAAATGTAAGCAAATGGAACATATTATAGATATGATGAGATCTGATAAAGAACTTAGATTATATGAAACTGAACATTTGCTATCTACAGAAGCAAATAAAAAAAGATTATTAACAGATATAAATAAAAATATGAGAAGTTACAATGAATTAGAAGCCCTTGTTATATCATGGGCACATCAGAAAGGTATCCTAGATAATGGAACACCAAGAGCACAAGCTGGTAAGACAGTAGAAGAGGTGCAAGAACTTATCGATGCAATTGATACAAACAACAAAACAGAGATAGAAGATGCTCTAGGAGACATCTTAGTAACAATTATCATTCAAGCAGAAATGCAAAAGATGAGTCTTATAGATTGTTTAGAGAGTGCATATAACATTATTGCTAAACGTACAGGTAAAATGGTGGATGGTCAATTTGTAAAAGATAATGGTTAAGTTTGATTACCCTCAGATGTGCACTAAGTGTCAAGGATATAAAACTATGCCTTACACTTGGAATAGCACTATGCCACCAAAGATGTGTACATGTATAAGTCCAGTTTCCCTATCATGGGAATGTTCTAGATGTGGAAAGATTAATGCTCCATGGAAAGGAAGTTGTGATTGTACACCTCCTAATCTAAATTGGTCACCTACATGTAGTTCATCTTATATAGGAAATAATACAAATAAACATGAAATGTAAAACATGTGGAAAGAATGCAGATAGCGAATATTGCTTTCAGCATAAAGTTAGAAAGCCCTTATCATCTGGTAAGGGTTTTTCTACTAAAATGTCTGGTATTTCCAGCATTAAGGCCAAAAAAGCTGTTAATGATGGACATAACCTACAAAGAGAAATGTTTCTTAATATATGGAAGAAAAGATTACATATATCAGAAGTGAGTGATAGTTATTTAGGAAAAGAACCTATGTCAACATACTTCCATCACATACTCCCAAAAGAAAAATACCCAGAAGCTTGTTTAGATGAAGAAAATATTATACTTTTGACCCTAGAGGAGCATTCTAATGTTGAAAATGACATGTATAAGTATGAGGAGGTGAATGAAAGACGTAATCATTTATTAAAAAAATATGAAAGATCCTAACAGAGCAAGGAAGAGTGAGATTAAATACAATGTTGTTCTTAACGAAGAACAGAAACAAGCTAAGCAATTAATAATAGACAATCAAATTGTTATTGTTACAGGTAGAGCAGGTTCTGGAAAGAGTTTAGTTGGAGCTATCACAGCTTTAGATTTCTTAAACACTAAACAATGTGATAAAGTGCTAGTAGCTAGAAGTGCTATTGAGGTGGGTAAATCATTTGGATTTCTTCCTGGAGATCTTAAAGAAAAATTCAACCCCTACATGGAAGCTTTAGTAGAAAATCTTTACAAATGTACAGATAGACTTAAAATAGATGAATTTGTAAAGAATGGAAAAATACAAGCTCTACCTATACAATTCATTAGAGGAAAGACTATAGATGATATTCTAATTGTAGAAGAAGCTCAAAACTTAACCAAAGGAGAAATGGAAGCTATATTAACTAGACTTGGTACAACAGGTAAAATAGTTATTAATGGTGATAGTTCTCAAAGAGATACAAGTGAGTCTTATACAGGATTAGATTTTGCTATAGAACTTTCTAAACAAATTGAAGGAATAGAATGGATTAAATTACAAGCTAACCATAGAAGTGGATTAGTAGGAAAAATATTAGATTATATATATGGAAAATAAAATAGAAATACTTAAGTTTAGTGCCACATGGTGTGGACCTTGTAAAGTGTTAGCTAATACATTAAAAGATGTAGAAGGAATAACTAACATAGATATTGATAAAGATAGAGAAACTCCAGCAAAGTATGGAATAAGAAGTGTACCAACACTTGTATTCTTAAAAGATGGAAAAGAAGTACATAGACAATCTGGTAATATGCCATTAGATATGTATCAACAAATCTTAGATGAATTAACAAATAAAAACTAGTAATATGAAAAACCAATTTTTTTACACAGCTATAATAGCTGACAAGGAGTATATTGCTTCCTTGAACATTAACAAGGTGATTAGAACCTTAGAGAACGATGAGGCAGGTCTTATTGTTATTCTAGATGATTTCAATGAAAGAGTTACAGAACAACCAGACATTGATCTTAAGACTAACAAAATGAAAGGATTCAAAAAAGTTAGAGAAACAGTTCAATCAGAAATTGAATTGAATGCAGAAGACACAAAAAGATTTATTAACCTATTTGAATTAAAATAATGGCAAAGTTATTAGGAAACAGAGTTTATTTAGAACTCCCAAAGAAAGAAGAAGGTAAGCTTATTGTAGATGAGAATACAAAAGAAGCTTTAGAAAAAGAAATGATTAAGAAGATGTCTAGTCTTACAGTGTTTGCTGTAGGTACAGCTATTACAGATCCAGATCTTGTTGTAGGGGCTAAAGTGTTTGTAGATCCTTCAGCTTTAAGTAAAGCATTAGTTATACCTAAAGGTGATGATAATGTATTATTAGTTTCTCCATTTGATATAGTTGAAATACTTTAATTATGGAATATCCTTTCATCAGTTGCAAATGCATCACTTATGGAAGAGTAGATACTCTGGAGGAAGCTGTACAAAGTTTCCTCCTACAAGAGTATCCTGGTAAGAAAGAACTTATTATAGTTAATGATTACCCTCTACAGAAGTTGATATATAATCATCCAGAAATCAAAATCTTTAATATGGATGAAACATTTCCTACTATAGGAGATAAAGAAAACTATGCTATAGAGAGATGTTCTGGAGAACTAATAGCAGTTTGGGATGATGATGATGTAGCTTTACCTAATCATCTATCTAACATAGCTAAGTTTTGGAGACCAGATGCTAATCTATTACATTGGCAGAATGGTGTATTTTATAATGAACCTTCTATAACAAAATTAATGGCTCTTGGTAACTCAGGTATTGTATATAGCAAGAAAGCTTGGGAAGCAATTGGTAAGAGTCCAATAGAGAATGCTGGTGGAGACATGACATTAGTTGTAGCTCTACATAACTTAGGAAGAGATAAAGTGGTATTAGCTTCTCCTCCTGATGAAGAGTGTTCTTGGTTCTATATGTGGGGTGGTAGAGGTTATCACCAATCAGGTATGGGAACAGACACTGAAACTAGACCTAATGTTATAAAAAGACATAGTGATTATATAGAAAACTTAAGACAAAAAGGACAAATCCCTACAGGGGATGTTCAACTTATGCCTCAGTGGAATAAAGACTATAAACAAATGCTAAAAGATTATATCAATGAACATAAATAGTATAACAATAGATTCCACTCATTCTCTTACAGAATTATGTCTTCTTGGAGTGAAATATCCAACAGATAAATCTCCATATAATACTAATAAAGATTTGCATAAACATGCTTATACGTCTATTTATAATCTATTATTCTCTAACATTAAATATAACAATTTACGTATAGGAGAACTAGGTATATTAGAAAATCATTCTATGCTTTCTTGGAGAGAGTTTTTTCCTAATGCTAAATTGTATGGATTTGAATGGTTTGATAGTAGATTAAATAAAGCTATTCAAGATAGTATACCTAATTGTTCATATTTCAAAATGGATGTTACTAATCCAATATCTATTGAAGAAGGATTAACTAATGCAGGAGGTGAATTTGATATCCTTATGGATGATTCAACACATGTATTTGAAGATCAGATTAAGTTTATTAATGTAGCATATAAACATTTAAAACCTGGAGGATTCTTAATTGTAGAAGATATATTTATCAATGCTAACGAAGAAGATTATTCTAAAGAATTAAATCATCTATCAGATTATTTCTCTTCTGCTACATTTATATTTGCTAATCATGATTTAAAACATTCTCCTGGATGGAACAATGATAAACTACTTGTATTACATAGAAACGATAAGCCATGTTCTTAAATATAATCACTCCTTGCTCTAGACCACAAAATCTAGAAACTATCTCTAAGAGTATAAACATTCCTAGAGATCAATATAGATGGATTGTTGTATTTGATCTATTAGAGAAGCCAGAAAACATTCCAGACAACTGTGAATGGTATAATATCAAAGATGCTAATAGCATGTCTGGTAATGCACAAAGAAACTTTGCTCTTGATTTAGTTACACATGGTCATATATATTTCAATGATGATGATACAATCATGCAACCTAACTTATGGGATGAGATAAAGAATGAAGATAAAGAAGATTTCATATCTTTTAAACAAGTTAATAAAGATGGAAGTATTAGATTGGAAGGACTTAACATATCTTTAGGAACTATAGATAGTCATAACTTTGTTGTGTATGCAGAATGTATGGGAAATACAAGATGGGTGCTTAATAGATATGATGCTGATGGAGTGTTTGCTCATGAGTGTTATGTTAAAGCAAATAACAAAATGTACATACCCAAAGTGTTATCTGTATATAACTCTCTTAAATAAAAAAAGCTCCTTAATTGGAGCTTTTCTTTTATTTAGATAATGATTTCTTTTTCATTGGTTGCTGAGCTGAGGTTCTTCTCACCTTATCATCCATAGCTTTGTTCTGAGAGAAAGGTTTGTCTTTCTTAGGTATAGAGACCTTAGGAGCCATTCTTGGTGCTCCACTCTTCTTAGCTTTACCAGCTGTCATAGATTTAGTTGCAGCCATATTTACATTTTGCCATTTTACCACCAGATTTCATTGCTGAGTTTTTCATCATTTTACCACCAGGCATTTTATGCATTCCACCATTTTTCATCTTAGTACCATTCTTAGCTTTACCTTTACCTATTGAAACAAAATCAGCTCTTGTTACACCTGAGTTATTATCATAACCAGCATTAACAGATTTCATTCCTAATGAAGTACCAGCTTTAGCTTTCTTAATCACTTTACCACCATTCTTTTTCAACATGTTGTAATTTTGATCCTTAGCATCAAATCCTTCACCACTTAATATTTCGCCTTTAGGTCCTTTGTACATTTGTACATCATTATTAGTTTTCTTCTTAGGAGTAACTTTTACAGTTGTTTTTTTACTTACCATAACTTTAGATGGTTTAGTAGTTTCTGTAGTGGTAGTCATTGATCCACCCATTGCGTATTTTTTTGGAGCTTTTTTAGCTACCATTTTTTTCATTGTTGCCATTATATATTATTGTTTAGTTATTAACAGTTCCACTTACGTAATGCAAGAGTTTTTCTTGTAGGTTTACCATTAGGTTTCTTTGCAGGACCTTTAACCCCTGACATACGAGCACAAAAACTTTTTCTTCTATTAGCTGCCTTACTTCCAGGTTTAAGTTTAGAAGGTTTTGTTGTAACAGCCATTTTTAATTTACTACCAGGATTAGCAGCTCTATATGATGCTACACCCTTTTTATTTAATCCACCAGAAGGATTCTTTCCTTCTTTACGTGTCCATGCTGCTGTTGCCATTATAAATATGTATTAAATTGTGTTGTAAGATTTGTCCAAGCTCCTGAATCCCAAAGCCATAATTCTTTAAAATCAATACAAGGAGCCCACCCATCGTCAGTATTAATAAATGTAGCAGTTAGGAAATATAAATTTTTTTGTCCTGCAAGAACAGGGATCAAAGTATTTTTTAAATCAGTAAAACTTTTTGCTCTAATATATTCTGTAGCTAATTTAACACCAGCACTGTATTTAGTAGCATCTAAAACAAAATTGTAAGGAGCAGAACACAATGTAGCTCTATCAGCATAAAGTATTGTAGCAAGAGTAAAATATTGATCATTATTAGCAAATACACCTGCACCTCTTACTGGAGCAGAACCACCTGCTAAATTAGTCATTACCCATTGAGCAGCTGTAACAACAGCTCCACATGTATTATCTGCTGTAGCAGAAGTTTTTCCTCTTCTTAACATTCTACCCACATTATTATTACTAGCAACAAGATCAGCTTGTTGTGTAACACCTATGTGAGGCATATTAATTAATAATAAAGGCCCATCAATAGGAGTATCTGTTGTAGCATGACTTTGCCAAGCTTGTAATCCTAAAGCACCTGTATGAGGATAACCTGCTAAACCACCACCCATAAATGGTCCAAGGAATTCATTTAATGCTGGAGGAGTTTGACCTATATTAAATATGTTAGCAAACTCAGGAGCATTAACATCATCTGAACATGAAGTGTAATTTAAAACTGTATTGTTAGCATAAATTCCTCTATCAGAAAGAAATTGTTCTAACTTAATAGCAACAGTGTCAGCTAATTTAGCATTTGGATATGTAGCTTGTATTATATCAAGATAGTTTTGAGAAGTTTTATTAAAATATTCTATAGGTTGTACTTCTTTCCAGTTTCCAACTTTAGGTTTTGTTAGTCTTAAAACAAGACTTCCTGAAACAAGTGTATTTGTTCCATCAATTCTAGCATATGCTTTTAGCTTAGAATTACAATTTTTACAATTTGCCATTATTTCTTAGTTTTAGCTTTTATTTTCTTTTCTTGCACTAACATTTGCTTTGTAGGCTTCTTTCCAGATCCTTTATTAGCACGAATGTTATCCCACAATCCTCTTTTAGACATAGAACCATCAGCACGTTTAATCATACCACCAGCTTTCAATGTACTTCCTTTAAATGTGCCCTTCTTCTTAACAAGAGGACCATTAGGAACTTTTGTAATATTTGCCATAATTATTTTATTTATTATTCCAAGGAAAATTTAAATCTTTTACAATAACATTAGTTTGTGAAATTAATTGATTTTTTAAATTATCATCAATCAATATAACACTGTTTATTTTTTCTATCCATTTACAAACTTCTTCAAAAGTTAAATCTTCGTAAGTTGTAAAGTTTTCTTGTGATGGATTTGATAAATTATTATACCCATCATATATAGCAGTATAAGTTTGGTTATCACATACTAATGTAGCTTTTCTTGTCCAATAGATTTCAATAACTACATTATTTAAATCACCTACTTTCTTTTTTACATTCATTTGATCAATTGACCAACTATAATTTGTTTCCATATTTATTTTTTTTAATTAATAAATTAAAAGTTAGTTCTTTACTCATTAAGTTATATTATTTGATAATAAAAATCCTGAAATAACATTATAAATAGCAGCCATTCCAGCTACATTAGGATGTATTCTACTTCCAGCTGCGTCTGCTGTTGAATAAAATGAACTATCAGTTCTATCAAAAGCATTTCCAAGTTCACAATAAAAAACATTTGACAATCCTAATCCATTTACATAAGTATTAGCTGCACTTCTTAAAGTAATTGCATTTGTATTTGTAGTATTATTTTCAACTGGTGTAATTCCTAAAATTATTATTTTTGCAGTTGCATTTTTACTTAAAGCCCAAGTTATAAATTTACCTATGTTTGTAGTATATGTAGCAGATGCAACACTTTGAGCTGCATCATTAGCACCAAAATGATAAAAGTAATATTGTGCCTTTCCAGGACCATCAAAAAACCCTCTTAATCTTGCACTTTCACCTTGTGTAGATGTTGTTCCTCCTTTTGCTTGAACACTTAATCTAGTATCTTTACCTTTACTTATTAAATAATTATTAATCATGTGCGTATGCAGTTGATATTTGTACGCAATATTATTTTGAGGCAAACCTGACATTTCTGTTATACTATCTCCAACCCATAAACATAAATTATTTGCATCAAAATTTTGACTATCTGTAAAGACTACTCCATTAAAAGTAACATCAACAGTACAAGTTGCAGTTCCATTACCAGATTCTAAATAAACTGTACAAACTGGAAAATCTCTAAAATATTCATTAACATTAATTGAAACTGTTTGATTTAAAATTTTATGTCTACAAATATGTGTTGATTTTTCAAATAAATCACCATCTGTTGCTTCAGATATTACTGGTTGAACTCCTACTGGAATGGTACTATTAACTGATATAACTACAGAAGTACAATAAAATCCATTTCCATAACCAATACCTGTAAAACTTCCTACACTTGTTCTTGTAGATGGAACAGTTCCTGAAAAAGATATGTTATTGGCAGCAATAGGTCTGCCTTCTCTTAGTAAAATATCTTGAAAATTTTTTGCGAACGTTGGAAAATTTGCCATTTTTTATTTATTTATTAATTATCTGGTGTTGATGCTATCCATTCTCTATTACCATCAGTTTTCCATAAGTAAGTAGAACGAGTATAACTTTTATTTTCATCATTTGTAATACTATAGATTGTAGTTACTGTTGGTGTACCATCTGCAATCATTTCAGCATAAGTAGTTTTTATTTTATACTTAGTATTATTAGCAGTTTCATTTCTTATAAGATCATCAAGATTTAACCAATTGTTATAACCTTTTATTGTCTTTTCCCAAAAACCTGTTTTGATAAATGTAGGCATGTCTTATTATTTTATTATTTATCTTTACGTTCTCTAGCCATTTTCTTAAATGTCTTAGCCAGAGCTTTGCGTTTAGGAGTGCAGGTAGCTTTAGTCATAGGAGTACAATATCCTTTGTGAGCAGGATTAACTGCTTTCTGGATCCACTTACCATCTTTAGCTTTAGGTGTAATTTTAACACAGTTATTCACTGTCTTACCACCTTTCTTCTTTGTGCCTTGTTTAGCATATCCCTTCCAACAACTTATTTTTTTAGCTGTGGCCATGATTTAGCACTTTTTACCTTTAGACATTCTACCACCCATTTTCATTTTGGTAGCACCAAGTTGTTTGTCTTTGGTAAGAGAAGCTTTACCTCTAGCACCAGCTAATGTTTTCTTTTGAACCTTTGTAAATGCTCCTTTAGGATCTACAGGACCAACTCTTTTATCTGATGCTTTAAGTCCAGTTAGACTTCCACCTTTTGTTTTATTTGCCATAGCGTTTAAATGTTATATTGGGTTTAACTATTATATCTTTGTGAGTGTATTGCCACATCTCACCTGTAGTGTTTATTATAATTGTATAGATGGTATCAGTTTCATGACCGTAATCTGTCACAAGAAAAATCACACCATCTCCCTTGGGTGTTGTAACATCTATTCTATTCTTTGGTTCGTATATTCTCATAGAGAAGAGCTTTTATTCGGGTGTTATTCATCTCCCAACACCTAGGTTTTTAAAGATCGTTTGAAGAAATTTCTTCTACTGGAGCTTCCACTTCTTTAATGGTATCAGATTCAACACCTTCAATCATTAATTTTTCAACCACTTCGTTAGCTTGTACCATTAATTGAAAGCGTGCTGCTTCTTCTGATGATAAATAAGCTCTCACTGTGTTTAGGATTAGTCCAAACTGTGCTCCTGTTAATGTGAATGTGTCTTCAGGAGTCCATGTGTACCTTTTTGCAGGATCATACTGTGCCATAATGTAATTGGTTTTTAATTATTAATCAGTAAATGTAAATAATGTTTTTCAATTATCCAAATTTATTTCAAACGAAATAACAGAACTTGTTTTAATTGATTTACTCATATTCAGTCTTATATGAAATAGATTACAGAACTTCAATATTTCTTCTATAAGCATATTGTTATACTTAGGAAGACTTGCTGCTATTCTAAATCTATAAGAGTCTGTATTCTTTGTTATTTCAAGACTACATAATTCATCAACAGAACTTATTACACCTTCCAAGTGTGCAAGAAAAACTTCATCGTTATCTTGCATCACCTTTGGAAAATGTTTTCTGTTTATTTGCATTATGAATATATTCTTATTTCGATTGTAGTGTTTTGAAAAGCACCATTTACATTTAACCCTGTTGGTAAATATTTTGAAACTAAATATATAGGTCCTACTCCATCAGGACCTGCTTGAAAATAATAATCACCTCCATCCCAAGTTGGAGGTCCTATAAATATTGCTGTTTTACTTGGATCAAAATTATCTTGTTTATTAATAAAATATGATCCATCAGCTAGAAAAGTAAACCATATATTACCAATAGTGTTCTCTAGTACAGTTGCTACTGGAGCACCTGAGTTGAAAACTAACTGGGAACCCGTAGATAAACCCCAATCAGGAAAAATCCCAGTAGCTATAAAAGATGTACCTACTAAATTATTTGGGGCACCAATAATAGTAAAATCCCCTTCTACATAGTTTGATATTGTATAACTAACTCCAATTGTAGTTATTCCTTCAGATATTGATTCAAGACCATTCCCACCATTCTGTGTCAACAAAGCTGTAAACACTTGATATGGAGCAATAGGAGCTGGAGGAGCTGGAGGTATTAATGATTGTACAAATTCGTCAAGGTTTAACCAACCTTTATATCCTTTACAGGGTTTGCAAAGCTTCTCCCAGAAGCCAGCTTTTATAAATGTAGCCATAATATTTGTTTATGAAAGAGTTAATCTGTATAATGTTTGAGCTGCTTCTCCACTTAATGATTGAGCAACATTCTCTATGTCTGGCATGTTGTTAGCTTCACCAAACTCTTCTAAGTCTTTAGCAAACTTAACAAGTTCTCTTACCACTACGTTAGGCATACCACCTGTATAGTCTTTTAAGACATCAATTTTAAATGCTTTGATTCTTCTACCAGAATAACCCATAATCTTCTCAACGATTTCATCTTGGAAATCACCCACCTTATCATATATCTTTCCTAAAGCTTCATGCTCAGCAAATGATGTAGTTTGAAAATGTAATAAGTGTAACTGCTCATAGAAATATGAAAGTTTACCAGCTATAGTCTCTAGTGTTAAGGTGGAACTTTCTTTTGATTCCATCATCTCTTCTGGAAATAGGGATTTTAATGCCATTTTGTTTAGTTTTTAAATTGTTGTAGTGCTGGTAGTGGTAGGATTGCAGCATTCATATGCTACAATCTCTTTCCACTTACCAATTTTAGGTTTATTCTTTCTAAGAATTAAACTTCCAGAAACCACTCTTCCAGAGCCATCAAATCTAACATAAGCTTTTAAGTGTGTGGTCATTGATGTATTCTTAATCTGCTACAACATCAAAAGTTAATGTTCCTACAGGACATAATGCAGTTTTTTGTGCACCACTCATTACTAGTTGGATAATATTTCCACTAGGATTTGTAAACACTCCTAATACATTAAATGTATTATTTAATATAATAATTAAAGATGCGATAGTAGTAGAATCACTTGGTGTATACAAATAATTTATTTGTGTATCATTACAGAAAAGTCTTACTGTTACATCATTTATTGTTGGAGAAACAGGTGTAAATGTTAATGTTACATCATTACAGCATTGATATGCTTGTGTTTCTTTCCAATTACCATTCTTAGGTTTTTGACGTCTAAGTACAGTACTTCCTGGTACAATTCTACCAGTCCCATCAAAGCGAGAATACGCTTTTAAGTCACGTTTGTTTGGTGTCATAATAATTTGTTTTTATTTATTAGTAATTAAGATTATACTTTTCTTTAATTTCATTTAACTTAGTGGCATAAAACCACGTACAATATTTTTTAGAATCTTCATTATTAAGAATCATGTCTAAGTTAGGATCTTTTGTTGGATCAGTTCCCATATGATATTTTCCTTTATAGAAAGCTGGGTATCCATTTCCTGTTTCAGAAACTATTCCTGCATTATGAAAGATTGTATGTGTGTCTAATTTTATAAGAGGATCTGTTGCCCAAGCAAAAGCTAATTCTGGAACCACTTTAGTTTCTTGTTCTCTAAACCATACATTCCAAAGAACAGCCCACATATCAGCACACCAACTTTGATATCCTGAATTCTCATCTTGAAAGAACTCTCTATTCACTTTCTGTAAATAGGTTCTTATAAGAATACAATCATTCATCACCTTACTCCAGAAATCACCATCTATATTCTTTAATAGATATTGTGCTCCTCCTGAATGATCATTATTAGCTTCACAAACTTCTCTGCTTATTCCTATTACACTTGCAATCTCTGCAAGAACATCTCTAGATTTATATTCTTCTAGTTTCTCTGGTAACACTTGGTGTATCTTACTATCAAAATACTTAGCATTGATATAACTATTTGTATCTGATAGGTAGTTAACATCATCTTCCAAAAATTGATCCACATTGAAATCTTTCATAAAAAGAATGTCAGAATCACAATAGAAAATTGCTTTTTCTTTTAGTTCTGGATGTTTCTTGAAATGTTTCCAAAGAACATAAGGACGTAATACAGGAATGTATATTCCAATCAATTGATTTAAATTATCCTCATCTTCATAGTAATGAAATTCAGCTTCTGGATATAGGTCTTCTATTTGTTTCCACTTATCTCTATTCTCTCTTCCTTTAGGAGTGAATATAACATTGATTGCTTTGTCAGAATGTCCTATTTCTTTAAGGCTTTCCATCCAAAGATTTACTTGCCATGTATAGTAAATGTCACTAGGGCACGCTTGAACAAATTTTAAATCTTTCATAATGTAGTTGGTTTATTATTTATAATTTTTTTATTAAGTAATGCTATCGGATAAAGGTGTATCTATGAATATAGAAACATTTTGTTCATGTCCTAAAAATCCATGCTTTGGGTTGTTTACTATTATTTCATTATCTCCAAAATCAATGTCTTGTTCAGACATAACATCGTAATGATACCCATCTGCAAATATAGGTTTTATTTTTTCTGTAGGTTCATTGATAACAATTTTACCAAGTTCAACAATTGCATGTATACCTTCTCCAAAAGAAAAGATTTCTTCTTCATCGATTGTTTGCTTTACATAAACTTTTTTATCTAATAAATCAGCTATTGCAGTTTCTTTGTCTGTGTATTTTAGTTTTGATATTTTCATATTATAAAGTTGTTAAAGCAGCCATTTCTGCATTTGTTAAATAGGTTTTATATAGTTGAACTTGTTTTACTTTTGCATAATAAAAACCACCACCACCCGCACCAGAATCAAATCCAAATCTATTCATTACAATTGGCAACGTAGTTAAAGCACTAATTCCTCTACTTGCACCATTTACCCACAAAGAATAACCTAAAGTATTACTATATCTTACTGCAATTTTTGCAAATTGTGTTTCATCAGTAACATTGTAAGCAATTCCAGAAATTATAACATTTCCACCAGATACTACAGAAAATACTATTTGTTGTGTAACGCTATTGTACCCTAAAAAAATTCTATTATTATTTGTACCATCGGAAATTGAGATAACTCTTGAAGTTAAATCATTAAATAAAGCAGAACTTTCAATAAATAAAACACCTTCTGTTTGTCCTATTAAATCACTTATACCTGTTTTACTTGAGACATCTGCGTTTCTTATAAGTGCTGTAGTAGTAGTTGGGATATAAGAAGTAGGATAAGCTCCTTGTTCTAATTGTGCGCCCCAAACAAATACATTTGAATTTACATTTCCAACGTAGATACTTCCTCTTGTAGCAGTTGGATTGTTGTTAGTGAAAAACAAAGTTACTCCAGAAGCATTAGTAGAGGTAACTGTGCATTGTGCTGAAAATGATATTCTATACCAACCATTTGGGTAACTTGTTATTGTAGCTGTACCACCTACTTGAGCAGTTATAACTCCCGTTAAAATATTAAAATTTGCATATTGTGATGTACCAAATGCAACACTATTAAATGTTAATTGTACAATATTCGGAGCATTTGAACCATTACCTTTTTTTACAAATATAGAATTAGTATATAAAATTCCGATAGTATAGTTTATAACACTTGGTCCAAACGTAAAATGTGCTGAATTATCTGTGTTTTCTGTCATTAAAACAGAATTAATCCCATTTTCGGGATTGTTTGATAAAGCTGAAGATAAGGATATACCAAAAGTACCAAACCCAGTAAGCGTTCCACTATTAGTAGATAAATTAATCCTTTGTGGTTCTAACAATAAACTACCAACTCCACTCTCATAATTTATCCTTGCTATGTTATTATCTTTAATGTCTATAATACCTGCTTGATTAGTTCTTGTACCAAGCGTTGCTCTTGTAACATCAACCTCTATTGGGTTATAAAGATTAGAAACAACATTATAACCTAATAATAGAGAAGGCTTAACTGCCCAATTACCATTTCCTATTTGTAAACTTGCATCTGCCATTTTATTATTGTATTACATAGTTTAAGTTAAGAGCCATATTCTCGTATGAAGTGTAATTATTTGATGATGTCAATGCAATACATTCAGTATCTGTTAAAGGTGTTGGAAATAACATTGTTGATTTAATGTATTTTGGAACGTCTAATGTTTTCGCTACAAAAGAATCCATTATTACAGCAGTAAAAGTACTTGTATGAATTTTGCTTCCATTTACAAAAGCATCTAAATTACTACCATCCCATTTTATTACTACTTTAATAGTATTGCTTAAAGTCTGATAAACTGTAGTTTCTATATCTAAAATTCTTTTAACAATAGATAATCTACTTGCGGCACCAGCTAAAGTTCTTATTGCTAAACCATTTGATGTACTAACAGATGAAGTTTGTATTGATAAACCCTCAAGAGTTCCAGCATCTCTACTTAAAATAATATTATTATTAATTTCAATAAACCACGTACCTCCAGCGCTTGTAATAAGTCCATTTGTGTAAATATTATTTCTTAAAAATACATCTGCATTTCTTGTAACAGCTCCTGTTGTTGTAGGGATAAATGAAGTGTTATAAGCAGCTATTGAACTTACACCTGTTTCTAATTGTGGCATTGATAATGTAACGTTACCAACTATTCCGGTATTATGCAAACCAACTCTAACTTCTGATATAGTTGTAGTAGCAGAAGCTGCATAAACAATTGAATAAGTATTTCCTGCCTCAATATTTGTTGTGGCTGTTATAGATACATTATTTTTAAAATAAGTTGGAGTACCTACAGCATTAATAATTGCTAAAATAAATTGGACTTGTACAGGGACACTTGCACTTTCAACATATACAGATAAACAACTTGTAGTATTTATAGTAAATGTTTGGGTTTGAAAAAAGAAAATTCTTGCTATTGCTGTTGATACAAAATTATAAGCGCCTACATTAGGATTTTTTATACTTGTAACTAAAGTTGAAACTCCTGTTCCATTTAAAGACCAACTTGTAGGTGAAGTTGAACTTCCTGACCAAACACTATTTAACAAGGAATTAGTCCTCTGTGGTTCTAACAATAAACTCGGGCAACCACCTGCAACATCATAGTTTAATCTTGGAACGTTAAGTCTATCTGTTGTAAAGAAGTAATCTTTTGGTACAGAACCTTGAACTAATTGTGCGCCCCATATATAAAAGCAATTTCCAACAATACCAAGTGTACTTGTAGAAATACCAATATTATTACTAGCTGTTGCTGTAGGGGTAATTTTTGTTGAAATTCTATACCAACCATTGGGTAAAGATTCAATTGTAGAATTAGTGCAAATACCATTTTCAAATGTAACACTTCCCGAGCCAACTAATGAAAATCTTGCTTGCCCAGCTTGAGTAAAAGACACTAATTTAACTAAAGTTATGTCAATTGGTTTTATATAAACACTTAAAACATTAGGTACACCAATTGTTGCGTTTTGAGGTACAAAAACATAATTTTCGCCAGCAATACTATCTCCAACTAAAGTATCAGCAGTTAAAGTTAAATTTGGAGAATTTGTAGAGTTAGCAATAATTGTACATCTTGTTTTTTGCCAAATTGAATTATCAAACTGCTCACTAAATGTAAGTAAATTATAAGGAACAAGTTCAATTAATCCATTAGCACCACTTAATGTTGCACTAGCGTTTGTACCTCTTGTAAATGTTAAATCTCCATTACCATTAGTAGGAATAATAGAATACACCTTACTCTGCTTTACAGCATTAGGTGTCATAATAAGAGATGCTTTATTTAGTAAACTCATTTATATATTGTTTAATGCTATTAATGTAGCTGTTTGACATGCCTCCGCTGAATAAGTTCCTGTATCAGCAAACACCCTCGCTTTAAAAGCTGCGATTAATGCAATTACATTAATTCCGTTTTGTCCTTGCCCACAATTTAATAATGTTAGCATAATTAAGCATAGGTTAAGTTAAGGATTACATCTCCTGCACCAACTGCACCAGTATCAGAATCAGCTGCTCCACTTGTTATAGCTATTGCAATTCCTAAAGGAAAATTAACTCCCATAGAAAAAGGAAGAGCAACCCCAGCTCCTTGTGTATTTGCTGGAATAGGTATAGTCATAACAGGAATATCAGTTCCAACAGTAGGAGCACTTGCTTTACTATATATTTTTAAATATCTTACAGTGGAAGTAAGTCCAATAGCTATAATTGAATATAAATTTCCAGGAGTATTTTTTACTACAGTAGCATTAGTTGAAGCTAAAGATATTAATTTATAAGGAGTTGTTCCATTAGAACCAGTAGTATTTGGTCTTGGACTCATTGGTACTGGTGTTGCTCTTAACTGTGTGTCTGTCAATCCTGTGGTAACATTAGCTGTCACCTTAGTTAGATATTCTAGTTCTTTAGCAACTTGCCATAATAAGTTTGATTCATTACTCCAACCTATTTGTTTAGAAGGTATAGCCATAGTGTTTTTATTTTAATTATACAAATGTATTAATAATTATTTTAATATTCCTAATATTTTTAATATTTTATAATATTAAAAAGGTGGATTTAATACTATATTTTTAGGATGCTCTATCAAATCTATTTGTTCTGCAATATTATTTTGCATCGTTTGCAGTTGTGTAAACTCTTGCCCCTCTATTTCTTGAGAGTAAATATTTTCAATCCAACCTGTCACTTGTTCAAATGATAGATTTTCAAAGTCTGTAAAGTTATCAGGGTTAGGTGCACCAACTCCAATCATTCCATAAGTCTCATAATAGACATTATTATCATTTGTTCCTAAGTATCTCCAATGAATAGCTGTTACTACTTTATCTGGTGTGCAATCAAAAGCACTAATTTTCCATTCGTATTTTATCATCATAAAAAGTTTTTGTTTCAAAATCATAATAAGGGTTTTCAATGAATTCAGTAAATGATTCATCAACAGCAATTTCATTTTCTATTAATTCAAAATCTACTAGTGTTGCATATAAAACTTTCCCTGTATATTTGTCTATTATTATTTTCATATTAATTTGTGATATTAGCCATTCTAAAAGTTATGCTATCAAGTGTGTTTTGCAATGTAAAAGTTACAAAAACATATAACGTATTAGCAGTATTGAATGGTGTGCTTGTGTATGTTATTGCTTGAGAAACATTATCTGTAAGATTTGAAGCAGAGAAATTCAATCCGTATAAATTACCACCGTTTAAATCAAAAGTTCTTGTTACAACACCATATAGTGTAGATACAGGTGCAGTAAAAGTAGCAATAGTTACTGCTCCTGCAAGTGAATTTGAAGTGTTTATTTTTATATTTGTATTAACATTATTAGCATTTACTGTTTTTGTAAATCTATAAATAACTTTCATTACATCACTGCTATTGAATGTACCTCCTGCAATAGTAGCAGTAGCCATAATAGTTTCAAGAAATGGAGCACCACCTGTAAGAGTTGATGCAGTGGTATTAACATATTTATAAGGAGCAACCCATTCAGTTCCATTATATTGAGATAAAGTAGATAAATCACTATCAAAAGCAAGTAAACCTGTTGCAGGTGATGCAATAGCTAGTTTCTGTGCATTAGTCATTCTTGGTGGTAAGAAACCTTGTGTTGTACTATTTACTGTTAACTTAGAGCTCGCAACATCTGTCGTTGTTCCTAATAATAAGTTACCTGTAGTTGCTGCAAATCTTGCTATTTCTGTTGCTGTTTGGTTTAAAAAAAAACCAATAAATGAACTTGGAGTTTGAGTTGTAATCCTAAGATTTGGATATCCAGTTATAAAACTTGTTTGTATACCAGCCCCAGTACCAACTCTTAAACCAAAAATATTAACGCCTGTAAAACCACCAGTAGTATAAGTAGGATTAATATCTAAACCAACTAATGTATCACTATTAGCAGTGGCATTAAGTGTAGGGTTAAAAAATACCCCTCTTCCAGTTCCACTAGATGCATCGACTATAGTGCTAAGTTGTAATGGAGCAATAGGTGTTGCTGTTCCAATTCCCATTCTAGGAGTAGGGAATACTCTGAATGCCCATCTATCAGCTGCTATTTGACCAGTCAATGATAATTTAATTTGAACACCATTATCTAATGGTTGAAAAGCACCAGTTATCGTTACATTAACTCCAATTGGAATTGGAGCAGGACTTACTACATATCCTACATTACCCCAATCAAATGTTGTTGGTGAAGTTATAAGTATCCAATACTTTCTATTTGTTGTTCCTGTAAATTTAGTTACATCAACATTTAATGTTCCAGTACCAGTGCCATTATCTTTTAATAAATTGTATGTTGTACTTGTATATGGATCTGCTTTTATTTCAGAATTTGCTATAGTATCAGGATTTGTTGTGTAATATGGTGTGCTTGATGGTAGTGTAAATGAGCTCCAAAAGTTAGTGTTTTGAGCAACAAACTGACTATTAAACAAACTAAATTTTAGTGGTTTCCATCCTGTGCTTAAATTATTATGATCTCTAATATACCAATGAAAAATATCAACAATAGTATCAGGATTGTCACCCATTTTAAACTCATACATTACACTATCAGGAGCATATTCTACTACATTTATTTCAGCTCTATCTGATGTCTTTTCAAATGTTATTGAAGATAATACACCAATTCCATTATTTGGTAATAAAATATTATTTGTTCTAAGTATAGAAGAATTAAACGTACCAAAAGAAGTATTATTTACTGTAGGTATACTACCAGTAGTTATTAATGATATATTTGTATCATTAATAAAATATGTGTTATTAATAGTTATTAGAATGGTATTTGCATTAGAACTAAAATATTCACTATATGTATTAGAAACATTACTTCTGTATATTCTATAACTAGCTGCACCTGGAACTAATGACCAAGTTAAAAGTATAGAACTTGTACTACCAGTAGTTGTTACTGATCGTTCATTACTTGGAGCTGTTAACAAACTTTCATAATCTACAGCTACCACTTTATAATAATAAGTGTTTGCAGGTAGAGTTCCACCAGTAGGAGAACCTACCGCAGAAATTAATGTTGGAGTAGCTAAAGAACCTACAAGTAGTCTTTGAAATTTAGCACCATTATTTACTGATCTTATAGCAAGATTTTGATTTCCAACAAATGATCCGTTAGTAAATATTGGATCAATATCCAATCCTATTAAAGCATTATTGTTAGCAGCTGCTACAAGTGTTGGTGTAAAATAAATTCCTCTTGCTATAGTGGAAGCTGCTGTTTTACTTCCTGCAACATTAAACAATCCTGTTCCTGTTGTAGAACCAATACTTACATTAGTTCCATTATCATATATTAAACTATCTCCAAGAGTGTTAGTTCCTGTGAATTTAGAAACATAGTTTATGGTGCCACTTGCAACAGCTTTATTATTAAAAGTAGTCCAATCAGTTGATGATAAAGCACCTCTATTAATTGCACTTGCTGTTGGTAAATTAAATGTATGCGTATCAGTTACTGATGATATATTAAAATCAAGTCCTGTAGTTCCAACAGCAAAATATTGCACTTGTTGGGTTAATCCATTTAAAGCGGTTAATCCTGTTGCAAAAGTAGTTAATACTTCTGATAAATTGCCATTTTCAGTATGTAGTGTAATAGTTTTTCCGCTTGTATTTACAAATATTCTAACAGCTAATCTGTCAGTTATAAGTAATGTAGTTTGAGGTACAGGAATTGAAGTGAAGTATTGGTCAATAGTTGTACCATTTGTAATACCTTCAGGATTAAGAGAATCACTTGCAATAAGGGTAAAAACATTTGTAGCACTTACTTTATATAGTTCAGCATAAAAGCTAGGCGAACCACCTCCACTGCTTGCTTGAAAATAGAATTCTACATTCCAATTACCACCTGGTATATTTAATTGACTAGGATCACCTGCATCAGTTATGAATGAAGCAATATATCCATTACCTTGTCCATTTGTTCTTGTAAAATTAGTACCTGCTCCAAGTATTGGTGTTTTACTCATTTGATAATAAGTATTCCCTCCAAATGTGCCTTGAGATATACTACCATTTAGGTAATAATTAACTGATGAACCACCTCCTATAGATGTTGGAAAATTAGCTAATGTACCGTCTCCTCTTATGTACTGTGAAGCAATACCTGCTCCTGTTACTGAAATTGTACCGCTTGTAGTTATTGGACTGCTTCCTACAGTAAAGGCAGAAGGCATAGATAATCCAACACTTGTTACTGCTGAAGTTAAAAGTGTACCTGAAGCATCTGGAAGCTGATAGGTTTTATCTGATGTAGTTAGTAAATCTGATTTAATTATACCATTAATTCCTAATGCATTACTTAATAAAGATAAACTACCATCAGAACTTAATCTAGACGAAGTGTTAGTTGAAGTATTAGACGAACTTATATGATCATAAGTTAGATCAGATATATTAGATCCTGAATTTATTGAAATACCAAAAAAAGGTGTTGCATATATTCCAACAATTCCATTAGAAATACTTAAAGCATTATTTCCTAAATCAACATTCTGGGTTGCTCCTATATAAGGAACATATCCTACTCCACTACCAACTCTCTTTATATTCCCATTTTTATCTAAAACAAGAACTCTAGCATCATCAGTGGATGTATTTCCATATTTATCTAATATCTGTACCATTATGTTTGTGTAGCACTAATATAAAATGTTGTACCAATAACATTAGAGATTAATTGTAAATAGTTTCCATTCTCTAAAGAATATGTTTCAAGATCTCTTATAGAATCTCCTGCATCTAATGTAAATTCATATATAGGCACTTCATGTATACCAGGACCTGTCATGTATCTATTTAGATTAAATACATAATTAGCATCTAGATTATTAATTATAATACTATTTATAACCAAAGAAGTGGTAGTACAAACTATTTTTGTACTTCCATCTGTTGCTACATGTCCTTGAAATATTATATTCATAGTTTATCTACCTTGACCTCTATAAAGTTTCTTATAATTCTTAGAACTCTTTAAAGAAGATGTTTGTGATTTAGAGTGTACACCAGGACGTTTTATGTTTGGTTTAACTAGTTTTTCTGCTGTGTTGGTTACTTTTGCCATTATATTTTACTTAATTGGAAATGCATTCCATCTTTTCTTTGCCAAGTTCCTCCCCAATCAAATCCTGCATCTGTAAAACATTTTACAAATCCTGCAGATAATACTGGTGTTTTGTTAAGACCATTCCATGCTGCATTTACATCTATAGCAATTCCCCAAGAATGTAAAGACATAGATGTAAGTCCTCTTTTTTTTCTTATATTAAAACATCCATCCCATGTTTTTAATTCTTTTACATGGTTACGTTGAATCAAGTTTTTAAATGCTTGTTCAAGAGGCTTGACCATGTCTTTATTACAATATATTTTCTTAGGTATAACACCTATTTCTAATTCTGTTGGTACATCCCAAACAACCATGTTTGATTCTTTAGTTGGATCTCCATACTTTTTTAAGCATTGTGCACTTGTTACCATTATTGTTTGGTTTAAAATAAGTTATATTCTAATATTACACTATAACCTGGAGGGTTATTTGGTTGTACAAAGTATTGAGCTCCTATGTTAAATTTAGCAAACTCGAGCATTAGATTTGTATATAATACAGGAGCAATTAATGTAAACTTTGTTGATTGAGCACCAACATATCCATGCACCTCAAAAGGTTTTTTGCTCTTAATAATCTTTTTATTGATATCAATAATCTCCTTTTGGTATGTTATAATAGAATCTTTTATATCTATTTGATTCTTGAATTGAATCTCCTTCTTCTCAAAGTTTTTGATTCTAGATTCTTGTTCTTTAATGATTTGGTTAGCAGCATCTAAATGTACAATATCTTTAGCTACAGCTCTAGCTTGTTTCTCTGTTAGAACAACTACACTATCTTTCGTAACGATCTGAGAAAAACTTTTGAAGCCCACTAATAGGAAGACTATCAATAACTTTAACTTGTACATATTCTTTTTGTTTAATGGTTTTAATCTTTGTAACTATTATTGTATCTATCTTAGAAAGACTATCGATTGCTTTAGTAGATTCATCATCTTTCTTTTCAAGTTCAACTATTTTAGTTTCTAATTCTTTAGTTTGTTGAACTAGCTTGGAGTTCTTTTCTTGAGAAACAGTGTAACTAAATAACCACACTGCAATTACCACTATAGCAAGCCATTGTTTTTCAAGACTATCAAGAAATTTATTTAAAATTATCATAATGTTGATTTAGCTTTCATTATACGTTCAACTATATTTGTAGCTCCTTCAATAGCTATGTATGTTGTTGCAATAATCACCCAGTCAGATGATGTTAAGTTTCCAAGAAATAAAGCAACAGATCCTACAACAAACACTGTAAGTTTTCTGCTCACCCATTTGTTTAAATAAAGATCTATCTTTTCCTTTGTACTCATTATGATTTAATATTTTTATACACTACAGATATGTATTGTATTATAGCCCCCACTGCTACAATGATACCTATTGTCCATGTAAATCTTTTCTTAAACTCTTCTTGCTTTTGAAGTTTAGTTTCTAATTCTTTTATTTTTTCTTTAAGTTCAGCTATATCAGTAACAAAACCACCAGTTTTTGTTAGTGAGTTACCTAATATTGCATCCACAACTTGCGTTAGTTTACTATCTATAGAGGTCATTTTCTCTTCTAGATCATAGAGTCTTTGGTCCATGCTTTTCAATTCTTTTTCCACTTGTTTTTCAAATGCGTTTTCCATATTAGATGAGGGGAGTTAGTATAGCATGCGCATACAAAGAACGTAACGATGCAATGATTATACCATTATATCTAGCAAATATAAAATTTATATTTGGAATAATGAAGTGGTTAAAATAGATTTACAACATAATATAGCATAAGATAAATATATTTTTCCTACTATCTTATTCCATAATTAGACTGAACTTTTATACCAAGGTCTTTTGCAAGATCTGGATAGAACATTGGAAGATAACCTTGTATTTGATTTGCAAAAGGAAATGTTTTTAATACATATTTAATAACATTAGTTTTTTCAACAAGCTCATCATCACCTGTAGATAATCCCCACATTTCTTTACGAAAGTTATTCATTATTTTACCAAAGTTTGTTATGTAAGATGATGCTGGGAAGAATCCTTGAGACAATAAATCTATTCCACTGGTAGGATCATAGAAATACATAAGCTCTCCTTTGAATTTATCAGCAGCTTTCATGTAGAACTTATATCTATTTTTAGTACGTTTGTCTTCATCATCACCTGGTTCATTAGCTTTAAGAGCAGCAATCAATGAGAACACTGTTGCTAAGAATACAACATCTACTAATTGAGATTTAATATTTTGTCTAGCAAGATCCATGAATTCAGTCTCTGTCATCTCAAGTGTTTTACCTGTGTCAGTTTCATATTCATTTTTCTTTCTCTCAAACATCTGTCTCATATAATCCACTCCTTTTTCAGTACCTCTTAATGAACTATATAAGTTACCAAGTGTTGAAAAAGGACTTGTGATACTAAAATTATCTGTTAACACTTTAAATACCATTCTAGTTCTTCCCCATTCATATGCATCAGAAGCAGAATTATATTTTAAGTTACCCATACGTACATCAACAAGTCTAGGGATCCAGTTCTTAAATACCATAAATGATTTTCCAACAACACTCATGTTAATCATTCTAACATCATCTTCAGATAAATTACCTAATGCATCTTTAGATACTTGTTGTACTTTTCTTCTAAGTTCTATAACAGAATCAGACTTTTGATCTACACCAGGAATTTCAAACTTACCATCAATTACTGAACCAAGTTTTAACACTCCTTTTTCTTCTATAAGTCTTTTAACTTCAGCATCAAACTTTTCTTCAAAAACTTTTCTTTCTGCTACAGATCCTGAATATTTTTCTTGGTATTCAGGTTGAGTTCTTAAGTATTCTCTAACATTAACCACTTCACCATCTTGTACAATTGAATTGTTAAGGAATGCAAAGAAGTTTGTTGTTTGTACATTTAAGTCAGTTTCTCTCATTAAGATCATTAAGAAATCTTGAATGCCTTCTTGTGTTAATTTATTTAAAGAAAGTTTTTTTGCTATCTCTCTATTATAGTTATCTGTTAGTGGTAAGAAATATTCTAATGCACCAATTAATTTCTTTTGATCTGTACCACCAAACTTTTTAGAAAACACTAATAGTTCTGCAGCTAGATAATCTTTCTTAGTAAAATATTTACCTGAGTTAATTAATGATTGAGCATTACCTCCAAAGAAGTTAGAAGATGCAGATAATAAGTTAAGTCCTAATGTTGTAATTTGGAATGTATTATTTAATTGATTAACAAACTTATTTACACTTAATTGTCTACCAGATAGATTTTCTGGAAATACATTTACACCAAGTTTCTTATTTAATGTATCACCCCAGTTACCCATCTTAAATAAAAGCTGATCAAACATTTGACTATCTACAAACTTCTGTCCATAGATAATAGCTTTCATCATGTCTTCTACAAGTTGAGAGTTCTCTCCTTTCTTTTCACTATATTGAAGTATATCATTCTCATATCTTGTTTTACCAAACATAGATGTTGCAATAGTCTTTTTATTCTTCTCAACAGCAACAATAGCTGTTACTTGATCTTCTATCTCAGTTAAATATTTATATCTAATAGCTGCTTCATTATACATAGCCATAGTTCTAAATAAATCAGTAGATGTTTCTTGATCTGTATATCTAGTAAAATATTTAGGTATTTTATTTACTATCTTTCCTGTATCAGGATCAGTCTCTCCATATCCTACATCATTTTCATCTACAGAGATATCAGTAAAAAATTGTTGACCAAGTTTAACTTGACCTCCTGTAATAAGTTTCTCTACTAAACCTTTTTTTACAAATGGAAGGAATGTTCTAGAAAATCGTTTATTGATATATCCAAGATCTGCATATTCATTATTCTTTTCTATTATATAATTATAGAACTCTTTAGCAGGAGCATTCTCTGGTTTATTTAATTCTAACCATTCTTTAGATGTCCATTTATCTTTTTTTGGAAACTTCTTCACCTCATCATATATAAACCAACCTGCAGATGTAGGAGTGCTAGTATCATATAAGTTTTTAGCTTTGTATATATCTACCATCACTTCATTAGGAAGTTTACCACTAGCCAATGCTTCAGCTTCTTCAGCTGTTAATAGTCTTGGTTTATTTTTGATTCTTTCTACCTCCTCAGCAAGTTTTTCTTTTAAATGCTCATTGTATGCAGACACATCAATATTCTCTCTAATCCAAGAACTATCTCTATCATCTGATATACTTTCTAGTTCTTTTTTAATTTTAGTTTTTAAATCAGTATAGAAGGTTGGATCATATTCATCTATAAGTTCATTGGAATCTTTCTTTTTAAGAATATCAAAATAGTTTTTATATGACAATCCTTTTCTTTTAGCCCATGCTTCAAACTTAGTTTTTAATTCATCAAGTTTTTTACTCTCAGCTAATGTATCCATATTAGAATAAGCAAATGCTCTATTAGCTTTCTTATATAAGAACTGAACAGCTTTACTTTGTAATGTAGCTGTAGAAGCAAATAGTTTAGTTATTCCTTTAATTACTTTCTCTGGAGAAAGAAAATCATCAATACCTTCTCTTTTAGCAATTATATCTTCTGTAAAGCTTTCTAGAATTATTTCTAATTCATCTTCTAAGTTTTTTGCATTCTCAGATGTTTTTCTTAATTCTTCTTTAAGCTTTTCATCTTCTTCACTATCTGTTAATAGTCCTTTTAGTTCTGAATAAAGATCTGTATAAATATCCACTGAGAACTGTGCATCTTGAATCTCTTTAGCAAAGTCGTTCACTTCTTTATCATTAAATGATTTAGCATCTTGATCTTTAAACTTATCATTATATGTTTCAATAAGTTTATTGATATTTTTATTTAATAACTGAGCTTGTCTAATTAATGGTTGAATGTTTTCTTTAACTTGTAATTGTCTTATAGCATGAAACAATGAATTAAGTAATTCATCTTTATTAAGTTTCTCAGCTTCTGTAACTTTTTTATCAGAAAGTTTTTTGTATAACTTATTAAGTTCTCCTAACTTTTCATCTATTTTTCTATTACCAGTTTTTTCACCTGTAAGTGGAACAGGAAGTAAGTAGTCTTCTTTAATGTTTTTAACATTAGCATCTCCAATACTTATACCAAGTAATACAGGAAGAATGTTTTCTTTTGGATTACCTTTTGAATATAAAGCTTTTATAGGAATCATTCTTGTTTGTTTGAACTTTCCATCCTTTACACCATAAGCGTTGTGTAAAATGCCTTTATATTGATCCATTTGTAAATTCCATGCTTTGTTCTTATACCAAGGAATATCTTTATACTTATCTGTATTAAGATCCATAAACTTCCAGTCAAGAATATTTACATCTCCTGTTGGTGTAATAGCTAAAAAATCCACAGTCCCAGCAATGTTTGCTTTAGGATTGTATATAGTAGCTTCAGACATAAATCTAGTTCCTTTAGGAAAACTGTTAAGACGATCTTGAAGATTCTTCTTTAACATATTATACATCTCTCTATTGTTAGGATTGATTCTAGATTGGTATCCAGAATCATCTAATGGAGTTTCTCTTAAGTATCCAGAATCATCTACAAATAAAGTTTGTATATATTCAAGATCAGCATGTCCTGCTGTACCTTTCTCAGCCTTTAAATCATTAACTGCTTTTGCATATTCAGTTTTATTTATCTCTCCATTTCTAAATGTTCTTTCATACCATTCAGTCACCTTATCAGAAACTCTAGGAATAGCTTTACCATTAATTGCATAACCACCTTCTTTAGGTTTTGTTATACTATCAGATACTTCTTTGATTCTATTGATAATTGATTGTTGTGGATCTAACTGTAAGAAAGCTCTACCTTCTTCTTCATTAATATCTTCTGCAGTACCAATAATCTTACCTGTCATGATGTCCATAGACAATTGATCAAACCCTGATTTAGTAAATAGATTTTTAAACCATTCAACCATTTGATCCCATAAGTCTTGTGTCTTAGCAATGTTCTCTGGTTTCTCTAATGATCCTTCATTGTTCTTAATAATTGTCTCAGCTAACACTTTAGCAATAGCTTCTTCTTTAAGTGCTATAACATCAGGCTTACCATCTTTTTGATATATAGGATTTTGACCATATGTAGCAAACACTTCATTTAGTATATCATATTTATTAATCTCACTCATCAACTTCTTATATAAAGCTGGATTAGTTTGTTTAACAATAGCAACAGCAAAGTGCATAGCTTCTTCTGGAAGAGATTGTGCTTCTTTACCTTCTACAACTTGAATAAGTTTTTGTGTAAGCAATGCAGCACCAGCAGCATCTTGTTTGATACCATCAACAATAACATTCTTCATGGCTTTTGTATCTACACCAATACGTGTAAGAAAGTCATCAATCATTGCTATTGTTTTAGGAGAAGCTGTTGAAGATATAGGACCCTCATTTAACTGATAGAATATTCCTTTAGCATTATCTATTTGTTTAAATAATTGTTTGTTAGGAATAGCTTTACCATTTTCTTCACTAAACAGATTTCCTTTAACACCAAACTTTTCAGTAGCAGCATTAGATAAATTCTTTACTTGTTTAGAGAACTTTGGATAATCTAATATTTGTAAATACTCATTGATTATACCTCTAGTTCTCAACCAAGCTTTAGTTGATGCTTCTGATGTTTTAAACTTTTTCTTATCGTTACAGTTTGTCATGGTTTATTTATTAAAATGGTACACAAGAGTCATTGTTATCTTCTTCTTTCCAAGATTCATCTTCTTGTGCAAATAGATCTAATTGCCCTGGTATAGGTTTAACTGTTTTCACTTTAGGTTTACCTTTCTCTATTGAAGAAAGTTCATCTTTTAAATCTCTTAATTGTTGTTTTAAATCACTCACTTCATTTGATGTAGTAAGTTCAGCAGCATAATTTGCTTTACTTCCTGAAGATAATATATCAATTATAATATTTCTTACATCCTGTGTATCAATACCTGTATCTCTAAAATTATCATCCCATATATCATTAGCAGCTTGATCTACAGTTTTACCATTACCACTTAATAAAGAAGGGCTAATATCTAATTTAGTTCCTACCTTTGCACCAGTTTCTTTTGTTGCAGATACTGGAGTTATCTTAGGTAAGTTATTTAATACAATTGTTTCTGTATTAGTAACATTAAGATCTTGTTGAATAGATTCTAACTCAGCAATTCTTTGTGTAAGATCGTTTATATCAAATTGTAATTTCTCTTCTGGAGTGTATTCAACTACTTCTTCAGGAGCTTGTTCTTCAGTAAGAACCGCTGCTTCTTCTATTTCTGTTGGTAAAGATACAATTTCTTCTGGAATTTCACCACCAAAGTATTCAATAATATCTGCATCAGAAAGTTCTTTATTGATCTTGATTGTACCATTGTTAAGAACAGACTTTCTACCATCTAAATAATATTCAGAAACTAAATTACCATCACCAAGTAAGTTAACTAGTTTGTATACATATCTTCCTTCAAAGCTTAATAAAGGTTGTCCATTTAAATATCTAACCTTTTGGTATCCATAATAATCACCTAAAGATGTATTACCTGCCATTCTCATAGAATACATTGCTTGTGGACTAATAGTTTTTCCAGTGATAACATCTATATTCTGACCTCTTTTATTTACAAACACTCTAGGGAATTTAACAAACTCACTATTAGCACCATTATTACCATCGTACATAGGACTTAATGTCAATACTAATCTTTTGTTTTCAGCATCATCAAATTGAGTTTCAAATGTTTCTGTTTGATATTCATATACATCATTTCCAAAAGGATCTTCTCCAATGATTTTTTCAATCTCTTCTCTATTCTCATCTCTTTGGAATTGGAATCTAGGAGTGATTGTAGGAACTATTTGTTCATCTTTAAAATTATTCTTTTGGAACATACCATTAGTAAAATATTCTACATCAGCATCATCAATCAATCCATCTATAATAGGTTTAATCTTTTTAGAATAATCTTCTATAGGCATAATATTGTTTATAGATACAGGAGATTGATATGTTCCTTGTAAAATAGCTACATCAATAATATTATTATATAATTGAGGATCTATTTCTCTTAACTCTCTCATCATTTCTACATATAAGTTTTCATCATATGCTTCTTTCAGATTCACTTTAAGTTTAATAGTCTGTGCACCATTATCAGTTTTAGATGATTCAGGAACAAGATCTTGTAATAGTTTTATACCAGGATATTTCACTTTAGCTTTTGCTAATTGTTCAGCAATAGAATTATCTCCTGTAGTTAGTTCTAATATTTTAGAGTTAAGACCAGATTTAGTTTGTACAACAAAATCAAGGAATGATGCTTTAGCTTTACTAGCAATCTTAGAAAAATCATCATCACTCATAAACTCTTGTTCTTCAAATGATCTCAACACTTTATTAGTAATATCTGTAAACTTCTCTTGTTCAAGTTTAATAAATGCTCCAACAGCTTTCATTCCAAGATCTATTAATCTTTTTTGATTACCTATTGAACTTGAATCTAATAGTTTATCTACAGAAGATATTATGTTTGCTGATCTAGCAATATCTGTCTTAGTTGTTTTCTTATGGAATACATCAGAATTTTTAAACTTAGTAGTGTCATAGTTTGTAGCTTGAGTAAAGTTAAAACTATACTCAGCCATTTTAGCATATTTCAAAAACTCTTTAAGAATAGCTCCTTGTTCAGCATTCTGTTGAGCATTTGACATCTTACCATTGTTATCAGCATAAATTTTAATGTTATCTTCTAAGTTATCTACATTAAATACTTCTTCTTTTGAATATCTACTATCTGATTTATTAAGACCAAACTTAGCTCTTGTAGCGTCCACATTTTTAATGTTATATAAAAACGTAGTTCCTTTATTCTCAAGAGATTCTAAGTATTCAGAAATAATAGGTTGGTTCATAAACATTGCTGTAGTTTCACCAACACCAATTCTTTCTAAGAACATGAATGTTCCAATAGCAGCTTCTGATTTAATAACTCTCATAATGAATGGATCTTTTGCTATATCCACTACTGCTGTTGCATATCCAGAAAGTCTATTAGCAATAGAATTGTTTTTACCATCAGCTGTTTTAGTTCCAGAAAGAGATGTATATTCTTTACCATCAATCTCAGTTGTATTATGTTTTAAGTTAATCTTACGATCTCCTAACATGTATCTATCTAATGAAGGTAGCTTATCAGACACAGCATCAATGTCCATAACTAATTTCATTCTTTGTGCAAGAGCATGTCCTGTAATATTTACAGCAACAATACCAACCCATCTCTTACCAGTAAGGAATGCATGTCTTAGATTAGTTAAGAAGTTTCTATTAAACATTCTATTCTTAATAGATGTATCATCTACCTTTCTCATCTTATCTAAATCTGTAGCCACCTTCTTTAATCCAGCATCTCCAATAGGAGTAATAAGATTTTCAAAGTTATCTTCTAATGTAATTAATTTTTCAAATGCATCAAAGTATCTATTCTCAAGAGCTTTCTTATACATAAGATTAACATACTTATCTTTCATCTCTTCATTTAATAATTTAGCATTAAGTTTTTCTGTTTTAGTAGAAAGAGATTCTATTTGATTAGTTATATATTCTGAAGGCAACATATCTTCAGTATCTGCTTGAGAAATTATTTCATTAATTAAAACTTCATTACTATTATAAAAATCTTGTTGTTTTAAAGCTACTGATTGTAAAGCAGGTTTTGTATTTTCAAAAAAGTCAAGTAGATTTTTTCTAAACTCATCACTATTAGTTATCTTAGTAATTTCATTTTGAAGAGTGCTATCATACACTTTACCATAGAATTCTTTTGTAGCTTTCTCAGATCCTTTGTAATCAACTGCATGAAGTCTTCCATTCTCATCAACATATACAGATTTAAGATACATGTTTAACTTATCAATATCAAAGTCAGATCCTGCTTGAGATGTAATCTCTGAAGGAACAATAACAGTTTTACCCATGAAGTCTGGTAAAAATGCTTTCACTCTAATAGCATTCATAGAAGACATAGATTGTGCAGGTATACGGAAAGCAATACCTTTTAATATACCCTGGTTCTCAGGTTTATTTAATTCTGTAATAAGATCTGCATCATTTTTAAATTTACCTTTAAGTGATTTCTTCATCCAGTTAGGAATGTACACTTCTAAATAAGGATCTTCTTTTGTAGGAAAATGAAGAGTTTCACTAGTAAGAACCACTTTGTTTTTTTGATCTGATGGTAATGCTTCATATTCTTCTATAGATAGTTTTCTATATCCATCTTTTGTTTTAATAGCTACACCTCTACCTTCTTCAGCATTTTCCCATCCTGTAACAGCAGCTTGTACATACCCTCCTCCATTCATTTTAGGAGACACTAATGATTTATTAATCATTGAATATACAACATCTTTAATCTGTTTATATGAAGGAGATGATTCAAATGGCATTTTGAATTGTCCATTCTCATCTAACAAAATAGTTTGTTTAGCATTGTTAGAAAGTTGTCTTCTGAATAATTCTTGCTCAAGAGTTTTTGAAATGATTTTTGGATCTACTAATGCAAAATCTCCCATTCCAAGATCTTCAGTACCAAACTTAGAAAGAAGTTGTTTATAGTTATTATCATCAATATCTTTAAGAGCTTCATTGTATTTTTCAAAAGCTTCTTTAGCT
>Ga0164295_10000469_pt1 | contig 34184 bp, 30 predicted proteins | sample GEODES006metaG_FD_111798 | JGI IMG/M metagenome (GOLD analysis project Ga0164295, IMG submission 111798) | Oligotrophic lake water microbial communities from Sparkling Lake, Wisconsin, USA - GEODES006 metaG | ecosystem: Environmental > Aquatic > Freshwater > Lake | place: USA: Sparkling Lake... | reverse complement strand
GCCCTGGCCGGTCAATGCCAGCCCCGCCAGCCTGCGCATGATGATCGGCAACGGCTTCACCGGCGGCACCAATGCGCAGCTCGGCGAGCAATTGCAAACCTGGCTCGGCGACACCAGCCCTGGTGCCACGGGCTACGGCGTTTATTGGCTGCACAGCAGCAACCACTGGCTGGCCACCGGTGACGCCACCCTGGCTCCGATGGAAAACCAAGCCTTGCTGCTTGCCTCCCGCGCCGTGTTCCTGAAGACGACAAGCGGTGGCGCATGGGTGATGCAAGCCCCGCAGGGGTGAAGAAAGGAGCGACGGCATCTTCCCGTCGTTATGCTGGGCGTGTTTCGACGGCAAGATGCCGTCGCTCCTTGCTCAGAGTCTTCAAGAGCTGCGATCTCGAACAACGAACAGTGGCGGTGACTTACTTCGGGATCTCGTTCAGCGTGTAATACGCGACGGGATGCAGCACGGGCTGGCCCTTGGTATTCTTCACGCCGTCCAGATGCAGCTCATGAATGTGGCCCTGGGTCAGTGGCGAGATGCTCAGGCGCACGCCTTTGCCATCGGCGGCGACTTTCGCGGCGGTGATCTTGGGCAGCACTTCGTCGATCTCGTCACCGCCGTAGTCTTCGCGATAGGCATAGGTGAAGGCACGCATGGAGTAGCTGGCGATGTCGCTGGCGGTCTTGGCATCAATGGGCTGGGTGAAGGTGAGTTCGAAGCCGTCGGGCTGGGCGCGCATCTCGTGGATTTCAAAGGGGACCTGGCCGGTCCACTCCAGCTTCTCAAAGCAGTGGGGCTTGCCGCCGCGTGCGCCCCAGCCGCGATCACTGCCACCAGTGAAAAGCTGGCCCTCGGCATTCATGCGGCCACCAATCAGACCGCTGGCAAAGCCGGTGCGGAAGGGAATGACGACACCTTGCTTGATACCGTTGATCGTCTCCAGGAACACGCGGCTGACATTGCTATGGCTTTGGTCGCCGATGAAAAGCTGCTTCTCGAAGGGGCCGAACTTGCCGCTGGTCTCGTCGCACACGATGAAGGTGGAGGAGTTGCCGATCTTCCCATGCACCATGTAAACAGCGGGGGGCAGGAGTTCCTTGATGCGCTTGCGCTCCGCGACCATGCGACCCGGGTCGCCGCCAACACGTTTTTCGCCGCGCTTGAGGTCGCCTTTGAAGGCCTCGGGGATCGGATCAATGGGGCGTGGTCCCATGTTCTTGGCCATGTCATACCAGATGTTGCCACCGGGATGCCCTTGGAACGTGCCGGGCACGAGATGCTGCAAGGTGCAGGAGCCATGCCACGGTCCCTGATTGTCCACGTAGTAGGTCTCGCCATCCGCATCGAACCCCACGCCGCCTGGGCTGCGCACACCGCTGCACGTGGGGACCAGCATGCCGTCTGGCTTGATGCGCACGGCCCAGCCACGATACGGCACGGCGCTGTTGAAGGAGCCCGTCAGGCAGAGCGTGATCCAGAGGTCGCCTGCCTTGTCGAAGCGCGAGCCGAGGGCATACTCATGGTAATCGCCCGAGATGCCCCAGCCGTCATTGACGTTCTCAAACACATCGGCGCGTCCATCACTGTCCACGTCCTTCAGGCGAGTGACCTCATAGCGCGTGGTCGCATACAGGCAGCCATCCTTGGTGTTGTAGGCGATGCCGAGCACCTCATGCAGGCCGCTAGCGAAGAGTTGATAGCTGACCTTGGAAGCATCTGCGAGGTGGGCATTCGAGACGATCCAGATCTCACCGCGACGGGTGCCGAGCGCGAGCTTGTTACTCGGCATCAGGTCGATGCTGCCCACTTCCATGGCCGTTGTCGAAGGCGTGGCGAAGGTGGTGATCTTGTAGAAGTCGGACTCCTGGGTATCGGCTGCGAGCGCAGCGTTCACAGCGCCAAGAGAAAGAGCAAGGCAAAGGGAAAAGGTCTTCATGAGGTGCAAGTGTGGAAGGTTTACTGCGCCCACTGGTAGGTAATGGAAAGAGTGCCCGCCTTGGCAGGGATGACGAGGTTCTGGCCTGCGAGCTTCGCGCCCGGTGCTGTGATGCGATAGGCGATGGTGCCATCTTTGCCGAGGAAGGAGCCGTCTTTGCTAACGAGGTTCGCACCCGTGGCGAGGCGATACCAGGCATTCGCAGGCACGGTGCCGCTGATCTTTACGGTGCGGGTCAGTGTGGCATTGCCATCGGGCAGGTTGCCATTGCCGGAGGCGGTGAAGCTCTCCTCCACCTCGGCCCCGTTCCACGTGTAGCGGAAGGTGGGGTTGCGGCTCTGGTCGAGCGAGTAGCCTTTCCAGTGGAAGCCCTCGAAGCGCTTCACCATGTCCCATGCCGGCCATGCGGCATCCGGCTTATCCGTGACGAAGAGCGCAGGCGTGGCTTCGCCCGCAGGCTTGAAGGTGTCGTAGCCCAGCGGCTTGGCCTTGCCGCCACCACGGCTGTTCCAATGCATCGCGGCATCAATGAAAGCCCCGCGCCAGACGACGGCGAGGTTCATGGCCTCGGCGCTCCACGCGATGTTGATGCCGCCGGGATAGCCAACGGCGATGCCGCGATTGCCTGCGCCTTCGATGAAGTTGCGATAGATCACGGGCTCGTCCTTCACGACCAAGGGAATGGGGGCGAACTCCTTCTTCGCCTTTGCCTTCGCGCCTTTTTGCCAGCCATCCGGCGTCCAGGCAGAGAGCGGGGTAATGTCGAAGTTCGCGCCCTTCCACGCGGCAAAGACGGCGATGTCGCCCGCAGCCTGGAAGTATTCGAGGCGGAACTCGTGATCGCCCTGCTCCAGCTGTGTGCTGCCTTCCTTGATGTCGCCCGCGGGATGAATGCCATCGTGAATGATGACCTGCTTGCCATTGATCAACAGACGCACGCCGTCATCACCGGCTATGTAGAAGCGATAGCTGCCCTTGCGCGGGGCGGTGAGCTTGCCGGTGAAGACCACGCCGAAGTGGTTCTTGTAATCGTCGAGCTTGATCTGCACGAGGTTGTCCTCGACCGTGCCTTCACGATGCGGCTTCAGCGTCGCGAAGTCGGGCAGTTGCTTCCAATCGCCAAGATACAGGGCGAACTTCAGGTCCCTCAGTCCCTCGCCCAACGGCAGCACCTTCATCTTACCATTCATCGTCAGCGCGTGGCCGGGGAAGGTGCAGACAAAGGGGTAGTCGCCGGGCTTCTCGGGCGCGGTGAAGGTCAGGGTGTCGGTCTCGTGCGGGTTGAGCATCTTGCTGTGCAACCAGATGCGCTGATCATCGGGTAGCCAGTTGCGCTTCAGGGCCTCCTCAGGCTTTTCCATCTGCTTCATCGCCATCGCGGCTGTGTCGGTGCCCGGCTGGCAGAGCACGAGGTTGTGCGGCAGGTCATCGCCATTTTCAAAGATTAGCTTTACCGGCTGGCCAGGGCGCACGGTGAACTCGGTCTCATCATACTTCATCTGCGCGGTCATGGTCTTGATGCGGATGACTTCGGGCTTCGCAGCGGATGGCTTGGTGGCAGCGGCTTTTGCTGGGGCCTTGGTGCCGACCTTGTCGGAGTCCACCCGCAGCGGACGCAGCCAGATGTTGCGATAGCGCACGGGGTTCAGGTGATCCTGCAAAAGCAAATCGCCCTCCTGCAAGCCGCTGTCGAACTCGCGCTCATACTGCACCACGATGCCGTTGTGAATGACGGTGAGCTTGGCCTTGCTGCCCGGCTTCGCGCGCTCGAACAAGATGTCATAGGTCTGCCATTCGCCGGGCTTGCGGCTGGCATTGACCATGGGCGGGTAATTCTTGTAGAGCCCCGCTGCCTGGCCGTCGGGATACGTGTCGTTTTGATACGAGTCGAGCACCTGAATTTCGGGGAAGCCTTCGATAAAGACGCCGCTGTTGCCGCGCCCCTGGCCATTGCCCACGACCTCCTTCGGCGTGCACCACTCGAGGTGCAGTTGGTGGTCGCCCTTGAACTTTTCGCGGGTGCGGATGCTGCCGCTCTTGCCCACGATCTCCATATAGCCGTTCTCCACCTTCCATGTGGGCTTGTCATCACCGGGCGGCGAGTCCTTGCGCGGCTCGCGCATCCATTTTGACAAGTCCTTGCCATCAAACAAGATGATCGCGTCCGAGGGTGCGGCCCCGGCTTTCTCCTGCGTGCTGAAGCCCGGCGGCGTGACCATGGGTGGCCGAGGACGGCTCGGGTCATTCGCTCGATAGATGCCACCTGGTGCGAGGGGCTGTTCTTGCTTTGGGTCCGCCGCGTGCAAAGACGCAGCGCCGAGCGCGAGGAGGATGAGAGGCAGAAGGCGGGAGCGTTGCATGGGTCAGTTCGGAGGGCTGCACGTAACGGCTCGCAGCGCGGGCGTCTATCGGCGGCGGCTCTTGGATTCGCCGCACAATTTGCGGCGAACAAGGGCTCCATTCGCCGCAGAGCCAAGGCTATCAATTTTTGTGCTGCTCTATTGGCGGTCCCGTCGCACGTCTTTGAGGTAGGCCTTAGCGACCTGGGCCGAGAGACCTCCGCCCGTGGCATGCAGTTGCTGAAGCAGGGCGACAGGATCGGGCTTCACGATTGGCTGCTCAGCTAAGGAAACCGCACGTCGCACCACTTCCGCCTGCGACACCTTCCAAAGCTTGGAAAGGCTCTTGATGCGGGTGGTCGTTCCCTCGTCGAGTGCGAAGGTCGTTCGATGCGTCATGGTCGCCATGCGATAACGCATATCATCATATAGTGGGTTCGGCAATCGCGTGATGCTAGCCGTTGTGACATTGAGGTGGCAAGCTGTCTTAGCTGGGAAATCAATCTGCACGCCTCATATCAGATAACATGGCTGACGTAGCAAGATGGTGAGTCAGTCTGTGGCGGATGAGTTGCGAGAGTTTTAGAGAAAGTTAAGAAATGGTTTATGGATTGGTTGAGGCAGCAATATCCTTCCCTCACTTAAAAGCCAAAACAGCATTCGCCGAACTATGTCACTCCCAGACGAAAAACTCTCAGCAATTGCCCAGCAGCTAAAAAAAGGAGTTGCCCCTGCCAAGGAAAACGTTCGCGGCTTTTTGTATTGGTTTGGAGCTCATAAGCGTGGGTATCGCGTCGTTCGGAGCATTCGGTATGTGTTGAAAAAGCACGGCATCATCACTCAACCCGACTTTGAATATGCCTATATAGATGGGCTGATTTCCTTCCAAAAAGCGTCTGGCGAAAAAGGGCCCGGCGGCTCTGGCGGTGACTTGCCCGACCCAACATATCGAATCGGACGGCTTAATTCTGCGAACAAGCTTCCTGTTTCCGTCAAGCCAGATGCCAATGTTCAACAAGCTGTGACTCTGATGCTGACGAACGATTTTTCACAATTACCTGTGATGACCGGTCCGCGTGAGGTGAAAGGTGTCATCAGTTGGAAAACTTTGGGAAGTCGTCTTGCGCTCAAACGCCCTTGCTCTGTCGTTCGTGACTGCATGGAGGACGCAAAAATTGTCTCTGCCGAAGAGTCTCTTTTCTCCGCGATCTCTACGATAGCGACGCATGATTATGTTTTGGTGCAGGCGTCTGACCGCACTATATGTGGCATCGTTACTGCAAGTGACTTCAACGACCAGTTCCGGATACTTGCCGAGCCATTTCTTCTGGTTGGAGAAATAGAAAATGGAGTTCGGCAGATGCTGCACGGCAAATTCCAGGTTAAAGAACTTGAGGAAGCGAAAGCGCCTGGGGACGATCAAAGGGTTATCGAGTCACCTGCCGATTTAACTTTTGGAGAATACATCCGCCTCATTGAAAATGAGAAGCGGTGGAAGAAGCTCGGAGTGGAAATTGATCGGGTGGAGTTCGTGAGTCGTTTGAATCGTGTCCGTGACATCAGAAACGATGTCATGCACTTCGATCCTGACGGATTGGAGATCGATGACCTCACATTCCTTCGAGAATTCGCGCATTTTTTGAAGCGCCTCCGTGACGTTGGGGCTGTGTAGTTATTACACCCCCGCCAAAATCGCATTGAACGTCGCGCTCGGGCGCAGCGCAGCATCGGCTTTCGCGTTGTCGGGCTTGTAGTAGCCACCGACATCGACGGGCTTGCCTTGGACGGCGAGCAGTTCGGCGACGATCTTGGCTTCGTTGGTGGTGAGGGCTTCGGCGATCGGCTGGAACTGGGCTTGCAGCTCCAGGTCGGACGTCTGGGCGGCGAGGGCCTGCGTCCAGTAAAGGGCGAGGTAGAAGTGGCTGCCGCGGTTGTCGATGGTGCCGAGTTTGCGGCCGGGGCTGCGGTCGTTTTCGAGGAACTTGCCGTTCGCGGCGTCGAGGGTGTTGGCGAGGACTTTGGCCTTCGGATTCTTGAAGGTGTCGGCGAGGTGCTCGAAGGAGGCGGCGAGGGCGAAGAACTCGCCGAGGCTGTCCCAGCGGAGGTAGTTCTCCTCGCAGAACTGCTGCACATGCTTCGGCGCGGAGCCGCCGGCGCCGGTTTCGAAGAGGCCGCCGCCGTTCATGAGCGGGACGATGGAGAGCATCTTCGCGGAGGTGCCGACTTCGAGGATGGGGAAGAGGTCGGTGTTGTAATCGCGGAGGACGTTGCCGGTGACGGAGATGGTGTCGAGGCCCTTGGCGATGCGTTCCAAGGAGAAGGTGCAGGCCTCGGCGGGCGGGAGGATGCGGATGTCGAGCCCGGTGAGGTCGTGATCTTTGAGATACTTCTCCACCTTGGCGATGATCTGGGCGTCGTGGGCGCGAGCTTTGTCGAGCCAGAAGACGGCGGGGGTCTGCGAGGCGCGGGCGCGGTTGACGGCGAGTTTGACCCAATCCTGCACGGGGGCGTCCTTGGTCTGGCAGGCACGCCAGATGTCGCCCTGATCGACGGTGTGTTCAAAGAGCACGTTGCCGGCGGCGTCGGTGACTTTGATGGTGCCGTCAGCGGGAGCTTCGAAGGTCTTGTTGTGGCTGCCGTATTCTTCGGCGGCCTGGGCCATGAGGCCGACATTGGGCACGCTGCCCATGGTCTTGGGATCGAGGGCGCCGTTCTTTTTGCAGAAGTCGATCGTGGCCTGGTAGATGCCGGCGTAGCTGCTGTCCGGGATGACAGCGAGGGTGTCCTGCTCCTTGCCAGCGGCGTTCCACATCTTGCCGCCACCGCGAATCATGGCGGGCATGGAGGCATCGACGATGACGTCGCTCGGGACGTGGAGATTGGTGATGCCTTTGTCGCTGTTCACCATGGCCAAGGCGGGGCCGCTGGCGTAGGCGGCCTGGATGTCGGCCTCAATCTCGGCTTTTTTGTCGGCGGGGAGCTTGTCGAGCTTCGCGATGAGATCACCGAAGCCGTTGTTAAAATTGACGCCGATCTCAGCGAGCGTGGCGGCGTGTTTGGCGATGAGGTCTTTGAAGAAGACGCTGACGGCGTGGCCGAAGATGATGGGATCGCTGACCTTCATCATGGTGGCCTTCATGTGCAGCGAGAAGAGCACGCCATCGGCCTTGGCCTTGGCGATCTGCTGCTCGAAGAAGGCGACGAGGGCCTTCTTGCTGATCTTCGTAGCGTCCATGATCTCACCAGCTTTGAGGGCGAGTTTGGGGAGGAGCGTTTTGGTGCTGCCGTCTTTGCCGACGAACTCGATTTTGACCTCGGTGGCATCGGCGACGCACACGGATTTCTCGTTGGAGAAGAAGTCGTCTTTGCCCATGGTGCCGACGGTGGTCTTCGAATCGGCGGACCATTTGCCCATGCTGTGGGGATGGGCTTTGGCGTAGTCTTTGACGGCTTTGGGAGCGCGGCGGTCGCTGTTGCCTTCACGCAGCACGGGATTCACGGCGCTGCCCATGACCTTGGCGTATTTGGCTTTGATCTCCTTTTCTTCGTCTGTCTGCGGGTTCTCGGGCAAGTTCGGCAATGCGTAGCCTTTGGCTTGCAGCTCAGCGATGGCGGCCTTGAGCTGCGGGACGGAAGCGGAGATGTTCGGCAGCTTGATGATGTTGGTGGTCGGCTCCAGGCAAAGCTTGCCAAGGTAGGCGAGATCATCCGTCACTCGTTGCTCTTCCGGTAGCAGGTCGGAGAACACGGCCAGAATGCGTGCGGCGACGGAGATGTCGCGCGTCTCTACCGCGATCCCGGACGACTTCGTGAACGCCTGCACGATGGGCAGGAACGAATAGGTGGCCAGGAGAGGGGCTTCGTCAGTGAGGGTGTAGATGATCGTGGGAGCGGACATGGCAGGAGATAAGTGTGGCAGTGCTAGACGCACCTTGGCGGCTGCGCAATCGCAAGGTGCCTGCGGATATGGGCTTCGGCACAGAGCCGCTGGGGCGCAGGTTTCATGCCGGGCAGGGATCAGGGAATGCCGTGGCCCTTCGCTGCGGTCCAGAGGGCATACCAGTCCTCGCGCTCCAGCTTGATTGTGGTGGACTGGGCGACGGCTTCCAGGCGGTCGAGCTTGTTGGTGCCGATGACAGGCAGCGGTGCGGAAGGATGCGCCATGATCCACGCGTAGGCGAGTTGATCGACGGTGGCGTTGCCATACTTCGCCGAGATCGAGGCACAGGCTTTGCGAATGCGCTGACCGGCTTCATTTTCAGGATCGAGCAAGCGACCACCTGCGAGCGGGCTCCAGGCCATGGGTTTGAAACGAAGCTTCTGCGCCTGATCGAGGCTGCCGTCATAGATGGGATCCATGTGCAGCAGGTGGAACTCGATCTGGTTCGTCACCAGCGGCTGATCCAGGCGCGAGTTCAACGCGTCGAACTGATGCAAGTTGTAGTTCGACACACCCGCACTGCGAATCTTGCCATCCTTGAGCAGCTTGTTCAGGCCTGCGGCGGTGTCGTCGATGCTGGTCAGCCAGTCAGGGCGGTGCACCAGGAACAGGTCGATGTAGTCCGTGCCGAGGAAGCGCAGCGATTTCTCCGCGCTCTTGATTAGGCGCTGGGCAGTGGCGTTGTAGAAGTTGGTCTTCCGCTCCGGGTGGAAGTCACAGGGAACATAGATGCCGGCCTTGGTGACGATCTCCATCTTGGCGCGGATGGCGGGATCGAGCTTCAAGGTCTGGCCGATAAATTCCTCCACCAAATAGAGGCCGTAGATCTCCGCTGTGTCGATGGTGGTGATGCCAAGCTCCAGGCACTTCTGGAAACGCTGCATCAGGTGCTGCGGCGTGGCGGTAGCCTTGTCATCCAAGATGCGCCACGTGCCATAGACGAGTTGGGAAAAGGAAGGGCCGTTCGGGGAAAGCTGGACGCGGGGTGTCATGGTGGAGGGAAAGTGTTTAGTGCTGAGTGTTCAGTAATGAACAAGCACTTCTGCTTCATTTCTGCACAGTCAATCGAAAGGAAAATGCGGCGACTCCGTTGCGGGAGGATGCGCCTCATTCTCTGTTCTCTCCTGCTTGCTGCCACCGCTGGTTTCACCTTTGCCCAAAGTCCAGCTCCCAAGCCGAAGGCGAAGTCCAAGGGCAATGCCATCGCCGCCATGGCGAAGCCGAAGGAAGTCGATCCCAAGCTGCCGAACGTTCTGATCCTCGGCGACTCGATCTCGATTGGTTACACCGTGGCTGTGCGCGAGCTGCTGGCAGGCAAGGCGAACGTGTATCGTCCGCCGACCAATTGCGGCCCCACGACCAATGGCTTGACTGGCATCGACGTCTGGTTGGGGAGCGACACATGGGATGTCATTCACTTCAACTGGGGCTTGCATGATTTGAAGTTCGTCACGGACGACCCAAACAAGATTGTGCCCGCCGAAACGCCGGGGGCCAAGTGGCAGGTGAGCCTGGAGGATTATGAAAAGAATCTGCGCACGCTGGTGGAGCGCATGAAGAAGACCGGTGCCAAGCTCATCTGGTGCACGACGACGCCCGTGGTGCCGGGCACGAATGGCCGAAAGACCGAGGACGTGCAGAAGTTCAACGAGGCGGCGGCCCGCGTGATGAAGGACCACGGCGTGGAGACCGATGACTTGTATGCCTTTGCCCTGCCGAAGCTGGCCGAGATTCAATTGCCCACGAATGTGCATTTCAAGCCGGAAGGCTCCAAGGTGCTGGCGCAGCAGGTGGCTTCAGTGATTGAGAAGGCGCTGGTGAAGTAGCAAGTAGCCGTCACTCATTGATGGCCAGTCCCACCGCCTGCCACATCTGTGGCGCTGTCCAGCCGCTCTCGCGCAAGCTTTGAATTGAACGCGCATTGTCGCGCTTGGCGAGTCGGCGGCCTTCCTCATCCACGATCAGTCGATGGTGCCGATACTGCGGCACAGGCAGGTCGAGCAAGTGTTGCAGCAGGCGGTGTAGATGTGTGGCGGGCAGCAAGTCCTCGCCACGCGTCACGAGCGTGATGCCTTGCAGCGCATCATCCACCACCACGGACAAATGATAGCTCGCGGGCGTCTCCTTCCGCGCTACCACCACATCGCCAAAGACCGCAGGTGTGGCCACGAACTCGCCATGATCCAGGTCGCTCCAAAGCAAGGTCGAACCCGCCTGCTGGATCGCCTTTTCGACATCCAGCCGCAGCGCATAGGGCACCCCGCTGGCGATGCGGTCCTCGCGTTCGTGGATGCTGTGCACGCGGCATGTGCCAGGGTAAAGTGGACCATCGGGGCCTTGCGGCGCCTGGCCCGCATGGGCGATGTCGCGCCGCGTGCAAAAGCATGGATAGAGCAGCCCCATCGCCTCGAGCTTGGCGAGCGCGGCACGGTAATCATCGAAGTGCTCCGATTGCTTGCGCGCTGGCTGCTCCCACTGCAAGCCCAGCCAGGCTAGGTCTTCAAAGATGGCTGTTTCGTATTCGGGCCGGGCACGGGTTTGATCAATGTCTTCCAGCCGAATCAAAAACCGCCCGCCTGCAGCTGCTTGATACGCAAACCCCGCCGCAAAGGCATGGCCCAGGTGCAGCAGGCCAGTGGGTGAGGGGGCGAAGCGGGTGACGGGCATCTTGATCAGTGCTAAGTGTCGAGTGTTTAGTGATTTAATTTCCAAACACTAAATCCCAAGCACTGAATACTCAGCACTTTTCCTCTGCCATGCCCATCTACGAGTTCTACAGCCCCGACACCAATAAGCTCTATCAGTTCCTCGCACGCACGCTGGCCTATCGGGACAAGACGCCACGTTGTCCCGAAGGCCAGGGCTTGCGCATGGAGCGGCGGGTGTCGCGTTTTGCGATCATTGGCAAGGCCAAGGAGGACACCGGCGACGATCCCTTTGCGGGCATGGATGAGTCGAAGATGGAGTCCTTCATGGCGGACATGGAGCGTGAAATGGGCAGCATGGACGACAGCAATCCCGACCCGCGCCAACTCGGCCGTCTGATGCGCAAGATGACCGACCTGATGGGCGACAAGACGCCGGAGACGCTGAAGGAATTGGTGGGCCGTCTGGAGGCAGGCGAGGACCCGGAGAAACTGGAAGACCAGTTCGGAGGCTTCGACGAAGGTGAGGGTGCAGATGGCAATCCCGTGGCCGCGCAGGATCTCTGGGACACGGTGAAGAAGCGCATCAAGTCCATGCGCGATCAGCCGGTTCGCGACCCTAAACTCTATGAGTTAACCGAGTATCTGGATTGATGCAGCGGGTTTCCGTGCCGCCATACCCCGGCTGTGGCTCAGTTCAGGCCAAACACGGAACGGTCGCTGCTCTTCGGCACCGAAACGTGGCCCAGCTTCTCTCTCGGCTGCTTCTTGGTTGCCGACTGGAATAGCAGGGTGACTCCAAAGCCGATGGTGCCGTCCTCCCGCCGTGCGGGCTCGCAGTCCACCACATAGCCGCTCAGCACCACCCAGCCTCGCCGGGCTTGCAAGGCGATCTCCAGGCAATGATGGGCCAGTGCCGACGCTCGGAGCCGCACTTGCAATTCGGAGGCGATCTCAAATGGGTGTCGGGACCAAAAAACCAAGCCGCAATGGCTGGCGCAGATCAGGTCCACCACGGTTTGGGCGATGGAGGCTCCTGCCTTCGAGGGCGGAGCAGCGTCGGGTTCCGGCTGATGCTTGGCTTCCATGGGAGAGGACAGTTGGCGGACCGGCCGGAACGGTGCCGCCTCTTGTTGAACTGTCAAATGGACAAGCGGGAGCTGCATGATCTGGGAAAATGCGATAGCGAAGGCTTTTTATTAACCAAACCTGATTTTAAGCTTCCATTTGGTTCCCCCTGTGCCAATTTCTGGTAATTACTCTAACTTCCATGCAGGCGCAGCCCTTCAGGCTCTCCTTGCTTGGCTCCCAGTCCGCCCTCCCGCATTGCCCGACTGCCCGTCAGTGATGCCCGGGCCTTCATCGGCTCCCCCACCTGGTCTCGGGCTTCTGCCTGCCGACCAAGGGCGGCAGCGTGCCGCAAACCACCGGCATTTCTTGCGCTTTGCTCATTGTGCGGCAGACTGCGCGCCCATTTCTTCGCCCTCAAGACCGTGAGCCAGACCCATCCCACCGACGACCTGCGCATCGAGCGCATCCGCCCCATCCTTTCGCCATCCCTGCTGATGGACCAGCTGCCGCTAGGTGAGAAGGAGTCGGTCTTCGTCGAGGATTCACGTCTGGTCGCCGAACGCATCATGACCGGCAAGGACGACCGTCTGCTCGTGGTGGTCGGCCCTTGCTCGATCCATGATCGTGACTCAGCAATGGAGTATGCCAGCCGCCTGCTGAAGGAACGCGCCAAGCACGCTGCTGACCTCGACATTGTCATGCGCGTCTATTTTGAGAAGCCGCGCACCACGGTCGGCTGGAAGGGGCTGATCAATGACCCGCACATCAACGACACTTTCGACATCAACACCGGCCTTCGCCTCGCACGCGAACTCTTGCTCGACATCGTGAAGCTCGGTCTGCCTACGGGCACGGAGTTTCTCGACACGATCACGCCGCAATACATCGCGGATGTCGTGGTGTGGGGGGCCATCGGTGCCCGCACCACCGAGAGCCAGGTGCATCGCCAGCTTGCCTCGGGCTTGTCCATGCCCGTCGGTTTCAAGAACGGCACCGACGGCGGCGTGCAGATCGCGCTTGATGCCATTCAGGCTTCGCAAGGCCAGCATCACTTCCTCAGCGTCACCAAGGAAGGCGTCGCCGCCATCGTCACCACGCGCGGCAACAACGCCTGCCACGTCATCCTGCGCGGTGGTAAGCAGACGAACTTTGACGCCGAATCCATCGCCAACGTCGTTGCCCAGCTCAGCGCCAAGAGCCTGCCTCCGTATGTCATGGTCGATTGCAGCCACGGCAACAGCCTGAAGGACTATCGCAAGCAGCCGGGTGTCGCCACCAGCCTGGCCGAGCAAATCGCCGCCGGCAGCAAGGCCGTCACTGGTGTGATGATCGAAAGCCATCTTGTCGAAGGTGCGCAAAAGAAACCCGAGACCTATGGCCAAAGCATCACCGATGCGTGTGTCGGCTGGGACACGACCGTGGCGATGCTGGATGAACTGGCGGCGGCGGTGCGGGCAAGGCGCTTGGTCTAGACAGGATTCACAGGATTTTAGGATTGTGCTGGATTGGTCTCTACAAGATCAGCACGCTAAAACAGCAATCCTGTATCATCCTGCAATCCAGTTAATCTTGTCAAAATGACGGACGAAAGTCTCCATTCCCTCTCCAGCGCCCGCATCCTCGTCATTGGTGACGTGATGCTTGACCACTTTGTGTGGGGCAATGTCCGGCGCATCTCTCCTGAGGCACCGGTGCCGGTGGTCGAAGTGGTGCGCGAGGATCTGTTTCCCGGTGGTGCCGCGAATGTGGCGCGCAACCTCGCGGAGTTCACGAAGCACAGCTTTATCATGGGCCGCGTCGGCAATGATGGAGCCGCGCAGCAGCTTCGAGGATTGCTGGAGACAGAGGGCGTGAGCACCGACACCCTCATCGTCAACGACACGCTGCCCACGATCTCGAAAACGCGCATCGCCGCGCGTCAGCAGCAGATCGTCCGTGTGGATCGCGAGACCCTGGCACCGCTCACCGATGGCGAACTCGCTGACGTCGAACGCATCGTTCGCGCAAAGCTTCCCGAACTCGATGCGCTGATCATTGAGGACTACGGCAAAGGCTTCATCACCCAGCCGCTTGTCGCCTTGCTCACCCGGCTTGCCAAGGAGGCGGATAAGCTGATCACCGTTGATCCCTCGCCACGCAACCCGCTCGACTGGAAAGGCACAACGCTGGTGAAGCCCAATCGCCTCGAAGCCTTTGCTGCTGCTGGAATCGATGATCGGCACAACCCCGGCGATCCATCGAAGGACCCGCAACTGCTCGAAGTCGGAAGACGTCTGCTCGACAAATGGCAAGTGCCGCACGTTCTCGTCACGCTCGGCGAGCAGGGCATGATCATTTTTAGCGCGAATGCTCCCCCTCATCACATCCCGACACGGGCTCGCGAAGTGTATGACGTGTCCGGAGCAGGCGACACCGCCATCGCGCTGCTGACGCTCGCCCTTGCGAGTGGCATGAGCCTGCATGACGCCGCAGAGGTCGCCAATCACGCCAGCGGCATCGTCGTTGGCAAGCTCGGCACCGCGACATTGACGCCCGCTGAATTGCTGGAAGCCTTCAAGCCTGCATGAGCACTTTCACTGATACCTTCACTTCTCAGCTTGCCGCCCACCATGCAGCGACTTCTCGCCTGCCTGAATGTTTGCCAGTGATCGAGCAGCTGAGTGCGGCCATTCTGGAGGCCCTGGGCAAGGGCAACAAAATTCTCTTTTTTGGCAATGGCGGCAGCGCAGCGGATGCGCAGCATCTCGCGGCGGAGTTTGTCATTCGCTACCGGCTCAACCGCCGCTCGCTCCCGAGCCTGGCGCTGACCACGGATACGTCCATGCTCACCGCGTGCGGCAATGACTTCGGTTTTGAAACCATCTTCGCACGTCAGATTGAAGGCTTGGCGGTTGCGGGCGATGTCGCCATTGGCATCACCACCAGCGGCAACAGCACGAATGTGATCGAAGGTCTGAAAGCCGCGAAAGCCAAAGGCTGCGTGACGGTCAGCTTCACGGCTGAATCTGGCGGTCAGGCGGCGGAGATCGCGGACATCGCTTTCAAAGCGCCTTCGCTCATCACGGCTCATGCCCAGGAGTGCCACATGATCGTGGGGCACATCTTGTGCGAGGCGGTGGATCAGGCGTTCGCGGGCTGAGGACAGCGCCTGAAGGCGCGCGGCAATGACCATGATTGAGAAGCTTCAGCGCAATCTGCGCATGATCGCCTTTGCCTGGCGGATCGGGGCGGCGCTGCGGGACAAGCTGGTGCTCATGCGCCTGCTTACCCGTCACATCCTGGTGAATCGAGGCTGGGCTGATTTCAGCGGCGAAGTGACGACGATTCAGGGTGCGTTCAGAGGGCAGGTGTTTACCGTGCATCTGCGTGACAACGGCACGGACATCATCATCTTTGAAGATGTGTTTCATCGTCAGTGCTACGATTTAGGTGATCGCGCGGTGCACCACATCGTGGATGCAGGGGCCAACATTGGTCTCGCATCGCTTTATTTTTCCCTGCGCTATCCGGGGGCGGCGGTGGCCAGTTTTGAGCCGGTGGAGCATGTCATGTGTGCGCGGCATGTGAGCGAGGTGTTCAAGCTGGCACTGGGCAAGGAAGAGGGCCTGATCCATATTTTGATCGACCCGAAGAACAGCGGCGGACATCGGCTAGAGCTTTACGATGCCGATCCGAATTTGCAGCGGGTGCAGGTGCCTTTGAAACGCTTGGACACCTTGATTGATGAGGGGTGCATCGCCGCACCTGATGTGCTGAAGATTGATGCGGAAGGCGCTGAATGCGACATTCTCGAAGGCCTGGGCAGGTATGTGGATCACTTGCAGTGCCTGGTGGCTGAATTGCAATCGGCCAGGAATCATCAGTGGATGAAGAATCACTTGGTGGCCCATGGATTCACGAAGATCGAGGAGCGCATTCTGCATCCCGAGGCCAGTCTTCCAGGCGAGGCTTATTCGATGATGATCGCGCGGCGTTGATGACGGGCATGAATTCCTTGCTTCGCAGTGTGCGGTGGATGCTCAGCTATCAGGCGGTGCGTTTGCTGGTGGGCTTCTTCGTCGGGGCCTGGGTGGCGCGTGCCTTGGGACCGGAGCAATTCGGCGTCCTGTCCACCGCTGCGGCAGTGATGGCCATCGCGTGGTGTGGGGTGGAACTGGGAATGCGTCAACTACTGCTAAAGGAAGCGGGCAACCGTAAGCGCGTAGGCTCGGTGTTGGTGGGCACGCTGTTCAAGCTGTGGCTGGTGGGGGGATGTGTGGTTGTGGCTCTGCTAGCTTGCTGGAATGAGTGGAGTGGCGCATTGCCGTGGCCGGTCTTTGGTGCCACGGCGTTGCCGTTGCTGTTGATGGCCTTCACGGTGCACAACAACTGGCAAGAAGCACATGGCCGTGCGGACATCGCCGCGCGAAACAGCATGACCGGCTATCTGGGAGGCGCGGTGGCGCGTGTGGCTTGTCTGGTGTGGTGGCCTTCGATGCCAGCGATTGCCTGGACCATGGCGGCGGAGCAGGTGGCCACGAGTGCGCTGGGGGTAGCAACGAGCCCGAAGCGCTCGCTGTGGTGGCCCGGTTGGGACGGGCGCGTGGCCAGGATTCTACTTTCTCGCGGTGCGGTGCTGGTCATGGGGCAAGCCGGAACACTCCTGCTACTGCGAGCAGACACAGTCATGATTGAGCATATACGCGGCAGTGCTGAAGCCGGCATCTACGGAGCGGCCGTGCGTCTGAGCGAACTGGTGTATCTGCTCTCCCCCATGCTGGTGACGGTGCTGCTGCCAAAGCTATCGCTTTTCTTCAAGCGGCAGGACAAGTCGAGCTTTCACGATCTGGCCAAGCACGGCACTGAGCTGACCACGACTTTGGCCTTGGTCTCGGCCATCGTATTGTGGACCGCAGGCCCGCTGGCGGTGCAGCTGCTCTTTGGCGCGGCTTATGAATCATCCATTCCGGTGCTGTTAGTTCATTGCCTGGCCGTGGTGCCCTACCTTCAGGCGGAGTGGCGTCATGCCGTGATGGTCACGCTCGATCGGCCGCAGGTGACCGCTTGGTTGTCGTGGCTGGCGGTGATCATGAATGTGGGCCTGAATCTCGCGTGGATACCTCAGCATGGCGCGCTCGGCGCGGCCTGGGCCACGCTGGTAAGCTACACTCTCTGCGGCATCGGAGCCACTTGGCTGGTGCGTGATCTGCGTTGGTTCGCTCGCGTGCAACTGCTGTCGCTGCTGGCTCCGGTTTCCTGGCTGCTGAGACCACGACGCCACATGGCCCAATGGCAGCAGATGTTCACCACCGTGCGGGCATGAAACGCATCGCCGTGGTTCGCACCTGTGCGCTGGGGGATGCAGTGCAGTGCACGCCGCTGTTGCAACAGATCAAGGCGGATGAACCCGGCGCACATCTGCAATTCTTCACCAGTCCGAATGCTCGGCCGTTGTTTGAGGGGGCTGCTTTTGTGGATGAAGTCATTCAGCTGCGTGAGGAATGGCTGTCGATCCGTGCAGGCCGTCGTGGCTTGTGGCGGGCGTGGTGGGAAGTGGCTTGCCATGGGCCGTTGGATGCGATGATCTCCTTGGAATCCACGTGGATGCGCAATGCCGGATCCGTGCTGGTGAAGGCACAGGCCAAGGCCGGGCTCTCGTTTGTCGAAGCACGCAAACCCTTCGAGCTATTCACGCATCCCCTGCGCATCACGGGTGACTCGCGCAAGGTCGAGTGCCATGCCTCGCAGCAATACCTGAACCTTTGGCTCGGCATCACGAAGGGAACGGATCGTGGCTTTGGCTATAACATGAGCCACTTGCTGGACGGGAAACGAGAAGCCCGCCACCGCATCTGCCTAGCACCGGGCACAGGTAATGTCTTTGCCCGCATCAGCACCAAGCAATGGCCGACATCATTCTTCATCGCGCTCGGAGAGTATCTGATCGCCGATGGATTCGAGGTGGTGTATGTGGGCGGCCTGCATGATTTGGAAGGATTAAAGCCACCCTCCGGGGCGGTGGATCAACTGGGCAAAACCAATGTGCACGATGTGGCCGCGCTGCTGCATCAATCCCTGGCGATGGTGGGCAATGACAGCGGCCTGTTTCATCTGGCACAAGCCGTGGGATGCCCGGCTCTCGGACTGTTCGGCCCGACCAGCGCGCGTTTCACGGGGGCATTCCGCTCACCCAACGCCCGCACCCTGAGCGCGAGCCTGGCCTGCATGCCTTGCTACCAGTCCGAGTGCGCCCTGGAAGATGCCTTGCCCAAGCCTTGCTGCATGAATGCTCTGAGTGTTGAGCGCGTGCATAGCGAGCTGATGTCCATGCTATGAGCAGCGAATCTCAGCGCAGTCCGCTCACCATCGTTGCCATCATCGGCGGCATGGTGGCGGCGATGTATGTCGCGGCCTCGATCCTGCTGGGAGACGGCAACCAGCTGGCTGGGCTGTTCTTTTATGTGATGGCGGGCTGTGGGGTGCTGGGGGTCGCCGCGCCGCGCCTGGCTTTCACCGTGTTCATCCTGCAAGCGGCCTACCTGGACTTGCTCAAGAGGTTCATGGTCATGGCCGGTCACGTGAGCTATGGCGACTTATTCTGGGTGCTTGGTATCGCGCCTGTTACCGTGGTCGGCATCACCACGGGCCTGGTGCTACGCATGATCTTTGGCCAGGTGAAGTTCGATGGCGCTGATGTGCGTCGCCTGGTCATCGCGGTGCTGCTGAACGTGGTGATGGCGGCTTTCATCTTCTTCAAAGGCGGTGGTATCACCGGCACGCTGCGCGAGGTGGCGAACGGTGCCTCCTACAGCCTGCTGCTCTTCATTGTGCCGCTGCTTTTTGGCAGCCCGGAGTCGGTGGCGAAGTTCACACGCTTCATCATCCTGGCCTTTCTTCCGGTGGCGGCCTACGGCATTTATCAGCAGGTGTATGGCTTTCAGGAATTCGAGATTGAGTATCTGAAAACACCGGGCCTGACGATTGAGATCAAGCAACTGGAGGCCAACCGCGTGCGCGCTTTCTCGACGCTGAACTCGCCGACCTCGTTGTCCGTGGTGGTGTGCTCCGTGGCGATGATGGCCTTGTCTCTGGCGCTGGTCGGCAACCGCGCGCGGGCCAAACTTATGAGCCTGCCAGTGGCGGGTTTGATTGTGCTGCTGATGGTGGCGGGCTGGGCCGCGAGCACGGTGCGGGTGGGCATTCTGCTCCTGCCGGTGGCAGTGACTGGCATGTATGTCTTTCGTCGCAGCGGGGCAACGCGGCTGTTCTATGTCACGCTGATCTCGGCCTTCGTGGGGCTGGTGGCTTTGTCGGAGTATCTGTTCATGCACATTGAAAACTGGACGCGGCGGCTGATGGAACTCGCGGGGGGCAGCGCGTTTGCCGAATACCTGCTCAACATGAACAGCTACAAGGACCGGCTGTATGGCTTCGCCAATGTGCTGGCCAATCCCGCTGCCTACACTTGGTTTGGCATGGGCGGTGAGGGCGAGCGCGACACCTTCTTCGCCGGGCATGATCCGCTGAGCAACGCGCTGCTCAGCTTTGGCATGGTGCCGGTGGCCATTGGCTTGGTGCTCATGTTCTTCGCCCTGCGCTCGTTCCACCGTGTGGTGTATCGCATGAACCATCCCGCACTGCAGTTGTTTGCCTCGGCTTTTCTGGCCAACGCAGCGGGCAATGTCGCGGTGTCCATGGTTAACGGCAACCTGCTCGGCGTGTTCCCGGTGAATGTGTTCTTCTGGATCTGCCTGGGCTTCGCCGCGACGCTCAGCCGCGCGGATAACGCCCTGGTTCCACCTCCTGCGGTGAAGACGGTCGCGGAGCCTGCAATGGCGCGTCGTCGTCCGCCCGGGCGTTTCGCGCCAGTGCCACGCCATCCTGCTTCATGAATACGATGCGAGATGAGCTGCCAAAAAAAGTGTCGCTGGTGCTGCTGGCAGTGGCGGCGCTTTTGTTGCTATGCGCGCTGCCTTATGCGGCGGGTTATGGCGACTACCGCAAGACGATCCTGCGCATCCTCATCGAGCGCTGGTTCGACGGTCATGACACGACATGGCAATACGGTGCGCTGGTGCCCTTCGCTGTGGGCTGGCTGGTGTGGCGTCGGAGGCAGCGCCTGGCTGAGCAACCTCCGCGTGTCGGCTGGATGGGATTGCCACTGATGATGCTCGCGCTCTTTAGCTATTTCGTCGGTTACAAGGCCAACAGTTATTACTTCGGCTTTGCCGCAGTTCAGCTCTTCGTCGCTGGCGCGGTGATCTGGCTCTTTGGATGGTCCTGGATGCGGCAACTGGCTTTCCCCTGGCTGATCCTGGGCATGATGTGGCCGCTGGTGTTTCTGGAGGACCGGCTGGGGTTCCCGCTGCGCCTGATCTCGGTGAAGGGCATCGAGTGGCTGGCCTCGGCAATGCATCTGCCCATCATCGCGCAGGGCACGGCATTGCTCTCGGCATCGAAGGGCGAGGCGGTGGGATCATGGATGCAGTTGCAAGTGGAAGGGCCATGCAGCGGCATGAACACCCTGTTCGCCCTCATGTTCATCGCAGCATTGTTCAGCCATCACACGCAGCCCACGAATGTGCGGCGCTGGTTGCTGTTCACGCTGAGCATTCCGCTGGCGATCCTGGGCAACATGGTGCGCATTGGCGTGCTGATCCTGGGCTGCCGCTGGCTCGGGCAAGACGTCGCGGTCGGGCATGAGCAGAATGACATGACGACCTACCATCTGCTGGCGGGTTTGCTGGTGTTTGTCGTGGCCTTCCTGGGGCTGCAAGCCGTGTCTTCCTGGATGCATCGTTGGTGGCCGAGAAAGCCCAAGCCTTTGCCGGCTGACGTGACTGGAGCTGAGCCGCAAAAGTTGAAGCCTTCTCTGCCATGATGTTTATGCGTGCTTGTGCAATGCTGGCCTTCGTTCTTGGGACGATGTGGCTCTGCGTGGCCTCGCCCGCACCGCGAGGCGGGGCTGATGCAGGGGTGATCCTGTCACTGCCTCCGCGCGTGGGCCTGCTCACCGGCGTGCCGAAGAAGCCCGATGCCGTGGAGCTGAAGCTGCTGCCCACCGACACCGAGTTCGCCAAGATGACCTACGTTACCGCGACTCACGATGTGCTGGAGCGTGACATCGCGCATGTGTCGATCGTGCTCAGTGGAGCGGAGAGCCGCAGCATTCATCGCCCCGAGGTATGTCTCACTGGCCAGGGCTGGACCATCGAAGGCTCCACGATTGTGCCGGTGGAAATCGCGCCTGGCCGGATCTTGCAGGTGCGCGACTTGGCGTTGAGCGGCGAGTTTCCGGTGACCGACGGCACGACACGCCGTCTCCGCACGCACTATGTTTACTGGTTTGTTGGCCGTGACTTCAGCACGCCAAGCCACTTTGAGCGGCTTTGGCACGGCACATGCGATGCCGTGCTGCACAATGTCAATCATCGTTGGGCTTATGTCTCCCTCATGGCGGCTGTCACCGAGGACCTGGATCCGAAAGTCAGCGGTGAGCGTCGGCGCACAGACGTGCAGACACAGCGCCTGATCGCTTATCTTGTTCAGCAACTTGTGCCTCAGTTTCAGAAAGACTTCATTTCCAACCCCGCCATCAAGCCATGATCGAGAACATTCACCCCCCGGAAAAGCTCCAGGCCCTGCGGCAATGGATGCGAGAGAAGAACCGCGTGCTGGTCGCCTACTCCGGCGGTGTGGATAGCAGCCTGGTGCTGCGTGTAGCCACGGAAGAGCTGGAGCACGAAGCCCTGGGCATCTTGGCCGTGTCGCCAAGCTTGCCCGAGGGCGAACGGCAGCAGGCTGTTGAACTCGCGCAGATCATGGGTGCCCGATTGAAGTTGCTGCCCACGCACGAGACCGAGGATGTGCGTTACCAAGCCAACGCGCCCAACCGTTGCTTCCATTGCAAAGACCATGTGTATGGCACGCTGCGCCGCTACGCCGATGATCATCGCTTCGATCATGTGGTCGATGGCATGAATGTGGAAGACACGCTGGATGTGCGCCCTGGGCGTGCGGCGGCGAAGCTGCACCACATTGCCAGTCCTCTGCATGAGCTGGGCTTTTCGAAAGATGATGTGCGTGCCGCCGCCCGTTACATTGGCCTGCCGAACTGGAACAAGCCTGCGGCCGCCTGCCTGGCCTCGCGCATCCCGTATGGCACGGCGGTGACGAATGATCTGTTGGGCCAGATTGAGCGCGCGGAGGCGGCCTTGTTCGATCTTGGCTTCCGTGAACTGCGGGTGCGCCATCACGGCGATGTCGCGCGTATCGAAGTGCCTGACGATGAGCTCCCTGACGTTCTGGCCCAGCGCCGTGCGATCCTTGATGCTCTGAAAGCAACGGGCTACACCTACGTGAGTCTGGACCTTCAAGGGCTTCGCCAGGGCAGCATGAACGAAGTGCTGAGCGCCCGGAAGTAACGCACGGGCATCCCGCCCACGCATGAGCTATCGCGACATCCTTTACGCGAACTACTCCGCCAGCTTTGGCGAGGGCAAGGCTTTCGATCCCGCCGTGCAGTTTGCCCACTATGAGGCGGTGTATGGTCGTCTGGCTATGAACAAGGATGCGGCGGTGCTTGATGCTGGCTGCGGCAAAGGAGAGTGGCTGGCCTGGATGAAGCAGCAGGGTTTCACCCAGCTAAGCGGGGTCGATGCCTCCGTCTCCGATCTCCATCACAGCCAGGGCTGGCTGCAAGGCGTGGAGCTTCATCAAGGCGATGCGCACAGCTTTCTTCGATCACGGGCAACAACCTTCGATCTCATCCATGGCAAAGATGTCGCCGAGCACATGAGCAAGGACGAGTTCATCTCTTTTCTCCAGCTCGCCCACCAGGCCTTGAAGCCCGGCGGCCAGTTGTGGTTGATGACATTCAATGCGCAGGCACCGCTTGCCAGCGCCACGCGCTATGGCGACTTCACGCATGAGATAGGCCTTACGCCACGCAGTCTGGCGCAGTGCTTGCGTGCGTGCGGGTATGAACACCTTCAAGTGCGCGGCGTGCATTACTGCTCCGCGTCACTGAGTGGTCGCCTGCGCTGGCTGCTGAGCCAGCCCGTGCTAATGGCCGCTCGTTTGATGCTCAAGCTTCGCCACGGCACGGGCACCGAAGAGGGCATTGACACCTTTGCTTCGCACCCGGACATTTTCTGTGCAGCACGCAAATCTGCGTAACTGCCCTCCCACCTCCCATGGCGTCCATCCTCGGCCTTTCCGCCTACTACCACGACAGTGCTGCTGCCTTGGTGAAGGATGGAATCATCGTGGCGGCGGCTCAGGAAGAGCGCTTCACGCGCATCAAGCATGACCATGCGTTTCCGAAGAATGCCGCGCACTTTTGTTTGAGCGAGGCGAAACTGGGAGTCGAAGATCTCGACTACGTCGCCTTCTACGACAAGCCTTTGCAGAAGTTCGACCGCCTGCTGGAGACCTATCTGGCCTATGTGCCGCGCGGGTTGCAGAGCTTTATGATGGCCATGCCGCTGTGGCTGAAGACCAAGCTGCACCTGCCGCGCGAGATCAAGCAAGCGCTCGATGGTCGGTTCAAGAAGCGCATCGTCTTCACTGGTCATCACGAAAGCCATGCGGCCAGCGCTTACTTCCCCAGCCAGTTCGACAAGGCCGCCATCCTCACGATTGACGGTGTGGGCGAGTGGGACACCGCGACCATCGGTATTGGCGAGGGCAACAAGATCAAGCTGCTGAAGACGATGCACTTCCCTCATTCGCTGGGGTTGCTCTACAGCGCGATGACCTACTACTGTGGGTTCAAGGTCAACAGCGGTGAATACAAGCTCATGGGCCTCGCGCCCTATGGCGAGCCGAAGTATGCGCAGCTCATCTTGGACAACCTGATCGACCTGAGGCCCGATGGATCGCTGGCCATGGACATGAGCTACTTCCAGTATTGCGAAGGCCTGCGCATGACCAATCACAAGTTTGCCGCGCTGTTCGGTGGTCCCGCGCGTGATCCTGAATCACCGATCACGCAACGCGAGATGGACTTGGCGGCCAGCATTCAAGCCGTGACCGAGGAAGCTGTGCTGCGCATGGCACGCTATGCCCGCGAACTTACCGGCTGCGAGAATCTGTGCATGGCCGGTGGCGTGGCCTTGAACTGCGTGGCCAATGGCAAGCTGCTGCGGGCTGGTGTCTTCAAAGACATCTTCGTGCAACCGGCTGCGGGCGATGCCGGTGGGGCGCTGGGCGCGGCTTTGTTTGTTCACTACCAGTTGCTGAACTGCGAGCGTGTTGCTGATCCTGGTGACTTCATGCAAGGCTCCTTGCTAGGTCCGAAGTTCAGCAATGACGAGGTGCGTGCGGAGCTGGATCAACTCGGTGCGGCTTATGAGTTTATCGAAGACGAAGCGAAGCTGCTCGAAGTGGTCGCTTCCGAAGTCGCCAATGAAAAAGTCATCGGCTGGTTCGCTGGCCGTATGGAGTTTGGACCCCGCGCTCTGGGCTGCCGGAGCTTGATCGGCGATGCCCGCAGCCCCGCGATGCAGGCGCAGATGAACCTGCGCATCAAATTTCGTGAGTCCTTCCGGCCCTTTGCGCCCGTCGTGCTGCGCGAGGATGTGGCACACTACTTTGATCACGATTCCGACAGCCCCTACATGCTGATGGTGGCCGAAGTGCGGAAGGATCAGCAGCGCGAGCTGAGTGAAGCTGAACAAGCGTTGATGAAGGACCCCGATCTGCGCAAGCGCGTCAATGTGCCGCGTTCGACCCTTCCTGCCGTCACCCATGTCGATATGTCTGCGCGCCTGCAAACCATTGATGAGCGTCGCCATGGCCGCTTCTACCGTTTGATGCGTGAGTTCAAAAAGCAGACCGGCTGCGGCGTGATGATCAACACCAGCTTCAACATCCGTGGCGAACCCATCGTCGGAACGCCGACCGATGCCTTCAAGTGCCTGCAAGCCACGGACATGGACGTGCTGGTGATCGAGAATTTTGTGCTGCGCAAGTCTGCTCAGAAGCAACTCAGCGAGGCGGATAAGCAGAAGTATGTGGCGAGCTTCAAGCTAGATTAATGAGCCATGATCAATCCCTTCAAAGAGATCAACTGGAAGCCGGGCGAGAGCGAACTGCGCAAGTTTGCCTGGAGCTTGATCATTGGATTTCCATCTCTCGCGTTGATCTTCTTCAATGCGAAGTGGATCAAGACGGGTGCTCTGCCTGAAGTTTCGTTCTTCATCAAGCTTGCAGTCATCGGGGCTTTGGTCGGCTTGGTTTGTTTATTGCTGAAGCCATTGGCTCGTCCGCTTTATGTCGTCTGGTATGCATTGGCCTGCTGCATAGGCATCGTCATGGCGAACCTGCTGTTCATGCTGATGTTCTATGGCTTGTTCACGCCGATAGGCCTGTTCATGCGCTTGATCGGGCGCGATGCCTTGAAGCTGAAATTTCAACGCGGCACGCCGAGCTATTGGCAGGACGCCGAGCCTGCGCCGCCGCCTGCCCAGTATTTCCGCCAGTATTGATCCCCGTTACCTACGACCATGAGCACGCCAAACAACGACTTCGAAAAAGCCGCGCAGGAGAAGCAGGGCAATCTGGTCTCCGAATTCATCGGTTTCCTGGGCAAGACCAAGAAGTTCTGGCTGCTGCCGCTGATCATCGTCATGCTACTGCTCGCGGGTCTCTTGATTTTGTCCAGCACGGCTGCGGCTCCGTTTATCTACACGTTGTTTTGAGCACGCTGAAGTGTGAACACCAAGCATGGATGAGCTAGTCATCGACACGGCACGTCTCAATCGCCAAGGATTCCCCGAGGTGGTCTTCGGCGGTGGCAAGACACGCGAGCAGATCATCGCCGCACTCCGCAGTCTTCATGCTGCGCACGGTCACGCCTTGGCTAGCGGTGTCGTAGAAGACTTGGCCATCGGCGGACATTACGATGCTTGTTCGAGGCTGTATCGTCTGGGCCAGATGCCAGCACGGGCAGGCAAGCCCTGTGTCATCAGCGCAGGCACGTCCGATCAACCGGTGGCAGAAGAGGCGGCGCAGACACTTGAGTTCCTGGGCTACACGGTGCAGCGGATTCGCGATGTCGGTGTCGCTGGTATTCATCGGCTGCTGGCGCGAGTGGACGACTTCAAGGATGCCGATGTGCTCATCGTCATCGCCGGCATGGACGGTGCTTTGCCGAGTGTGGTCGGTGGACTCGTCAGCCAGCCTGTGATCGCAGTGCCGACGAGCGTGGGTTACGGCACCAGCTATGGCGGCATTGCCGCGCTACTGACCATGCTCAATTCCTGCGCGGTAGGAGTGACGGTGGTGAACATCGACAATGGTTTTGGCGCGGCCATGGCGGCGGCGCGCATTCTTCAACGATGAACCTCAAAGCCATCAAGGAAGGCTTCTTCAAGGCGAAGCATGAGCGCAACGCCTTGTCGCGCTATGTGGCGAGGCGTTTCCTGTTCAAGCCGTTGGAGTGGCTGGGTCTGCATGTGGTGGGCGATCACTTCTATGAGCCAATCCCAAACCTGCGCGACATTGCTCAGAACTATGATGAATCGCCGCGCGCCATCCCTGGGCATGATCTTTTGATCGGCAAGTTTGAGTCCGATCACGTGGCAAGGCTGGAGCGATACGGTGCGGAGTTCACAGAGGCGGCTCGCGCTTACGGTTTCGACGAAACCAACCACTACTTCCGTGGGGCCGATGCACTCAGTTATTACTGCCTGCTTCGCGAACGAAAGCCTGTATCGGTGGTGGAGATCGGACAGGGCAGCAGCACCCGGGTTGCTCTTGCGGCGCTGGAGCGGAACGCGGCTGAAAACGGGCAGGCGGCGAACTTCGTCAGCATTGATCCCTACACGCGTTTGCTCGGCGGTGAGCTGAAGGCAGCGCACACGCAGTTCGAGTGCATTCATCAGCCTTTGCAGTCGGTGCCGGTTAGCGAGTTACTCGCGCGCTGCCAGAGTGGCTCGCTGCTCTTTGTGGATAGCAGCCATGTTTACAAGCACGGCAGCGATGTCTGGCATCTCATGCATCATGTGTATCCGCAGTTGCCAGTGGGCTGCCTGCTGCATGTTCATGACATCGTGCTGCCCTATCCCTGGCTAAAGGACTTCTATCTGAAGCAAAAGTGGTTCTGGAACGAGCAAGAAATGCTCGAGGCGTTCCTGGCTTTCAATCCAAGCTTCCAGGTCCGCCTGCCCGTTCATCTGCTGCATCGCGATTCTGAGCGCGTGAAGCAAGTGACGGCTTCCCTGGTTCCTGCGCTGCCACAGCGTGACGATGGCTACAGCTTCTATCTGGAGCGTGTCGCATGAAGCGCATTGCCTGGCTGCCAGCGCATCCTGCCATGGGGTGGGCGAGCATGAACCGCTGCTGGCTGGCCTTGCAGCGGCAATCAGCCCTGCATCCTGTCCATGACTTGGCCTTCTCTTGTCCGTTGGAACTACTGGCCGTGGAGCAACCAGAAGCGCCTGCGTGGCGTCGGCATCTGGCTCGCCGCCTGACTTATCCGCTTCGGGTGCGGTCGCTTCATGGGGTGGATGCGGTCCATGTCCTGGACCACAGTTTTGCTGACTTGCTGATGTATGTGCCGAAGCACTTCCAAAAGATTGTCACGGTGCATGATGTGATTCCGCTGTTGGACGCAGCCGAGTTGAGCACGGCACAGGTGGCCCGATATGGCGAGCGTTTGAGCTGGCTGCATCAAGCGGATGTCTTGATCTGCGTTTCAGAGTTCACCCGCCGCACTTTGGTGGAACAGTTGAAGGTGGAAGAATCGAAGACCGTAGTGCTTCCCAATGGAGTTGATCTTCCGATCGCCAAGCCTGCTCCGCTCAAACTTGAAGCACCACGTCCCTGGATCCTGATCGTGGGCAGCAATCTGGAGCGCAAGAACTTGCGGCTCGTGCCGGACGTGTTGAGGCATTTGATGAGTCGCGGCATTCATCCCACGCTGGTGCGTGTGGGGCCACCGCTGAAGCCTGAGTTAAAGTCAGCCATTCAGGTGATCATCGGGCAAGAGCGGCTGCTTGAACTGGGCCTTGTGTCGGATGTGCAACTGGCTTCGGCTTATGCATCGGCGGATGTGCTGCTGTTTCCTTCCATGCTGGAGGGCTTTGGCCTTCCTGTGTTGGAAGCGATGGCGCATGGTTGCCCGGTCGTATGCTCGAATGCATCGAGTCTGCCCGAGGTGGCGGGCTCGGCGGCGCTTTTGTTTGCGCCTAACGATGCCGCATCAGCTGCTGAGCATTGTGTAACGGCACTCACGCATCGTGCACAATTGTCCATCTTGGGCTTGGAACGTGCGCAGTCATTTACTTGGACTGCGCATTGGAACCAGCTCTGCACTCTGTATCGTGAATCACTCGCAGCCTGATGGCTTGCCGCCTTTCGTTGTTCATGAAGACCCTTTACTTTGACTGCATTGCCGGTGCTTCCGGCGATATGATCCTGGGTGCGTTGCTGGATGCTGGGCTCAGTCTTGACGCGCTCAAGACCGAGTTGTCGAAGCTGCCTATCCACGGCTGGGACTTGATAGCAAGGAAGGTGGAGAAGGTGTGCTTTGCTGCGACCAAGGCCGATGTCTTGGTCAGCCCGCAGCCGCATTCTCGACCCTTGCCGGAGGTCGAACGTGTGGTGCATGAAAGCTCTTTGAGCGATAGCATCAAGACCCAAGCCCTCATCGTCATCCGCATGATCGCGGCTGAGGAAGCGCGCATTCATGGGATGGAGATCGAGCAGGTGCATCTGCATGAGGTGAGTGGCGAGGATGCCATCATCGACATCGTGGGAACGCTGGTCGCCATAGAACTGCTCGGCATTCATCGCGTGGTGTGCAGCCCGCTGCCGCTGGGCCGTGGCTTCATTCACGGTGCGCATGGCCAGATTCCTCTGCCTGCGCCCGCAACCGTGGGCTTGCTCAAAGGCGTGCCCGTGGTCGGTTCGTCGATCCAATCAGAACTCGTGACGCCCACCGGTGCCGCTTTGCTAAAGCATCTGGCCTGTCGCTTCGGCGAGCTGCCTGCTATGCGCCTGGATCACGTCGGCTATGGCGCGGGCACTCGTGATCTGCCGATTCCGAACTTGCTGCGCGTGTTCATTGGTGAAGCCGACGCGAATGCCTTCACGACGGACACGGTGACGGTGCTGGAGACGAACATTGATGACCAGAACCCGGAGCAAGTCGCGCACCTCATGGAGCGTGCGTTTGAAGCCGGGGCTTTGGATGTGACGATGACGCCGACACAGATGAAGAAGAACCGCAACGGCGTGGTGCTCAGCGTGATCTCGCGGCCAGAAAACACTGACACGCTGCGGACTTTGATTCTGACCGAGACCAGCTCGCTCGGCGTGCGGGAGCAGAGCACGCAACGCAGCATTCTGCCGCGCGACCGGCTCGAAGTCGAAACCCCTTGGGGCAAGACCTTTGTCAAAGTTGGCCACCTTCCCAATGGTCAGCACAAGTATGCGCCCGAGTTCGAGGACTGCCGCGTGCTGGCGCGCAAGGCGGGTGTGCCGTTGAGGGAAGTCTATGTCGCTGCCGAGACCGCGGCGAGGTATGTGCATGAGGGCAATGGGCACCAGCATTGAGAGAGTAGCCCAGTTGCGCTACAACTGGATCAAGCCGCAGTTGCGGCGCAACTGCACTACTCTATGACCGTCTCCGTCATCCAAGGTCCGACTGGCTACAGCGATGCTACCATCGCCGATGTCGCCAGCGCCATCGACATGCTCGGACTCGCCTCCGACTTCGTCCGCCCTGGTGACAACGTAGTGCTCAAACCCAACTGGGTTAAGGAGCACGACGAACGTTATCCCGGCCCGAATCAGTGGGAGCATGTGGTCACGCATCCAAGCGTGATTGAAGGCGTCATCTACTGGGTTGCTCCCAAGTTGCAAGGCATCGGCAGCATTACCGTGTGCGATGCACCACAGACCGACTCGTCGTTCGCTAAGCTGCGAGAGTATTGCCAGCTCGATGAGATGATCGAGCGATGTCGTGCGCGGTGGCTAGGCTTGAAGATCGAGTTGCTCGATCTACGCCCCGAAGAATGGCACGCGGTCGATGGTGTCACCATCAGCAAGACCGAACTCCCTGGTGACCCGAAAGGCTCCACCCATGTGAAGCTTAATGAGGACAGCGAGTTTCTGAACTTCCATGGCCTCGGCCAGCTCTATGGCGCGAGTTACAACATGGCCGAGACCAACGAGCGGCATCGCGACACCACACATGAATACATGCTGTGTCGCTCGCCGATGGACGCGGACGTGCTGATCAATATCCCGAAGCTCAAGTGCCACAAGAAGGTCGGGCTGACCTGTGCACTGAAGAACATGGTGGGCATCAATTCGAACAAGAACTGGCTGCCCCACCACACCGAAGGCACGCCCGATCAAGGCGGTGACCAGTTCCCGAAGGCGACGATGAAGGCAAAGCTGGAGCACTCGCTCATGGGCAAGATCAAACGCGCGCTCTTCGGCAACCATCTGCTCAGCAAGCTCTTCGTCCCTGTGAAGAAACTCGGCCGCCTGATCTTCGGCGACACGCAAAAGGTCGTGCGTAGCGGCAACTGGCACGGCAACGACACCTGCTGGCGCATGGTGGTGGACTTGAACAAGTGCTTGTTTTACTTCGACGGTAGTGGTGCACCGCGCACCAAGCCCTTGCGTTACCTCGCTGTCGTCGATGGTATCATCGGTGGCGAAGGCAATGGTCCGATGGCTCCTGATCCGAAGCAGTGCGGTGTGATAGTTGCGGGGACGAATCCGCTTGCTGTGGATAGCGTGTGCTGTGCCTTGATGGGCTTTGATTGGCGGAAACTGAGGATGCTTGTGGGAGCGTTCAACGTGCTACGGAAGTCCATCGCTGAGTTCGCGCACGATGACATTCGCGTCGTGTCTAATGACGCAAGCAAAGCGAAACTGTTGGGTGAGTATCGCAAGGAAGATAGCTTCGCCTTCAAGCCGCACTTTGGATGGGTGGGGGCGGTAGAGCAGTAGTTTGGTGTTCACGCTTTAGAGTGCCCGCCGAAGTGTCCGCCCCTGAATCACACGCTAAAGCGTGAACATCGAACACGATGTCTCTCGAAGACACCCTCTACCCGCTGCTGGAGCTTTACGAAGCTGCGCCGCAGCCAGTGAAGTCACTGGTGGGCCGAGCTTATCGGGCGATTCCGGCGGTATTGCGTTATGGGCAGAACTACACGCGCTTTCAAGGCGAGGCTAACGCGGTGGAGTCGTGGGATGCTGAAACGATTCGGGCTTATCAGATCCAAGCCTTACGTAACTCGTTAGCCGCAGCATCAAAGGCTCCGTTCTATGCGGAGCGCTTCGAGGCTTGTGGTGTGGCCCCGGAGAAGTTCAAGTCGCTGCAGCAACTTGCGGACTACCCGTTGCTCACCAAGCAGGACCTCATCCTTTATCGCGAGGAGATGGTGAACCCGGAATTCGATGTCTCGCAGAGGCTTTATATCACCACAGGTGGTTCGAGCGGTGTGCCTGTGGGGTTTTATCTGCATAAAGGGGTGAGTCGTCCGAAGGAACAGGCGTATCTGGAGGCGCAGTGGTCGCGACGTGGCTATCGTGTGGGTGATCGAGTGGCGGTGATTCGGGGTGGCGTGACATCGAGCAAGGCGCGCGGCGGCATCAGCTACTACGATGCGACGCGGAACTGGCTCATCCTTTCCTCGTATCACCTCACGCTGGAGCGGCTGCCGGAGTATGTGGCGGCGTTGAACAAGTTTCGCCCTCAGCATCTTCATGCGTATCCCAGCGCGGCATTGATGTTAGCGCGTGGATTGGAGCAGACGGGAGCGAAGCTGGATGTCGCGCTGACCTCGGTGCTGTGTGGCTCGGAGAAACTGATGAGTGAGTCGCAGGCGTATCTGGAGCAGTCCTTCGGTGCGCCTGTGTTTCATTGGTATGGCCACAGCGAGCGCGTGGCGCTCGCGGGGCAGGGGCGCATCTCGAACCATCTCTACTTCTGGCCGACGTATGGCTTTGTGGAGTTCGGTGAACCGGATGCGGATGGGCATCGCGAGGTGATCGGCACGTCGTTCCACAATCACGTTATGCCGCTGATCCGTTATCGCACGGGCGACTATGTGAAGCTCGTTTCCAAGCCCGAAGCTGAACTGCCAATGATCGAAGTCGAAGCGGTGGTGGGACGTGATTATGAGTTCCTTGTCAGCGCCACGGGGCGTCGCATCTCATTGACCGCGATCAACATGCACGACCGCATTTTCGATGGCTTGATGGCGGTGCAGTTTTGCCAAGCGCGCGAGGGTGAGGTGGAGTTTCGCTATCAACCTGGGCCTCAGTGGCAAGGCTCGTCCGTGGAGCCGATGCGGAGTAGTTTGATGAAGAAGCTGGGAGATGACTTCATGCTCGCGCTGCGTGAGGTGGGCGAGGTTGAGAAGACGAGCGCGGGGAAACACAAGTGGCTGATCACAACATTGAAATGAAACAACTCGCCCAATACCAAGACGGTCGTCTGGAACTCCAAGACGTGCCGTCACCGGTCGCGCCACCGGGAGGCATTCTGGTGCGCACGACGTGTTCCGTGATCTCGCCGGGCACGGAGAAGATGAAGGTGGAGCAGGCGCGGATGTCGCTTTTGCAGAAGGCGAAGGCGCGGCCGGATCAGGTGCGAAAAGTGATTGAAACGGCGAAGACTCTGGGTTGGAAGGCGGCGCTGCAGAAGGTTCGCAATCGACTGGAGTCGCCATCACCGCTGGGCTATTCGGCAGCAGGCATGGTGGTGGCGGTGGATGAGTTGAACACGCGGTTTCGTGTGGGGGATCGCGTGGCGTGTGGCGGGGCGGAGTGTGCGTTTCATGCGGAGGTGATTGCTGTGCCGGACTTGCTTGCGGTGCCGATTCCTGAGGGCGTGGAGAACTGGCAGGCGGCCTACACGACGCTGGCTTCGATCTCGATGGAGGCGGTTCGTCAAAGCGGAGTGCGACTCGGTGAGCGCGTGCTGGTCATGGGGCAAGGTTTGGTGGGATTGCTGGCGACATCGTTGCTGAAGGCTTCGGGGGCTCGCGTGATGGGCGTGGACTTTATCGCGGGTCGTTTGCAAACAGCGCTGGCGATGGGCGCAGAGAGCGTGGTGAATCCGTCGCAGTCGAAGCTTGAAGACGAGGTGCGTGAGTGGACCCATGGTCAGGGTGTGGATGCAGTGTTGCTTTGTGTTGGCGGCCAGGGCGCGGCAGCAGCGGATCAAGCGATCAGTGCGCTGCGAGATCGCGGTGTGATGGTGATCGTGGGCATTTACGATGCAGAGCTGTCGTGGAAGACGGCGTATATGAAGGACATCACAGTGCGCTACTCGCGTAGCTACGGGCCGGGGCGCTATGATCCAGTCTATGAATGGGGCGGGCAGGATTATCCCATCGGTCATGTGCGCTGGACGGAGAACCGGAACTTCGAGGCGTGTCTGCAACTGATGAAGTCGGGCGCGCTGGATTTGAAGCCCGTGACCACGCGACGCGCAGCGTTTGACGATGCGGTATCGGTCTATGAGGCGCTGATGCAGGTGGGCAATGAGGACATCGGGGTGGTGCTCGCTTACGCGAGCGAAGATGGAAGATGGAAGATGGAAGATGGGCTGAGTGCTCCGATATCCCCCATCTCTGATCTCCCATCTCCGGCTCGTTCTGAGAGCCTTTCCGTCATCGGCGCAGGCAACTTTACGCGCACGATGCTGCTGCCGCATGTGAAGGGACAGATTGCCCTGAGCACGATCGTGAATGCGACGGGGCTGAGTGCGCGGCATGTGAAGGAGAAATTTGGCTTTGCTCATGCCGAGACCGATGCGGCGAAGGTGTTTGAGCATCATGACAGCGCGGTGATGATCGGGACGCGGCATCATTTGCACGCGCCAATGGTGCTGAATGCTTTGAAGGCGAATCAGCATGTCTTTGTCGAGAAGCCGCTGTGCCTGACGCGCGATGAGCTGACACAGATTGATGAGGCGATGCCATCCACGCGCGGGAGCGTGATGGTGGGATTCAATCGTCGCTTCGCTCCGGCGACGGTGGAACTGAAGAAGCTTCTCGCTAAGGTGCCGGGGCCGAAGTCGATGGCGTATCATGTTTTTGCTGGACCGCTCGCGCCGGATCATTGGTATGCGAACCTCAACGAGTCCGGCGGGCGTGTGCTGGGCGAGGCTTGTCACATGCTGGATTTCGCTTGCTTCGTGCTGGAGGCCAGGCCGGTGAGCGTGACGGCGCAGACGATTGGGCGGCCGCAGTTCCCGGATTCGGTCACCGCGCAGGTGGCCTTCAGCGATGGCTCGTCGTTCCAG
>Ga0164295_10000468_pt1 | contig 34229 bp, 57 predicted proteins | sample GEODES006metaG_FD_111798 | JGI IMG/M metagenome (GOLD analysis project Ga0164295, IMG submission 111798) | Oligotrophic lake water microbial communities from Sparkling Lake, Wisconsin, USA - GEODES006 metaG | ecosystem: Environmental > Aquatic > Freshwater > Lake | place: USA: Sparkling Lake... | reverse complement strand
GTATGCCACTTCTTAGGGATGCCGTTCCGCATCTTCCAGGCATAGGCTGTTACATATTTAACCCCTATCTTTTCGCATAGGATCTTGATAGTACCAAATTCAGCCATCAATTTGTCGAATGAACTTGTTTGTGGCAGATTTACAACAGTATTCATATATGCTCCTTTGTAGACATTTTATTCTACACCATCTTAAAAATGTGCAAAAAAGCAACACTAAAAAATATTTTTTATATTTATTGCAAATCTCTACATTTGTAGATTAGTATTTATCCATGCAGTCTTTTTTAACACTCGTGAAGGGGTACAAGATGAAATTTAAATTACAGCACAAAAATGGTGGTGAAGTTTCCTATCGTGCTACTGATTACTTTTCTTTTCAACAAGATTTAGATGCTATTCCTGATGTTGAGTCTTGTGATTACACTTTCTTTATTGATGAAAAATTAGTATCTTTTGATGTTGCGAAAAAAGTTACTCAAGACTGTATTGATGCTTTTATTGCAAAACGCAATGAAACAAAAAAACAAATTTGGGTAAGAAAACAAGGAACTCAAGGTAACTTTAAAAACAATTTTCACCAAGTTTGGGTAAAGATTTAATTAGGTAGTTTTTTAATAACTCGTGAAGGAGTAGCAAAATGAAAGACTTTATTTTAGGTGGCATATTAGGGTTTGTAATTGTAGCTTTTGTAATTACTGTGTATGGCTTTCGTGTTGGTGTTTATACATTATGAGAGCCTTAATCCTGATCCTAGCGATCTCTTTAGTGGGATGTGCGCCAATCCCAATCAAACGCTATAAAACCGATGTAGTAGATCAAACGCCTTGCTATAAGACTAATGATTGTCCTATGCAAAATCCCCCAGCGTTTTTGTTCTACAACAACTTTAACAATTCGTGGAGAAGATAAATGTACAACAACAATTCTTATTATGAAGCCCCATACGATGACCAGGCAGAGCAAGAGCAACTGGATGAGCGCATCTACGATGCAGTCAAGAATGACCCTGAGTTTGATCCTACAGACCTAGGCAATTTTGCTGAATCTATTGGGCAAGATGTAGACGATACAGATCTACAAGAGTTTATTCGTGATTGCGTAGCAAGAAAAGATTGGGAGTCCCTAGGTCGCAAGCTGTATTACCATAGCTGGGCTTACATGGAAAAAGTAGCAGAGATCCGATTAACATAGTGAAGGAATCAAAATGAGTAAATATTTAGAGCTTAGAAATGTAGATGTTTCTAGCAAGATAGAAAAGAAAAACAATCTTAGTTATCTGAGTTGGGCATGGGCTGTTGATACATTGTTGCAACACGACCCAGAGGCTACATGGACTTATGGTCAGCCTGTATCGTTTGGCGATACAGTAATGGTCTTTTGTACAGTAACCGCCTTTGGCAAGTCTATGACCGCCCAATTGCCTGTAATGGACTACCGCAATAAGGCTGTGCCTAACCCTGATGCCTTTGCCGTAAATACTGCTATGCAGCGTTGTCTGGCTAAAGCAATAGCTCTACATGGTCTAGGATTAAGTCTATATGTAGGGGAAGATTTGTGGGATGATGTAGATACAGAAGATACGCTAACGGCTACTATTGCAGAAATTAAGGCGCAAAAAAGCCCTGCCGAACTCAAGGTGGCCTTTGCTCAATCTTACAAGAAATACAAGGGAAACGCTAAGTTTTTAGATGCTATCACTAACGCATACAACGACATGAAAGCCCAATTTAATGAAACTAGCACAGGAGCAGCCTGATAATGTTTGCTCCCCTTGTGGTAGCACTTGGGGAGTCCATAAACCAAAGGATCACCAATATAGGATATGGGTGGACAAATGCGATGTGTGCTTAGATTTGAGAGCCGTATGCGATGCGTCAGAATTCGGTTATTTAAAGGAAGGCTGGGATGGACAGAAAGTGGTGTGTTAGTTGTCAAGTTCTACGACCAACTAGTGATTTTAAGTTGGTAAAGATTAACAAAATAAGTAGATGGAAATGTGGAGTTTGTTTAAAACGAGAGGCAGATAGAAAATATGGAAAATAACTTTATTTATACCCCCAGTTCTACAGATATAGCTTTGCGCTGGAGAAAGCAGCATGGCTATATTCCAGCTAGTGAACAAGAGTTCTACAGAAAAAAGTGGGCAGATTTTAAAGCAGAATTTGCTCGTACCTTAGACGATCAGCCCAAAAAGCTAACGCCTAGTGAAACAGTCGTTTACCAATGGAGAAAACGAAAGTGATTAACAAAAAGTGTCTTGAGGCTTTTAATAAATTATCTGAGCCTGTATACCATCCACAAGAGTATTTCATGCTAGGATGGAACGCTGCGATAGATGCTTTATCTGCTGAGTTTTCTCGTAAATGGGAGATGAACGAATTAGAAGATATTGATTTTATTGTTCAGCCAGAGCAAAAGCCAATGCACGATGACGAGTGAATGGTATCCTTTATGCTACCCATCAAGAAGGGATTACAAGGCTTGGCTGTATCTAAGAGATCATGCCCAAGAAGTAGTCAATATTTGCGATGATTGCACAGAAGATTACATGGAATTAATGCAGAAACAGAACCGATGCGACCAGGCAAAGGCACAAAAACTAACTACGAATAGCAAAAAAATATGACAGATTATTCAGAAGTTTACATAGAGATTAACCAAGTTCTTAAAAGCTACTATAACAATGAGCTAAAAAATAACCATGAAAGAGCTGCTGAAGCTGCTAACGAAATAGCAACATTGGCAGAGAATTTAAAACTTCTAGCAAAGGCTAAACTATGAAAGCATTTCCAAGCGCAGAACCTATTTATAGCAAAGACATTGTTGGTATTAAGGAAAGTGCAGGCATGGACTTGCGAGATTATTTTGCAGCTAAAGCATTGCCAATTTTTATTGAAATTTCAAGAGAAAATTATAACAATGGAAATGCAACGGAAGGCGGTTTTCATTGGTGCGCTGAAATGGCTTATAAACAAGCTAATGCCATGTTAAAAGTAAGGGGATAATCATCACTACATTTACCACCGAGGACAGAATAGCAGTAGAGCAAGGCACAGATGCTTGGCATCAACTCAGGTTAGGCAAGGTAACTGCTAGTCGTATGGCAGATGTGCTATCTAAGGGGAAGTCTGGGGAATCTGCGAGTCGTACGAAATATCGTACGGAATTGGTAGTCCAAAGGCTTACAGGGTTGCCAAGCGAGTCTTTTACCAATGCTGCAATGGAATGGGGTACACAGACAGAGCCAATGGCTAGGATTGCTTATGAGATAGCAACAAGTAACTTTGTAGAACAAGTGGCTTTTATAGATCACCCTACTATTAAATGGTTTGGGTGTAGTCCAGATGGACTTGTGGGAAATGGTCTGATTGAGATTAAGTGTCCCAGTAGTAGCACCCATATTGATTATTTGATGGATGATAAACCGCCATCTAAGTATATCCCTCAGATGCAGGCTCAGATGGCTGTAACAGGGTCTAGGTGGTGCGATTTCGTATCGTTTGACCCTAGACTACCAGATGACTTGCAACTGTTTGTAGTACGCCTTGAAAGGGATGATGAGTATATCAAGGCAATGGAAGTAGAAGTAGAGAAGTTCTTAAGCGAGGTCGAAGATACATTAACTAAATTGAAAGCGAGAAAAAATGGCCTATGAAATGAAAGATGGCAACTTTAGCCTATTCAAGAATAATCGTAAGGAAAAAGAAACACATCCTGATTATGCTGGATCAATAATGATTAACGGCAAAGAGCATTACCTTAACGCCTGGCTAAAAGATGGTAAGAATGGTAAGTTCTTTTCGGGATCAATCGGCAAGGAAAAAGCACCCAAGGATAACTTTAAGCCTAAAGGTGCAGATGAGCTGCCAAAGAATACAATAGAGGATGACGAAGTTCCGTTTTAATTAACAGATGAGATCGGCATTAACCTTCACGAAGGAGAGCCTGCACCCTTCCGATTATGCAGGCAAACGCTTTGACCAAGCATTGCACGATAAATACGACCCACCAGCTAGGAAAGTTGTATCCGAATGGATGAAGATGAAGTGGGGTCTAGATTGCAGGGAAAACCCTAATGTCTATGGAGTTGATCTAATCGCTTACAGAGCAAATAGTCCAGTTGGCTTTGTTGAAGTTGAAGTACGGAGCTGGAGCTTTTGCCACCATCCCACCATCCATATAGCGTATCGTAAAGCAAAATTATTTCGGCAAGATCGCCCTGTTCTATTTTTTGCACTAACTCACGACTTAAGTCATGCGTACTGGCTGAAAGCTGAGTTGGTGAAAAAGTGTCCATTGATAGAGGTCAATAATAGGGAAGTCCCTAGTGGGGAGTTCTTTTTTGATGTCCCTGTCAGTTGGTTTAAGTATGTTAATTTAACAGACCCATTTTAAGATAAGTATAAAACTCTTTCGTCTTTTCGCCTGTTTGTAAGGCCTTTTAATTCTTTGCCACCAGCCTTATTCCACTTCATAAATTCCTCGGCAGCCGAATCATATTCGCCTCGATTATGTTTTATCCTAATCGTAGAACGCTGTAGATTACCCAGTCCAACATTGAAGGCAAAACTTGTGAGTGCGCCAAGTCTGCCAGGAGTAAGGCCATTAGGACATAATCTCCGTACACCGCTTTCAAACGATTGTAAGTCTGTAGTAAGCATCTCATCTACTTCCCCCATTGATATTGTTCTATCCCATCCATTAGGAATAGGCAAAGCCTTACGCTCTGCTAAAGGGACTCTAATATGTGATTGATCGATTACATGACCTACACCTACAGTCCAGATTAATGCTGGGCATTGATATGGTTTAACTCTTACACCCTCATGGTGTTTAATCATGTCAATGACACGCTGCTCTAAACTCATTTAGATTTGAAGGCCTGCGAGCCGAACCAAAAGGAAACAACGCTTGCCCAAATAATTTGTGTTTCGTTATCCCACAACATATCAAGAGCAATGCTGAAATCTACGCCAGTTTTAACAGCATAGTAAAAACCAAATATCTCTACAAAAGCAAACAAAAAGAATAAGCCATAAGTAATAAATGAACGAGTAAATGCTCTGGCATTAATTACCCATTGGCTTGCACCTTGACCAATAGCTATATCGTGGGCATAAAGAGCCTCACGCTCTTTCTCAGCAGTTTGTATAGTGATCTGTTCAGTACGGATTTCCTCTACTTTAGCTTGGGCTATATAGCCTTCCTTGAGCATTTGTACTTCACGCTCAGTTTGCATCTTAACTAGCTCTAGTTCATGTGCTTTATCAGACTTATCTTGAAAATAGTCCATTAACTTTGGCAGACCGCCAGCTAGAAAAGAAACTAAAGTAGTAAGTAAAGTAAACATATTAACCCCAAGTTAAATAAATGCCAAAAGCTATCCAGGCAGATGCAACTACCCAAGCCCACATCAATAAATCAAAATCATCATTCATTACCACTTATATCCCCATGTGGCATACCAAGCAATAATGGCAGCAGCTACAAAACACCAAAACTGTAGCCTTTTAATAGCCTGTAGATCGTGTTGATATGCCTCATTGTCTTTTTTACGCATATTTTCAATGTCAATCTTTATTTTTAAAACTGCTTCCCACTCTTTAGCACCATGCTTTTTAACAAAGTCTATCTTTAACTTTGCTTCTTCATCGCTAATTTGTTTACTGTGTTGCCATTGTTTTAAAGCCTTGATTAATGCTTGTTCTTTCTTGAAATCCGCTTCTCGTCTTGCTCTTATTCTTTCGTTTGCTTGTTTTTGGGCAACATCCAGTCCATCGTGCTGTATGTTTTCAATAGACTGAGATAAGCCCTTACTTGCAGCTCTGCTTGCCTCGAGGCTACTTGTAAGGCTTTTAACGCCTTCTGATATTCCGTAATCCACATCACTTGCTCATAAAGTAGTGTGTTACAAAACCAATAAAAGTAGAGAAAGCTGATACCACCATCATCCCAGCGAACAGGCCTCCCTTGGATTTATTGGCAAGCCCAAGCAATTCCTCCATGCCACTTTCTAGTTTATCTATTTTCTTTTCCATAGCATCTACTTGAGCTACAAGTTGGCCGTATTTAAAAAGGTCAATTTCTGTAGACATAATTAAATCTTAATAGCTCGCAAGCTGTCTAAAGTTGTTGCCGAATCTGCCAAAGTTGTAATATCACGCAGTCTTTGTTTTTCAGAAACAATAGCCGTTGTAGATAAATTAGCTTCTAATGCCCGTTGAAATAGAACATCTTGTGCAACCATAAGTGGCTCACGCTCTATACGCAAACGCTTTTTAGTGATTTCTTTAGCTTTAGCTAGACTAACAGAAACTACTCCATTAGATAATTCCCAAGCATTAAAATAGTCATTGTCTGTTGGCAAGTCAGAGGCATTAACAATTACAGAACCAGAAGGGGTATCTTTAGCCTGTACTGCTTCAATTGGAATTTCTCCAGTAGGGATACAAACAGATACACCACCATTGTCGTTAGTAAAAATAATTACTTGCGTCATTTTAATTCCCTTTATAAATTATCTAAATACTGAAACGCAAACATAAGTAGGATCTAACATTGTGGCAAAACTGTTATTCCATGTTCCCAATGTAAATGCACTAGCTGTTGGTGTATTAACTACTGCGCCATTTCCTGTTGAATAAATCGGAATCATATAATTATTTCCGCTACTAGCACTACAAGTAGCATTGACTGAATAATTAGCATCAGTTAAAGAATTTGTAAAGTTAATGGTATATGTTCCAGCAGCACTTCTAGTTACAGAACTTACATTATAAGAAGCTCTCCTAGTTCCGTCTGTTCCATCAAACTGAACCCAAGCCTTTACATATTCAATATTTGCTGAAGAAATCCAATTAGTCCCATCTGAAGTTAATACATTTCCGCTAGTGCTTGGAGATACTGTAGTTACCGCAGAAGTACCATTACCAATCAGTACACCTTTAGATGTATGAGTTGTTGCTCCTGTACCGCCTTGGGCTACAGTTAATGCAGTAGTTAAACCAGTTATAGATGTAATGTCTGAGTTTGCGCCTGATGCTGCAACCCCAAGACTTGTCCTTGCATTGGCAGCAGTAGTGGCAGCAGTACCGCCAGATGCTATAGGCAAAGCACTAGACATAACTACAGCACCAGTAAATGTAGTAGCACCAGTATGAACAGAAGTTCCAGTTACTACTAGGTTTCCACCTACAGTAAAGTTATCGCCAGATGCGCCTGTTTGTTGGTCTTTTAGTTGGCTCATTAACTCACGAATAGCATTGTTAATGCCAGATGGAGCGCAGCCTTCTGCAATGTTAATACTGTCTATATCCGTATTGTTAGCTGGAGTGCTATCAAATTCTGAAATCTTTGTCTTTGCCATTTTTTATTCCAATAAAGTGTTTATTCTTCTGATTGAGATGCTTGATTTGCTTTAATTACTTGATTAATTTCTGTAATGGCTAAACCAATTTTTTTCTGATCTTTTCCAGCTTTTGCTAATTTTTCTAATGCCATAACACCATCTGGGCTAGTCATAGCTTTAGCAATGCTCTCATAGTCTCTACCAAAAAATATTTGCTGATAAAGATCACCAGCAGTAGATAATGGTTGTTTTAATGCTCTGCCAATTCCACCAACACTTTGCTCTGCTAACATTCCTTTTTCAGCAGTAGGAGATCCAGACGGAAGTCTGCGACCTTGGGCTTCTAAAATGTCCATCATTTTATTTAAACCATTGACAGCTTCACTACCTTTATCTCCATAAACACCTTTAAATGCAGCCCTTAAATTTTCTCGTTGAGTGGTGTTTTTAGCAATTGTATCTACAAATCTAGGGCCTACAGTACTAGCTTGAGTAGATGCAGCTCTTTGCACATTTTCTAAAGAAGCTCTCATGTACTGAGTTAAAAAGTCTTTTGGCAATGTTGGATCTTGTTTGCCCAATGCCTCTATTGTCATAGTAACTTTTTTTGGAGTAAGACTAATTTCTGCTGATTTAGTAGCAAACATATTGCCAAATTGCCTTGGTAGCTCATTTGTTTCTGCTAGTTTAGGTATTGGAGATTCTCTTACTGGGCCTTGCACTCTCTCACGAATAGCATCGTAATCTTGTCTAGCTGTCTTATATCCTGGTATTTGATCGTCAGCCTTTTTTAACAAATTTCTACGAGCTTCATCATAAATTCTCATTTCATTTGTAACTTGACCATTGCTCTGACTAGCCAATGTTGTATATTTATCTTGTAAAAATGAGCGCATAGCTTCAATACGAGCTATAGAGTTAGTTTCATAACCTTTCAATAAATCACGATAAACTGGAATAGTATCTACAGCATTACCAGCCTCTGCAATTACAGCACTTTCATTTTCTAAATTTTTCATCCAAGATTGAGGAATTTTCTTTTCTTTAATTGCCTCAAATGCTGGGCCACCTTCTAAAACAATTTGTTTTTGCAACGCTGCTTGTTCTGCTTTTGCAGCTCTTTGAATGTCTGTACCCATCTGCTCACGAGCAGTTGATGGGAATGTTTGTTCTAATGTTTTTTGAGTTTGTGCGCCTCTATTAGCTATAAACTCTTGCATTGTTGGTGCTGATGCTGGAGTTGCCTCAACTTGCCTTTGTAGGCTTGGTAATGTTGTTCTTCCCTGCGCAGCTTGTTGCATAGCTTCAAATGAAGTTACTGGCATACCAGATTCAAATGATTGTTTTTGTAAATTAGATGCAGCCTGTATTTCTTGTGGAGTCATACGCTTAGTAGACTCGGAATACATACGCTCTAATGGAGATTTAGCTGCCATTGGTGCAAGGACTAATGGAGCAGCTATACCACCTACTGTACGAGCATAAGGCTCTAATGAAGTTCCACTAAAGATGCCACCTAATGATTCTTCTCCACCAGCAGACAATAAAGATGGAATAACTGCTGATTTAACTGGCGCACTAATAATATTACGAGCAGCAGTTTGTGCAAGTTTTCCAGGAGCAGACTCTGCTCTTTCCATTGGAATACCAGCTTCTCCAGCTAATTTAGTAATTTGACCAGATGTCGGCATATTAAAAGATGGCAAGTTTTCTGCACCCATTAATTTTTTTACTTGCCCACCAACATCTAAATATTGTTTTGCAGCCTGATACTGATCTGGACTAAACCCCAATAACTTTGAAACTTCTCCAGCACCAATATCAAAAGTTTTTTTAATATCTCCTGGCAAACCAAAAATTCCAGATGCAGCCTCTACTACTGGTAAAGCAATCTTTCCAACAGTTTTTGTAGTTTCTCCACGATCTAAAAATGGAACAATTTTAGTATCACGCTCTAAACCTTCAGATGCCAATCTTTTATCAATATCACCCAATGATGTATTAATAGGAAAATCAGCTTCAGTTCCATCAGTTAGTTTTACAACTTTACGATCAGCCATATTTGTTCCCGTTAAAAACTTCTTCTAGTAGTTGGTTTGCTTGGGTTTACTTGTCTTGCTAATTTATCTAATTCTTTTTGATCAATAACTGGGCCAAGAGAATTATCGTATTGTGCAATTTGTGTATCAGAGTATTTACCAGCTTTATATAACTCACGAGCTTTATCTGCAAGCAAGGCATTTCTTTTAGCAAAAGCCTCTGCACCAGCAGTCATAAACTCACGACCAGCTTCACTATTAGATAAAGATGGGAACGCACCTAAATATGCTTTAAATTCAATATCTGAAGTAGATCCAGATCCTGGCTGTCTAATTCCTACAGCACCACGAGTAGCAATAGACTGAGCTAAATCTTGTGCTGAAACTTGTTCTGTACTAAATCCTAAGTCTTTTGCTAATTTAGTTCCAAGAACAACTACATCTCCACCACTTTTACCTTTTAATAAATTATTAACAACACCAGCAGATTGTGCAAATGTTCTTGCTGATGCAGCAGCAGAAGAAAATTCTCCTACACGATCAGAATCAATTTTATCAAGACCTTTGTCTGTAAGGCTAAATACATTTGTTGTATTTGGACTAGATATTTTCTTAAATTCTGCAAACACTTTTTGTTCTGCTGGATCCATTTTTTGAAAAGCATTAAAAGTTTTAATTGCTTCTGGAGTAGAGTCTGTTTTAACCATTAATTTTGCAGCTTCTACTGGATCAAATTGTCCAATAACATTTACTAATTTATTAAAATCAAGGGTTTTAGTTGTTGGAAGATTTCCTCTTAAAGCATCAACAGTTTCTGACTTAGCCATACCACCACCAAACTCAGGTCTAGATAGCATTTCTAATTGCGATCCTTTTTCCATAGACATTGGTATAGCCTGAGGAGTAGATGTATATGCTCCAGCAAGTGCTTGTTGCATTTGTTGTGCTTGTTTTTGTTTACGAATTAACTCTTGAACTTGAGTAGCTCTTATCATATTACTTAATACAGAGTCCACAGATCCTTGATAGCCTTGATTAAAGCCTTGTAGTGCATCGCTAAATCCACCACCCTGTGGCATTAAAGATGGTGCGCCAGCTCTAGAAAATGCTGCGCCTGCGCTTAATAATCCAGATGCAAGTGCTTGGTTACGCAGAGATGACATATCATCTTCTGATAGTAAGCCTTCATAATAGGATGGAATAATTGCCATGTTTGCCTCAGATTAAAGATATTCTAGGTTGTCTTGATTGCTGTCTGTCTTGCAATAAAGATAGTAGTGCAGTAGTTGTATCTACTGCTTGTCCTCTACGCATCATTGCTTGCTGTTGAGCCATTCTGTTTTGTTCTGCTTGTTGAGCAGTATTTTGTTCTTGCATCTTAGAGCCACTTTGTCCTAATTGGCTAAGTGCTTTTTGTTGAGCTTGTTTCTTTAACAAATCTGTTACTGTTTGACCAGATGCTTTTTGAGCTAGTCCTTCTTGCTTGTATAAACCTTGCTCTGTATTGCCAAGTAATCTATCTAATAAACTTGCATCACCAGCATCAACTCCTTGATATTGGGCAAGGCTATTTAAGTATTCTGGGGTATAGGCAGATGCAGGAAGTTGAAATGCACTTTGACCAGCCATTGATCCGCTGTTACTGCCTAATCCAAGGCTAGATAAAAGACTATTCATTCCACCAGAACCGATTGATCCCTCTGCACCAGCAGAACCGCCCAATTGAAACAACTCACCACCAAAAGTACCACCGCCACCAGCACCTAGAGAACTTAACATTCCACCGCCACCAGCAGCAGTACCACCACCTTCGGCAAGAGTAGGAATAAGATAAGGTGCAAAATATGCAGCAGTAAGGGCAGCAGGGAATCCCCATCCAGAATCAAATGGCATCTCTCTGTCTACAAATTTATCTACATCAGCAAAACCTCTGCCAACTCCGCTAAAAAGATCATCTAGGAAGTTAAAGTTCATAATTATTTTCCAAATGCACTATAAAGGCTTGCGCCTGTACCAGCAAGTCCAAGCAGATTACCAAAGGCTTGTTGTCCTGGGTTAGAATAGATAGGCTGAGTAGCTGTAGAGATACCGCCACTAGGTGCGCCATATACGCCACTTAAGAATGATTGCAGTTTAGCTTGTGGAAGATTTTGCTCGTAGTTATAACGATTAATTTGGTCTTGCAATGCAGTTTGAGCATAACCTTCTCTGCCCTGTCCAATTGCTAGTAAACGCTGAATATCTCCATAGTCTGCCTCTGCCATGCCAGGTGCAGCAGCCGTAGCAGCAGCTTGTCTTGCTCTTTCGTCTGAGTAATTCTGATATGCTAGTTTGCCAGCAATATCAGTAAGCGCATTAGCAAAAGTACCGCCAGCACGATCTGTTAATTGACCATAAGCACCAGAGCCATAGCGACCAGCACTAGAGGCTTTAGATGCTACATTTTGGATGGCATCATAGTAGGATTGTTGAGCAGCTTTGGCAGCAGGATTAAATGCGCCTTGAAAGAAAGGGTTTCCACCTAAGTATTGACCCTGTACATTAGCTAAGTTTTCAGCCTGTGCTGCTCTTAGCAATGGAGATCCAGCCGTAGCTCGTTGTTCACCAGACTGTAATGCAGATAAGGTAGTTTCTGTAGGACTAACATAGGTCTGTCCTGGGAAGTAAGATGGGCCTTGTGTTTGATATAAGCGTTTAGCCTCACCTAGACCAAACTCTACATAAGGCTTGAGCATTGGATCAATTTCGTTTTGAGTAGTGGTTGTTCTCATGTTGGTTTGACCACCGCCACCACCGCCAAAGATTCCTCCAACTGTGCTTGCTATTCCGCCCATATTAAATATCCTTTATCCATTTTCTAGGTCTAAACCCATATTTTCTTGCTATCACATCCCATCCTTTACGATGAGAGTCAAAAGTTACTGTACTTGCTCCACCGGCCTTGGCGATCTCTAATAGAGCTTGCCAACAAGGATCAAGGTTATGCTCAAAATAAGCACACCATATATGTAGATTATCGCCTTGGGGTTGCAGAACCGAGAAACCTACTATTCGGTTGTCCTGCGAGAAAGCCCATAAAAGAGCCTTGTTATTGAAACATTCTACATATACATCCTCAGGAATCCACCCCTCAGGAGTCTTACTTAAAATCTTTAATAAACCTTTTCTAACATAATCCCAGTACAGCCTCAAATCCTCTGGTTTCACATAGATTTTTTGCATACCATAATTTTACCTACAATTGGTAGAAAAGTGGTAATTATCCAACTATTACATATCCATAAGTTTTACTAGCTGTTGAATTGGCAAAATGGGTTAGTGTTGCGCTGCCGTTTGTCTGTGCGCTGACATACACATTATCCATAGCATTAGGGGCTACATACTGCATAGTTGCTATAACTGATGGTGTTGCTGGTCTTGTTGGGCTAGATTCTGCTGGTGTTTGTTCTAATGTAACGCCTGTATTTTCTGTTCGCCATACAATTTCTACATAGTCATTTGCTGCCAGTTCTAAAAAATAATTTATAGCTCCAATGACATGACCATAAACTCCAGCACTTTTTCTTGCTGGGACAGTAAACTTACTGTTTGATGCTGTAATATTAGTGCCGTTTTTTCTAAACCAAATATCTACATCGTGTTGTACATTATCTGTATTTTCTATTTGTACGCTAAATTGCAGATTGTAGATACCAGCATTTCTGACATTTAAACGACTACTATTAGACAAATAAACACCATTAGAAAAATCTGTAGTGTTAAATGTCATTGGATATGCAACTGTAGTGCTTGCTGCCGATTGATCTGTAGAATCTTGAAACGCTCCATATGGTGCAGTATCGGCAAAAGCAGCAGCCGACTTAGGCACTATTAAAATCATAGAATCTCTACTTATTCTAGGATCGCTAATAGTGGTAGTTGTTGCGTTTCCTGTGGCTAATGTAACAGTCCCAGTATTGTTGGTCTTACCATCCATCATGCCATTGACGATCTCAGCTACAGCTCGTTGATCGCCACCAGCAGGGGGAAGTCTACGAAACATTACCTACCGCCCTGTTGCGTTAAATCTATTTCTACACCAGCAGCCGTTTTCCAGTTAGCTCCGCTAGGGTAAACCCTTACTCTATGATACTTGCCACCAGAGCGCAGAGATGCCCTATTCTCTGTGTCTGCTGCTACGGCAGTACCAAAGCTAGGCACATCGCTTAACAACGCTCTAGAGGCTACAGAAACGCTTGCAGAGCCATTGTCTATCTTTGGCTTGGCTAACATAATAATTGACTGATTGCCGTTGCCTAGATCGCCTGTAGTAATGTAGCCAGACTTATTAGCCCCAGTAAAAGTAACAATTTTGGTATCTTTTACGCCAGCAAGAACAAACTTACCGCCAGCCCATAGACGGCTATCAAAAGAAGTTTCTATGCTATCCATTGTTCCAAAGGTGTCTAATCCCTCTAGAGTTACGCCAGCCTGCGCTGCGCTACCTAAATAAGTAGAAGTAGTTTCTGCCTCAGACCACTTCTTAGTTTGGAAATTGTAAATAATAAGACGCTTTTGGGCAAAGATGTCTGTAAATTGCCAAATGACTAATTTACGGATTACATCAATTGTAGAACTCATCTCGCTTAACTTGGATTGATCTACAACATTAAAGAAGAAACGATCTATCTTCTCTGCTCCGATAGGCGTAACTGTTTGCCCATCACATACATAGAATCCATCGTCTGATAAGAAGAATGTCAGGTTTCCAAACTGGGCTACAGAGTTAGACTCATAGCACCCAATGTTTTTAGCGATAGTGTCAAACTGAAAGAATAATGGCGCACCTACATAAGTCATCCTGGAGATGGCTCGCTCTAACAATACTAAACCGTATTCACCACCAGTAATCCCACGAATATCTCCACCATCAGGGATAACTTGGTCATCTGATTGGCTTGTAGCACCAGCAGTCCAATCTGCCTCATCGTTAATATCAGACCAATAGACTTTGTTTTCATATCCAGCCACATTAGCAGCTACTACAAAATCTCGTACTGTAGTTACAAATTTAGCAGTAGGAGCAGCAGCAGCTAGATCAGCAAATAATGATGAGCTGCCTAAGTTCCATACTTGAAGTTTTGCTATTCCATTAGCTGCAATGAGGGATGGCCCAAACTGGGTAAACATCCAACGATTTGTGCCTGTATAGTTTCCAGACTTAGATACATTATCTAATGCTAATGTAGAAGAATTGAACTTATAAAGTTTAGTAAAGCTACCAGCAAACAATGTAGTGGTACTAGCATACTTAGTAACAAATACATTGTTAAGACTTGTATCTGCTGCTCCAGATAGATTTACTGTATCTGGAAATGGGCCATATCCTACTGCCTGGGGAACAACATTATAGGCATCCTGTATAGATCCAGTTATTCCAGCTTGGTCTGGTAGCCATTCGCCAAATTCTACTATTGAGGTAGCCATGTATTACTTCCTGTTGTTTTGTCTGTCCAAGTGTTGCTTTGCACATTCGTTGCTGTCCAAGTATTAGCACCTACAGAAGAATTGCTCCATTCTTCACCTATTCTGTATCCAATAGCAATTATAGATGCTATGCCTGTAATTGATGCGTTTCCAGAAACTACTAAACCACCATTAGCAGCAATAGTCGCAATACCAATAACAGAACCATTAGCACTATAAACAACACCGCCTAACCCTGTAATTGTTCCAGTTCCAATTACAGAACCTTCACCATTTAATATTCTAATAGCTACAGCATCTACTGTGCCAATTCCATTAATAGAAACTATGCCATTTTGAACTCTAATACCTAATGCAGATGTAGTGCCAGATCCGTTAATTGAGCCAATGCCAGATAGGATTGCAATCGGACTGCCGTTTACTGTGCCTACACCATTAACAGATCCAGCGCCATCTGTAGGTAAAACATCTCCTACTGCATAGATGTAATCCCAGTATCCATACTCTACATATTGATCTGCGTAAGCCATTAGCCTACCAAAGCCTTAACTTCGTCTTGAGTTAAACCCAATGCAGTTAGTTTAGCTAATGCAGAAGCCTTTGCATCTATTGGAGCTTGTGCATCTGCTTGTAATTCTGCAATAATAATAGCTTGTGCATCTACTTTAGCGTTTAGTTCTTGAATAGCGGCAGTTAATGTAGCCACTAAGAATGAAGTGTCAATGCCCTGTGGAATAATTTTTCCATCTTTATCTGTAGCGTCTTTCTCTCCATGAACACAGTCAGGAACTACAGATTGTAATTCGTGAGCAATAAAACCTTGACCTAATTTATTGGATTCTTTCCATGTGTAAGTAACTGGATTAAGCAATGCAACAGTAGCCAATGCGCCTGTCATTGGTGCAATATTTTCTTTTAAACGATAGTCAGAAGATGTGTTGTAAGCTGTAGTTGAACCATCTGTAGTGATAGACCCAACAATACTTCCTCCGTTGTTTTCCCAAAGACCTATATAGCTATTTCCGTAAGATGTTTTTCTAACAATAAGACCTGCAGCAGATGTTTTTATAGCAATACCGTCTTCACCACCTGTAGTCATGGATATTCTTCCAACACTACGCCATCTAGTTGTTTCACTTATTAATAAATTACCACTAGAATCAACACGCATCCGTTCTGTTGTATTAGAACTAAAACCAAGTGTATTGGCTGCTGGTAAAAATATTCCATTAGTAGGTACTGTTGTTCCAGTAACACTCAAATCAGTAAAACTACCAGCAGCAGCAGTTGTGCCACCAATAGCCATATTATTCATTGTTCCAGCAGTAGCTGGATTTATTGTCAATGATCCTGTGCCAGTAGGAGCAATATTTACTAATCCGTTTGCAGGAGTAATAGCAATAGGAGCAGCTACAGTAATATTGTCACCACCACCAGTTCCCATGCTAATTTGGGTAGTGCCAGCAGAGTTCTTAAGTGCCAATCCAGCAGAACTTCCAGCCTGTACAGATGGTGTAGTTAGCGCAGTAATAGTTAGCGCAGCAACAGTATTTCCAGACTGTATCTTATCTGTGTTGAGATTAGTAAAGTTAGCATCTACTTCTACATGAGTAAGGGGCGATCCTTTACCACTTCTGGTAACTATCGTAGACATGGCTTACCTTAAGCTAAAGTTACTGATACGCTAGATGTAGCAAACTTAAATACATCTCCACTTGCAATGGTCTTAGATGTAGTTAGCGCACCATAGTACAACATATTGCCAGTAGTAAGTGCATCAAAGATTGCAAAGTGTGTAATTGTTCCCCATGATCCTGTAGCCTGGTCGAACTCAACAGCAGCAGCAGAGTTAGTTGTTACTCCGTTAGAAGGAGCAGCAAAGGTGATGGCCTTGCGAGCATATCCAGTACCAGTACACTCTGTGCCAGTACCAGCCTCAGTAGGATCAGAAGTAAACAGCGCAGCGTAGACTGTAGTTGGGGATGTAAAAGTAGTATTGCGTAGAGTAGCGTTAATTAATGCGTTCTCTAGGTAGTTTGAGATTGCAGACATGATTTTCCTATCGTGATGTTAGTTGCATTGTTAGTGGTACTCCAGCGTACTCTGAGCTTTCGTCTGAGCCGTTAATATCAGAAGTAGCTCTATCGTATAAGGTAGCCCAAGTTTGCACTCTGGCATCGTTCATAAGATAAGGCTCTGCCTCTGCTAAGGATGCGTAAAGCAAAGCATCTGGGAAGTTAGCAAGATACGCATTTGTAGCTACGCTTGTAGATAATGGTGTTGGCTTGTAGTAGTAAAGCATCTCTACAACATAGGCTGAGTCTGGAGTTGGAGCAAATTGGATCTCCTCTCCAATAATAGTGTAGTACACAGGCAGACCAGACTCCCCAGCTCTAGCATTGCGAGAGAACAAGGAAGGCGATAAATAGCTAATAGTATTTCTTGGGTTGCCTTGGGTAAATATATCTCGCATCTCTAAGAAGTCTGTAGGCAAGCCAACAGTAGAATCACCAGATGTCATTGTTGCTGTGGCAGACTTAAGGGTTTGGCGAGTACGGATCTCTCTTGCCAGGCGAATCTCTGCAAAGGTAATAAAATCAGGAATGACCGAAGTCAAATCTGATCGACCTAGATAGCTTGCTATCGAAGTCTTTAGTTCTGTGTATGTTGCAAAGCCCATTAGGACACCTCAATATTATGCCAGCCGTATGTGTAATTACCTATGTGGCCTATCTCTAAACTAAGATCATGGTCTACATAAGTATCTATTCCTGCATCTTTCGCTTTAATGCAAAAGTAAATATCCTCGCCTAATAACTTCCCATTGGGCAATTGCTCAAAGTAGAAGTAAGGCTTTTCCATTGTCTTAAATACAGAGTTCTTAATGAGAATGACACCGCACCCTATGGCATCTACCTTCTCTATTCCTTTTTTAACATTGGAATAAACAGGCAGCCAGGATACAGAACCATCTTCCTCATAATTAATGTTTTTGGCAGTAGGCTTTACTGGCTCTGAGCGAGTAGTAGCATTAACGCCAACAATGTCCTTATTATGCTTTAAAAGACGAACAAGCGCATCTTTTGGGAAACGCATATCAGCATCTATAAACATTAGGTAATCACAACGCTCATTAACAATAGAGTCTACTAACGCATTGCGTTGATCAAATATTAGTGTGCCTGTAGATGTGTACAGGTTAATATCGTGTTTCGTCTGTTTTGCTGTGTAATTAACTAATGCTGATAAGTCAAACGATGTGGATATTTCTACTTGTCCTCTTGCTGGAACGCAGATACCTATCCTCATACTGTGCCACCCCTGGTACGGAATACTCTGTTATCAGGGTTATTCAGCCACTTTACTAAAGCCTTTTGGTCTAGTATGTGGTAGCCACGCATTATTCCTTCTTTGTTAAGAGTGTTAATAATTTCAGCAGGCAATGAAGCAATTTTATTTTTAGGGTCGTATACGCTATCACCCCAGCCAGTTTTACCACTTCTAGCATTGAACTGTTCCTTTGTATGTTCCGTAAAATCAGTTAAATCTACTTCCGACTTAATAACTATACCGCCATCACCATCTGCAAACGCAGTACGAATTACTCCATCTACTACACCGAGATTGCCTTTTTTGCCTAAATCAGACATACATTCTCCTAGAAAAGGGGATCAGTTTCCCAATCCCCTTATTCTACATTACTTATGCTAAATCGAATACACCGCCATGAGCAGCTTCGTTACGAACTTCCAAGGTGAACTCAGCCAAGATTTGTGTCTTTTCTGCATCACCAACACGAGCTAACTCGTTAGTTTGGAATGGGCGTAGGTAAGCCAATGCTGCATACTCAGGATCAAGTACTAGAGCATCACGAGTACGCATAAATCTATTCGGTACTATACTCAAAATTCCGAAGTCGCTTTGATATAAATCAGCGCCACTAAGGATAGTTGCTTGACCAGAAGTAGGCACTTGATAGCGTTGTGCAGCCAAACCAGTAAAGCCTGATACTACTTGCTTTTGTGTTGGGCTAACAAACAATGCTGAAGGTGTACCACCAGCAGAGAATACAGATGCAACAACAGTCTTAAGCATTGCTTCTGTAAAGGCACGAGTTGTACCATCTGTACGAGTAGAAACACCAACTGTTACAGGGTCTACACCAGTTGTAGCAGTACCATTCTTGCTTGTATTGCTCTTAATGTATGAGAGCAAAGCACCTAATGTACGAGCTGTAGATGCGTTACCAGCAGATTGACCTTGGTTTGCAGTAATAATTGTCTCCATATCTCTCTTGATTTCAGAGGATACTTTAGCCAATTGATAAGCCTTCTCAGATTTACGACCAGCACGATCAACAGCCTCTAAAGTGCCAGAAACCATAACTGTCTTACCAACGATCTGAGTATAGTTACCCAAACGAGTTGTAGGAGAAACAGTAATGTCAGATGCAGTTGCACCTTCAACTAAAGCATTAGCAGCAGTATTAGCTGCCAATGAGTCAGTCTGCCACTCGTGATAAACAGCAGTTGCCTTAGTCTTGCCAATAGATGACATGATTGGGGTATCTGTTGGGGAGATAGAATAGATTACATCGGACAAATCTTCACGATTGCCGATTGATTGGTAGGTTTGATATGTTGCCATGATTTAATTCCTTAAATAAATTGTTCAAAAAGTTTAGCTGCATCAGCCTTCTTGCCAGTTTTTTGTAGGCGAGAAAACTGCTTTTTCATTTGTTCATTCTGTGAACTGCCAGGATTGGAAGTTCCAGACTTTAATACCTTTGGCGCATCCTGTACTTTCTTGACGGCTGCACCCTTATTACCTGATAACTTTTCGTACATCATTGCGTTGTATAGCGTTTTAACTGCTCTGGGGTCATATACTTGAGCTAGTTCTTGGTCGCTAAATCCGATTGATTTTGCATAAGTACGAATGTCCCTACGCACAATTTCAGCTTTAGCTGCATCCCTAAACTCTGGTATAGCCTCTTTCAGTTGCTCGCTTGCCTCTGCAAGATGTTTCTGTAATGCTTGCTGTCTGTCGGCATCTTGCTGTTGTGCAAGGTTTCGTCTTTCAGCTTGTACGGCTTGAAGTTGCTTTTCCTTCTCACTACGCTCTGCTACCGCAATTGCATAACCTATAGGATCGGTTTCCTTTAGTTCTTGCAAGTTCTCTACATTGCTTTGGCTTTGTAGAACACTCTCGATAGCCTCTAAGCGCTGTGCGTAAAGATCACGCATCTTCTTAGATTCTTCAACTAATCCTCTTTCAGCCTCTACGGCCTTACGAGTTTCAGCTAAAGCCTGAGTCTTTTTAGTATAGTCTGCTGTCCTACTGTATCCGCTTAAGAGTTCATCTTCTGAAACTTCGACTTCTTCATTGCCAACTTTGACTTTGAATGTCTTAGCTCTAGGAGTTTCATCCTCATACTCTACAGTTTCTTCCGCATTTTCATCTTCGTAGGATTCGTCTGAATCCTGTACTTCAGTTTCAGTATCATCAGATTGCGATTGAGCTTGCGCTTTCTCCTCTGGTGTATCCATCATAGACAAAAATGCGTTAGCCGCATCACTTACTGTATTAACACTTCCCTCTACAGGATTGGTGTTTTCACTCATGTTGTTTACCTTTTAGGTGGTTATAAAATCTTCCAGCGTTTCTGAGCAATTTGCTTATCATCAGCTAATGCTTGGATTGTCGCTATAAATTCATCCATCACTTTAAGTTTGAGAAAGTTCTTTTCTCGCACTTCTACATCGTATTCGTTACTATCGAATATGTTGCTAGAATACAACGATTTTTGGCTTTCGACAAGTTCTAGAAAGAACTCATCTGACAAATACGCTCTAGCTCGCTCTGATTTGTTATAGGACATTAGGAATATTTGCCGTTGGTGATAATTTTGCGCCTAGTTGCAATGCCTTTAACTGAGCCTCGTATTCAAACTCTTGTTTCTTAAGAGCCATAGTCATCTCAAACTCTTGTTGCTTAAGTCTGATCTGAGCCTCTGCCTTAACCTGGGAGATCTGAATATCATTCTGAGCCTTGGCGTTATCTGCTTCCATCTTAGCTTGCATCTGGGCTACATAGGCTTGCATTGCTGGATCTTGTTGCTGACCCTGTTGGCCTTGCTGCGCCATTTGTTGCTCTTGCTCTGGAGTAATCTCTAGGAAAAACTCGTTAGAGTCCTTAAAGCCAGCAGCCTCAATAAACCGACCTAGTGTCTGTCTATAGTTTTGTAGGCTTACCAATGGATTATTAATGCCTACAGTCTTTAGGATTTCCTCTTGCTTGCCTAGAACCATAGCGATCATAGCCATCTGCTCTTGCTTGTTTCCTGTGCCTAGACCGACATTGATAGAAATGTCAAAGCCATTAGTCCACTCTCTAGGATCAATAGATACATATTTGCCACGCAAACGCACAATACGCTCTTTATCTTGATACTTGCAAAGCAATTGTAGAATCTTCTGGAATAGGTCTTTTACGCCTGTTTCAGCAAATACCCTAGCAATTAACTCAACTTTGCCTGCTGCGCTGTTCTGCATCATGGCAACGGCTGTAGCTGTGCTGTTCTGCAACACATCTGGATTAAGGCCGTTCATCTGGTCTGATACCCCAGTTCTCTTAGCCTGTACAGAATCCAAGTATTCCAATAGTGGGAATGATTGGTTAGCAGTAGGTGGTACTGTCAATGGAACAATGGCTTGGGTATTTTTCATACGCACAATGCCATTAGCTGTAACTGTTAGTAGATCATCTAGGTTTACTTGACCTTCTACTACGCCCATTCTTGGGCTATTAGTCATGTAGAGATTATCTAGGATCTGCCTTGTAACTGTAGATTTAATCAGTTGTATGTCTACTGCACGATCTGCCAGGCTATGACCAAAGAACTTGTGGGGCATAGGAATAGGGCAAATAGAACAGAATGGTACGAAATCTACTTCCTCATTATCTAGGATGTCTGAGCCAGCATAAGTAACCTTACGCAACTCAGCAATACCATCGCCATCAAAGTCTACCTTGATATAAGACTCGATTACCTCGATCTCTTGCATAGAGAAGTCTAGGCTTGACTGATCGCCTGGCTGCTCGCCTTGATCGAACCTTGCCACATTCTCTGAGTTATAGGTTAAGTCTGCATAAGTAGGAAGGTTATCTACAGTATCTTTCTCATAGCCCATTGCAATTAACTCTGATCGAGTAGCTAACTTTCTGTGGGCTACAAAAGGTGCATCGGCAATAGTCCTAGCCTTCTTAGAGATTAAGAATTCCTCTGGTGGCACATTCTCTACAATTACCTTGCCAGTTTTCTTAGTCTTTTTGAGCTTAACATCGTAAGAGAACACAGGTGGAATAGGCATCCCCATAGGATCTATACCTGCTGGAGCTATCTCTGTAGTCTTTTGATTTACAACTTCTACCTCTGGATCATTGAGTAACATTGTTACTTCGTCTTGTGTCAGGTTTTGATACTTCTCCTTGCTGACATCAATCTTCTCATCCCAATAGACCTTAACAATTCCGTTCTTTTGTAAGAGCGCATCCTTAAACCAATTGTGCATAAGCAATACGCCATCGTTATCACGATTCATTACCCAGTTCACATATTCTGTAGCCTGCTTTGCTTTTTCTTCATCGCCAAAGCCTTTAGGCTCAAAGCGCACAATCTCATCCGACTGTGTAAAGATACGCAGTAATTGTGGCAGCGCACCATCGACTACCTCGGCTACTTCGCCTGTAACAATCTGGCTACGACCTTCTATTTCATTGCCGTATTCGTAACGATTGTAGTATTCAAGGGCTTTCCTACGATCATCTGTAGTTTCACTCTCGATAAAGCCAATAGCGTTATCTATCTCGGCATCAAGTATGCCTTTTAGTGTGCCTTCATCCATTAGACTATCCATTTATTGTTGATCTTAATTGCTTTGTTCCAGTTGTTCGGTTGTTCATCTAGCCCTACAGCTACATATCTCCACGCATCAGCAGCATGAGAATGTTGGTCGTGTAATGGCTTGTCGCTAAACATCTTAGTATCAGGGTTTACATCATACCGATAATGTCTTAATGCTTGTAGACCTTCAGCGCATCTGTTCTGGTCAAAATAGCATCTGTTCATCAACATTCTGGCAGCGTTAATTCCCTCTGATATAGACAGTCTAGGGGTTATCCTTACTGGCAAGTTCATATTCTGCATAATATCTTTAACGCTCTTACCTGTCATATTTTTGTTCTCGGCATCGTGTGGCAGCCAATGATCTCGATAGACATAGCCTCTATTCTGTAGAACTTCTACATAGTGATCTATAGGCTTTTGGCAGTCCTGATAAAAGTCTATGACCCTTACCTCACCGCCTGGTATCGTCTGCACGAACCAGATGCTAGTCATATCTGCCCAGCCAATATCCCAGAATGTAGATACTTCAATTGCCTTATCTTGGTTGATGTCCTTGATACGGCCTTCTTCTTGAGCTTTCCTTAGTTCTTTAGCGTATACAGCACCATCTAATACTTGCCTTGTATTGCCTTCCCATACATTTAAATAGGCATCTAAATCCCTACTCTTGAGATCATCTTTCTCATTCTTTAGAACTTCTGGAAACCAAGGATTATCAGACCAGTTTACTTTTGCTACTTTAGCGTTGCCTGGTGGATGTACCACGAACCGCTTATATGTTTCATCCGTATCTAACTCAGGATTGAATGTTATCCATATCTCTGAGCCTTCTTTACGGATTGTAGGGATTAATACATCCCATGAGCTTTTAGATGTAGTCTGAGCTTCTTCTACCCAGCATATATCTACACCCTCAAAAGACTTAATCTTAGTAATATTGTGCTTTAGTCCGGCAAATAAGAACTCAGTCCCATTTTTGCCAAAGATACTGGTGTTTTGTACAGTATAGAAATCATCTAGCCCCATAGACTTGATCTGATCTGCTAATAAGGCATGAACCGAGTCTGATATAGAGTTCTGAAACTCCCTAGCGCATAGCACCCTTAACTTCTTTCTACGACCTATGGCAAGCAATACCCTAGCTACTGTCCAGGACTTACTAGATCCTCTACCGCCATAAACGATTTTATAGCGATGATCTTCCAGTAAGCACTCTAGCTTTTCTGGAATTTCTAAACTTAGTTTTTCTTCTGCTTCGATCACTCTGGGCGTTTGATAATGAACTCAATCTGCTTAAGCTCAATAGCCTCACCATCTACACCGCTAATCTCGGTAGACTGTACAGCCTTGCCATCTACACGATCCATAATCTCTTTAACAGCCCAAGGCTCGCCTTGTTCAGCAGCTTTTACTAGCTTGTCTGCAATAGTGCGTAATCTACGACTATCTTCTTGAACTAGAGCCACTCTGAGTTGGTTGTAGAACAGCTTTCCCTTCTTGCCGTTCTGATTGCCTACAGGCGCACCACCCTTATTGGTTGATGCAACTTCTACATTATTGTTTTCTATAGCGTTTTCCATTCCATTCCTATAGGGTGATGGTTGATGATGTTGCTATTCTACAACAGTTTTACCACTTAACCTTGTTTGCCCAAAACGCTGCACTCATCTTGCCCCTAGCTATGTTCTTAGCGTGTCTTGCTTTAAATGCTTTGTTTCTAGCACTACCATCTGGGCTACCTTTTTCGCCTTGCTGACCAAAACGAATTGTCTTAACCTGATCGCCTTCTTTAGCCACTACAACATGGCTTTTAGTAGGATGGCTTGGAGTTCTACGGGGTTTGTTATACCCAGCAACACCTATACGCTCAAATATCTTGGCAGCATCTCTTATTTTCATGTTATCTGTTTTTGTATTTTAGAAAGTAGCTCGTTTCCTTCAGCTACTAGCCATTGGTTGTATCTACTTACTTGACCGCTAAAGTCTGCATAAGAGCTTTGGTATGTTTCGTCTGGATCTACTTTTATTGTTTCTGGAGTCATGTGGGTACTTTTAGTATCTAACTTTACCCAGTTATTGCAAGTCTTAGCTACCAGTTCCCACCAATCATCCCCACAAATATGCCAAGTGCAGGGTGGCAATATAAATTTACAAGCCCTTATTAATTCACCGCCAAATAAAGTAATCCCAGCCATTCTAGATTCATCTTTATTTAAAGCATCTTGGCTAGTAACAATATTCCAATCATTTATAGCGTTAATAAGTTGCTGATCCCATTCATTGCTTTGTGGAATTTGGTCATCGCAAAGACTTCCATACCATTTTTCTTTGGGATATTTGTTAAATGCGTAATTTAATGCACCTACTAAACCAATATTGTTTTCAAATTGCTCAATAATCCATGTATTAGGATACTCAATCCCATCATACAATTCTGCATTTCCCTGTATAAAAACATAAATAGGGGCAATAGCCTTAGTATCTATATACGCCTTAATGAGGTTTTTAAGCCTTTCTGGGCGTTTATATGTGGGAACAATAAACATTATTGATCTATGATTCCTGGTATGTGCATAACTTGATAGTTGGTGATGATGCGTTTGCTAGGGTAATGTTTTAATTGCCTAATAAATTCCCAATCGTGTCCATACCCATTACCCCATTGACAATTTAATTCTTTTTTGTGAGCTATTGCAGAAGTTCCTATATGCCCCATCTCAAACCATACTGGGCGTATTTGACCATCTACATAGTCATCCCAATAAAGCCAATCTGTATCTACATTGTCTGCTATTGCTTTTAGATGGCCTTTGCCAAATACATCATCGTTATCTAGATAAGCAATGTAGTCATATTTAGCATTTTGTATCCCAATGTTTCTAGGTGTTCCGCTAAAGTATGGTTGTTTATCTATTAAAACAGTCTTTACAGGGTATTTAGATGCTATCTCTACTGTTTTTTGGCAGCCATCTGCTACAACTATTAACTCGCCTATTTTTTGATCTAAAAAGCTATCTATTGCTCTAGGGAGCTTTTGCTCTCTATTGCTTGCTGCTCTTGGGTAATCACCTAGATAACTAGGCATTACTACACTAATCATTTTTTATAGCGAGCTTTTTTCATTGCCTCTGAGATAGCAATAGCAATTGCTTGTTTTGGGTTTTTAACTACTTTGCCACCCTTGCCAGAATGTAGAGTTCCTTCTTTGAACTCACCCATTACCTTGCCGATCTTGGCTTGCTTTTTGCTCATCTTCATTTTTTCTTAGCCTTCATAGGTTTAGCAGTTTTGGCTGCTTGCTTAAAGTCTTTAGCTGTAGGAGCATTTTTGCTACCTACTTTGTTCATCTTTTCACCTGATCCAGCAGCGATACGCTTTCTCTTGGCTAAAATATTGCTGTAAAGTCCAGTTTTCATTAATCGTCTGCCTTTTCTTCTGCTTCTTCCCAAGACTCGCAAACACGCAGATTATGGCAAATAAACTCATACTTATGGCAGAAACCACGCCCACCACCATTGCGATCAAGTTCGTTCTCAGGAACAACTTTCATTGCCTCTAATGCTTGAGTGCTATTGTCGAAATATTCACAATTAGCGCAGAATCGGTTTGCCGTTTCTTCTTCTGGCATACCCCAATATGCAACTAACTTAACCCAGAAATCGCCTGGGTTTGCAGGATCTTTAGGGCCTAGATGACGAGTTTCCATCAAGGCTTTAGTCATTGTATCGTTGCCTGCCTTGGTAATCTCGTACTCAGACTCCTCTGCCATTGGCTCGTCTAAAAGACTAGGCATACCCATTGACATTGGCATTTCTTTTTCTTTTCCTTTTGGAGCTAATAGTCCAATAGCGATTTTCATATTAACCCCAGAATTTAGGGCGAACTTGCCCAAGACAATTTTAACGCTTTTTTAACTAAACCACAATGTGTAAAGGTCTGGCATATTGGCTTTTAACCATGCTCCCGATTGGTCATTGTTCTTTTTGTGATCCATGCCGATAGTTTGGCTGCCGACATGGTGTACATAAGACCGACTAACATAATTCTTATAACCAGCAGCGCAGATTTCCAGGCATTGAATATCGTCTGAATACCAATTAATCGGTTTGTAATCTATCCAAGCCTCTCTAGAGATAATCCCAAATAAAGGAGAAAGTACATTGCTTTGGAATATCTGATCTTCCTCTACAAATTTGATGCCGTTTCGTACTTCGCCATTCCTAATATTTTGTAGCCCACGCACATAGTCCGATCTACTGCATAGCCAGCCTAGACTGTGGTGCGAAAGCAACACCTTGTCCTCAATCAGCATATTAAAGCTACTAGGGGTTAATACTATGTCATCGTTTGCCACAATAATCTCAGGGAACATCTCAAACGCATAGCGCACTACATCGTTGTAGGATTCCCCATAATTAGTGCCGTTGTTTGGCAGATTGATAGTATTGTGCCTAGAACACTCTAGATCGCTCCCAGCAACGATAACTGTTACTTCCTTTGGCACATACTCATCTATTGATGCAAACAGCACAGGCAAGCATTTAGCGTGTTTTGTCGCTATTACTATGGCAAGATTGGCATACGAATCGTTCATTTAGTCCTTCATTGTAAGATTGTAGAACTCCATCTTTAGTCGTTTTTCTGATCTTGCAACTTGTACAAGTTCTGATGGTAATTTGACTTGGCTTTCTTATCCAGTTCTTGCTGGAGTCGTTTTTTTGCATTATGTAAATCTGTTTCTAATTTATGAGGCGTTGTTCTAGCATTATGCGCCAACTGGTTTAGTGAAGCATAAGGATGGCTGACATATTTCATTTTAAGCACTTGTCTTAACTGTAATGGCAAACCCTTAATTGCCTGCTCTATGAGATCTCCGTCTATATGGTCTGGCTCGTAGTGTGGCTCTGGGTCTGCGTATAAATTACCCAGCTCTGGAACATAGTTCTTTTCAAAACTTCGGCAAGTAGTTTCCACTTGTGGGCCAATAACTCCCCAAGTAACATACCAAGCCCAATTTTTTAGCCTAGATTCCATGTTGTCATTTAATTTTAATTAATTTATTGTATTATATTCAATATCTTATGGCAAAGGTAGATATGAAACGATCTAATGCAGCAGATGAGAAATTTATAGAGTGTTGGAAAAGACTTGGCTCTCCTACTTTAGTAGCAAAAGAGCTAGGTATTAACCCTAGGAGCGCACTTAATCGTAGAGCAAGCCTTGAGATTAGATATGACATTAAACTTCCAACTCATAGTTCTATGCGAGATCCAGCAAAGCCTAAGAAAATAGATCAAACTCCCCATAATGTTCGTAGGGGAATAGATGTTAATAAAGTTAAACGAGTTATTGTATTTAGCGATGCTCACTTTACCGATACCACTACTACAGCATTTAAAACATTATTAATGATGATTAAAGAGTTTAAGCCTCAAGTCATTATTTGTAATGGAGATGCTTTTGATGGACAAGTATTGAGCAGATTCCCTTCGATTAACTACGATCAAAAGCCCAATGTCTTGCAAGAGCTTAACGCTTGCCGTTATCACCTAGATGAGATTGCTAAAAATAAACCACCAGGTTGTGAGCTTATTTGGACTTTAGGTAATCACGATATGCGTTATGAGTCTTGGCTAGTTAATAAAGTGCCTGAGTATTCTGGTGTAGATGGCTTTAGTCTTAAGTATCATTTCCCAGAATGGAAAACTTGTTGGAGTTACTGGATTGGAGAAGATACAGTAATCAAGCACCGATTTAAAGGTGGTCGTACTGCTGGGTATTCCAATTTGACTGCTGCCGGAAACACTAACATTATCACAGGGCATACCCATGTATTGTGCAGTAGTCCCATAACTGGGTATCAAGGGACTTGGTGGGGAGTTCAAACTGGATGCCTGGCTGATCCACATAGCTCTACCTTTGAATATTGCGAGGATAGCCCTAAAGATTGGCGTAGTGGTTTTGCAATGCTCTCATTTGACCAAGGCCGTATGCTAATGCCTGAGTTGATTATGGTTACAGATGAGCAGAATGGAGAGTTTGAATTTAGGGGATGTATTAATAAGGTATGAAAATAACGCCATTTATTCTGGAGCAAATGTACTTGTCTTTTTCTTGTTGCCATCCGCTAAGAAAATGGGACTTACCACCACCAGAATTAATCCAGTTTAAGGTAACCAGAGAAAAGGATGCAATGGCTACCTACCGATATGACGAATCTTTAGATAAACCCCATATCATTACCATTAGCAGATTAAAGAATGAACAGTTGGGGACAATCCAAAGATCGCTAATACATGAGGTTTGCCACATGAGTTTCTGGAAAACAGGAGCATGGGACAAACATGGAAAAGCCTTTAAATCTCGCACCAAGCAATGCGCCCGAGAATATGGCTGGGATTCTCTAGAACTTTAGTGGCTGCCTTCGCTACTCTGATTTGCCAATAAAGATTTATACATCTTAGACTGATCCTCTAGATCTCTGATTAGTTTAACGACCCTAAATAAGACTTCGTTCTCATGCTGAGTTACTACCTTGCCTGTATATAGGTCTACTAGCTCATTAACAATTTTATTCGTTTCGTTCATTTATATCATCCTCTGCCATGTGGCAAAAAATACCGCACTCAATAGCTTGTTCTGTTGGGTAATCACCAGCTCCAATAGGAAGTTCTGTTAGCCAAATTCTTTCTCCTTTGTGCTTTAGGATTTTTGCCCCTATTGCTTTTTCTATATCAGCCATTTTATTAAATTGATCTGGGAAGTCATACCTTATTTTGTTCCAATATCCAAGCCCCCCCTTAACACATCCAATACAATTATTATTTTGGTAGCCCAGTTTATACATTGCTGGCAACTCTATCCCAGCACGATCAATCATAGCCAAACAATCAGATTTGCCTAAACCTTTATCTATCAAAATAGACCATAGGTTTACATCGTTATTGGCATCTATAAATCTATCTACTCGATCTTGTTCTTCTGCTGTGTATCCAAATACTTGTATATCCGTAGGTAACTCAAACTGCTTTCTCATGTCTTTTTTAAGGTGTACTGTGCAAGGCGCACCACCTATACCTACAATGTATTTACGCTTTTCAAATACCTCGTAAATACTGCCATTGTATTTATCGTTTTGTATAACTTTTATTGACTGCCCAAACCACTTTTCACAATCTTTCATAAACCTTAGATTGTCTGGATGCTCCTCTTTTACATGGCAATAAACCACTTCTACAGGAGTTTTACTTTCGGCAATAGCTAACTTGGTTGCTACTGCGCTTGCAGCTCCACAGCTAAACCAACTAACTGTTCGGCTCACTTATCATCCTTTCCAAGTTTCTGACTGACTCGCTCCAGCAACTCCTCACAGGATATTTTGTATTCTCTTTCAAAACCTTTGACACCCATTCCGTGAATACCAGAGTTTCCCCTATGATGCTCTGGGCATAAAGGCAAGATCGGGGATGTAGCCCTAACAGCTCCATATCTCCGCACATGATGGAGTTCTGCTTGGCTGCCTTCTGTCCCAAAGTATTCGGAACATATAATACATCCGAGTTCTGCAATCTGGTTAAGTGCGATCTTTTCATTTTTAGTTGCCATTATTGTGTAGCACGATCAATAGTACGATTAGTAGCCTCTTGACTGCGCCATATCTCGATTCTTGCTTGGGCTGCTATCAACTGCCATTTTAATTTTTCTTCTACTTCTACGGCCTCTTTGAGCCCTTCTAAGAGCTTTACATAGTCATCAGTAGCGTAGGCTTCCATTTCTTTAGCAGCGATGCTAGGGGCTGTAGATTCCAGCATGAGCCGACTCTTAGCAGATCGCAGATAGTTCTCTATATAAGTTCTATCTGCTTTGGCTGCTGCAAAGACTCCTGATTGTTCGTAGATAAATTGGACTGCTTTGCTCGGGTCAATTTCCATTGTCTTTCCATTTCGTCTTTTAGTTTAAGTGTGGCTTCCCATCCACGCTTTTCTAATACTAATGCTAGTTGTTTTCGTCTTTTTGCTAAAGGCCAAGTAAGTAAATCCTTTGCCTCACAGATGTTTCTCCATTCCTCGCTGCTTGTGTCCATCTAACCTTTCTTTTAACAATCTCCATGCTGTTGCTGCACAAAGTGGTACTTGTCCGTTTCCAATGGCTTTAAGTCTGTCCACCCTAGCAGCCACCCCATTAGCCACTCTGTCCACATTGGGTTCAATTTCCCACCAACTTGAGCTGCCAATGGAATTTCGTGCCTCTTGAACTCTGAAGGGCTTGCATTGTCTTTCCACATTCTTGCAACTGGAGTAGGCCAAGTTGGATTTTTCATGTCTTTGCAAGGAATTTTTCCTGAGTAAAGAACTTGTTCCGCTAGATTTCCAGGTTGAACTGTGTTGTGTCCTTGGCTTTCCCTGTGTTTTGTTCTGTAATCCAACGCTTCCTGACTTCTGCCTGAAATTGCTGTTGCTGTTGGAGTAAGCCAATATCCAAATTCTCTCTCTTTTGTGGTTCGCTCCAACATCGGCTGCGGAAAGCACTCCCCATTCCGCATTGAACCCCATTTGGGCCAAATCTCTAAGGACTGTTCCAAGTCCTCTAGAAGTGAGCATTGGGGAATTTTCCACAAAAGCGTATCTAGGTCTAACTTCGCCAATGATTCTTGCCATTTCTTTCCACATTCCTGATCGCTCTGCCTCGATTCCCCCCCCCCTTCCTGCTGCTGAGATATCTTGGCAAGGAAATCCTCCTGATACAACATCAATAATTCCTCTCCAAGGCTTTCCGTCAAAGGTTTGAACATCATCCCAAATTGGGAAACTCGGCAAAAGTCCGTCATTTTGCCTGGCGCACAATACGCTTGCTGGATAGGCTTCCCATTCGACAGCGCAGACTGTTCGCCATCCAAGGAGATGTCCCCCAAGTATTCCACCACCAGCGCCTGCGAAAAGAGCCAACTCATTCACACTTGCTCCTCTAGTTGTTTAATTCTTTGGCTGATCCTTGCTCTCCATTGCTGCCAGCCTTCTCCAGCATAAGCCTGGACTCCTATCTCTTGAGCTTTTTTCATTGTGAGTTCTTCTGAGCTATACCAAGGCAGCTCAGGTCGTTTATTTACCTTTGGTTCTTCTATTACGATCTCATCCTCAAACCTATATTGGTTAAGCCATGTAGCTAAATGCGGTATGTACGCAAGTTGCGTATCTTGCGATTTCCAATAAGCAATATGGTTTGGCAAAGCCTCTACTGCTTGTTCTCGCTCTGCTGGCGTTAGCTTGTAAAAGCTACGATGCGCCATACGCTTGCTAACTTTCCTTGGATACAAACTCCAAAACTGCTCAAATAAATCTGACATTATTGCTCCTTCACGAGTAATAGACACCAACTACATAAAAAAAGACTGCTACAAATTCTACAATGAACAATGGTATATCTTCTTGGTATATACCAACTAACGCCCAGATCGCACTACCTATTAAACCAAAATGAAGGTTGATTGGGTAGAAATTTAATGAGGTGAGAAATATCCCGATCAAACACAGGATTGTTCCGATCCACTTTGCAACCTTCAGTCTGTTCCAGGCGTTTTCTTTCAGCAACTTCATTTAGAAAAATCTCCTTAAATTTTTTCATTTGTTCCTCCAATATCTATCTTTAGGATTAGCAAGCATTGATTTGATAAGCTGATCTACATTAGAAAACCATTGGACTACTTTCATGCCATCATGCTGCATGATTGTAAAACTCATTTCTCTTGTGCCTTTCTTTGCTGTTCTCTCATAAGTATGTAGTACGCTTCTCGTAGTATTTCCTCATCTGTTAGTGTCTTTGCTGGATGGGTGTAGAGTGGAATATCGTATTCACCAACTGTTTTAGCTTGTTCGTCAGGATGAATAGCATCGTAATATTCCCCATTTCTAAACATGGCATACGCTACTGGTTTAGTATTGGAAACATACTCACCAGCCATGTGGCTTGCAGTTCTATCAAAAGATTCATCAATCTCTACCATTCCAGCAAAAGGTATTGGCTCTAACATTTAGACTCCTAGGGTTTTATTACTACGCATGGCTAAAAGCTCTTTGTCTAGGCCTTGCTCTGGCTTGTAGGAGAGCAGCTCTAGATTATCGGATGTACAGCATTTAATACCTTTGTAGCAAGTGCCTGTAATGGCATCCATTATTAACCCTGTTTTATGCTCGTCTGTACCAAAGAACACAGGCGTACAGATGATCTCACCAAGGTTAGTAGTTCCCTTGTAGAGAACTCTATTCTTTAACCAATCTAGCTTAAGGGATTTTTTTTGCCAAGTCGGAAAACAACTGCTGGCATCGGCACATAGACCAGTCATGGATTTTCTAATTTCTCTCATAACTTAGATCTTAATCTACAAATCTACATAGATGCAAGTGTTTTATTTTTGTAGCATATACGCTACATTTTTTTATTGAAATTTCATGCAATGTAGAAGTTTATAAGATAGTTTATAAATAAACCTATAAGTAGTATTTAAAGTCTTTAGGAAGGTTACTGCTCTTTCGGTGAACGAACCTAGCCTACCTAGATTCGCCTTCATCTGCTCCATCGGAGTTACAGAACCCGCCAGACTTACGAGGAACGGACTCTGGCTTCGCCATCCGTATTGCGCTATTACATCCTCTACCCTGCTAGTAACGCTTGTATCTAAATAGCTACGATGTCGTTAGAGCCGCCTATTTAGACCTTATTGCTTTTACTTCTATTCTCTACAGCCTTAATAATCGCCAAGTTCCAATGCACATGAAGGCCACTTACATTTTTGCCCTTCAATGGAACGATGTGATCGACTTCGTATTTTATGCCACTAAGTTTTGTTTTAGCAATACATTCTTGATAAATATTTTTTATTTTGTTTCTATCAGCCCATTTAGGCGTCGCTTTATCAATCCCAGCCCGTCTTGCAGCTCCATCAGCTAAAGCCTGAACATGGTGCTTTAAACACTTTTTAGTAGGTTCGTTGTGATACAAAGATTTATCCCACTTACCTTTTCCATAAAGACCTAGTTTTTTTGCCTCTTTTCCAGCCTTAGATCTTATAAAGCTAGACAAGCAATCTTTACATAATTTCAAAATTCAAACTCTTTGCAAGCATACCTTCCGTTAGGCTGCTTAAACCATCCTATCACTAGGATCTTCCAGCCTGATCGCACTAGCTCTGGTAAATATTCTGATTCAGAGATCTTTTTAATCCTAGATGACATATTGGATTTGCTGGTGATCTGGATGCCTACAGTTTCTCCATTGCCAATAGCTAAGATGTCAAAGATATGGAACAAGTCTTTCTTTCGTCTGGTAAATGCGTTGTAGCTTTCGACCACATCGCATTTATACCCCCTAGACTCCATAAGAGCTACTGTACGGACATTTTGACTAGCCAAGGTCGTTCTCTGTCAGTCTGCCTTCAGATGCCTCTATGATCGCTGTATGCCACTTCTTAG
>Ga0164295_10000467_pt1 | contig 34241 bp, 32 predicted proteins | sample GEODES006metaG_FD_111798 | JGI IMG/M metagenome (GOLD analysis project Ga0164295, IMG submission 111798) | Oligotrophic lake water microbial communities from Sparkling Lake, Wisconsin, USA - GEODES006 metaG | ecosystem: Environmental > Aquatic > Freshwater > Lake | place: USA: Sparkling Lake... | reverse complement strand
TTACCAAGCAGAAATTGCACAAGGTCGTTTAGAAGCTATTTTAAATTACCAAACTACGGTTATAGAACTTACTGGAATGGAAATTGCAAATGCTTCTTTATTAGATGAAGGAACAGCTGCAGCAGAAGCAATGACTTTGTTATTTGATGTTCGTACTCGTGATCAAAAGAAAAATAATGTGTCTAAATTCTTTGTTTCAGAAGAAATTTTACCTCAAACATTATCTGTTTTACAAACGCGTTCTACACCTCTTAATATTGAATTAGTAGTTGGAAATCATGAAACTTTTGATTTTTCATTAGACTTTTTTGGAGCAATTCTTCAGTATCCAGGAAAATTCGGACAAGTTCATGATTATACTGCATTTATAGCAAAAGCAACAGAAAATGAAATTAAAGTAGCCGTAGCTGCAGATATTTTATCTTTAGCAAAATTAACTCCTCCAGGTGAAATGGGCGCTTCAGTAGTGGTAGGAACTTCACAACGTTTCGGAATTCCATTGGGTTACGGCGGACCTCATGCCGCTTTTTTCGCTACAAAAGATGAATACAAACGCTCGATGCCAGGAAGAATTATTGGCGTTTCAATTGATGTAAACGGAAACCGCGCCTTACGTATGGCGTTAGGAACACGTGAACAACATATTAAACGTGAAAAAGCTACTTCAAATATCTGTACCGCACAAGTTTTATTAGCGGTTATGGCCGGAATGTATGCGGTTTATCACGGGCCTAAAGGATTAAAATACATTGCAAATAAAGTACATAATTCAGCTAATACAGCTGTAGAAGCTTTAAACAAAATTGGTGTGTATCAAACAAATACTTCCTATTTTGATACCATAAATGTAAAAGCAGATGCTGCAGAGGTAAAAGCCATTGCAGAAAGACAGGAGGTAAATTTCTTCTATATTGATGCCGATACAATTTCAATTTCATTCAATGAAACTACTTCAATTTCTGATATTAATCAGATTCTGGCTATTTTCGCTGAAGCAAAAGAAAAAACATTTGAACCTATAACAGAATTAGTAGAAACTACTGTAATACCAGAAAATTTAATTAGAAAATCAACTTTCTTACAACACGATGTATTTAACAACAATCATTCGGAAAGTCAGTTGATGCGTTATATTAAAAAATTAGAACGTAAAGATTTAGCTTTAAACCACTCCATGATTTCACTTGGTTCTTGTACCATGAAATTAAATGCTGCTGCCGAAATGTTGCCATTATCAATGGCAAATTGGAATAATATACATCCATTTGCACCGCTTGATCAAGTGGAAGGTTATTTAACCCTGCTTAAAAAACTGGAACAACAATTAAATGAAGTAACTGGTTTTACTGGTACCACATTACAACCTAATTCTGGTGCACAAGGCGAATATGCTGGTTTAATGACCATTCGTGCGTACCATTTATCTCGTGGTGATAAACACAGAACGGTTTGTTTAATCCCATCATCGGCACACGGAACAAATCCTGCTTCAGCAGCTATGGCTGGAATGGAAATTATTGTAACAAAAACTACTCCAGAAGGAAATATTGATGTAGCAGATTTAAGAGAAAAAGCTATTTTACATTCCGCTAATTTGGCGGCTTTAATGGTAACCTATCCTTCAACTCATGGTGTTTTCGAAAGTTCAATTATTGAAATTACAAACATCATTCATGAAAATGGCGGATTGGTATATATGGATGGTGCCAATATGAATGCGCAAGTGGGATTAACCAATCCAGCTACAATTGGCGCCGACGTTTGTCACTTAAACCTTCACAAAACATTTGCTATCCCTCATGGTGGAGGCGGACCGGGTGTAGGACCAATTTGTGTTAACGATAAATTGGTACCTTTTTTACCATCTAACCCAATTGTTAAGGTTGGTGGTGAACAAGCCATTACTGCTATTTCAGCAGCGCCTTACGGATCGGCGTTAGTATGCTTAATTTCGTATGGATACATTTGTATGTTGGGTGCAGAAGGTTTAACAAATGCTACAAAATACGCCATTTTAAATGCAAATTACATGAAAGCGCGATTAGAAGCGCATTATCCTATTTTATATTCGGGTGAAATGGGAAGAGCAGCTCATGAAATGATTTTAGATTGTCGTGCGTTTGAAGATAATGGTATTAAAGTAACAGATATTGCAAAACGTTTAATGGATTATGGCTTCCATGCCCCTACAGTTTCTTTCCCAGTAGCAGGAACGCTAATGATTGAACCAACAGAATCTGAAGATTTAGCAGAATTAGATCGTTTTTGTGATGCAATGATTGCTATTCGTAAAGAAATAAATGCTTCTTCAAAAGAAGATACTCAAAATATTTTAAAAAATGCACCACACACGTTAGCTATGGTTACTTCAGACGAATGGGTATTCCCATACACAAGAGAAGCCGCCGCGTTTCCATTAGAATATATTGCTGAGAATAAATTTTGGCCTACCGTTCGAAGAGTGGATGAAGCCTATGGCGACAGAAACTTAGTTTGTTCCTGTGCGCCTATTGAAGCGTATATGTAATGTTAAATTACGATTTTAGATTTACGATTTAAGTAGTCTAAAAACAAACAACAATAAAATCTCAAATTCCGATTTTGTGAATTTGAGATTTTTTTTTGAAATTTTAAACTGAAAATAAAATTTTAATTAATTCTGAAATTGACAATAAAATGCATTTTTTTTAACATATTCGTAATAATTACTTAATTTACGATTTGTTCGGATGTTTTTGAATTTCAATTTAGTATTTTAGTATAAAATTAGTTAATGAATAATAAAATCAGATATTTAAAAAATAGATTTACGCATTTTTAAACTATAATAAATTTAAAAAATGACAATAAAAATAACAGGTTCTGGAAGTTATATTCCAACAGAAACAGTAACAAATATCGATTTTTCTTCTCATATTTTTTTAAATGAAGACGGTACTGCGTTTCCATTATCAAACGACGTAATCACTGAAAAATTTTATGGTATTACCGGAATTGAAGAACGTAAATACGCCCCTGCTGATGTTCAAACTTCAGATATGGCAACAATAGCCGCAAAAATAGCCATACAAAATGCCAATATCGATCCTGAAACTTTAGACTATATTATTTTTGCTCATAATTTTGGAGATGTAAAAAAAGGGGCCATACAAGGAGACATGTTACCTAGTTTAGCTTCAAAAACAAAACATAATTTAGGTATAAAAAACCCTAAATGTGTAGCATACGATTTGCTTTTTGGGTGCCCTGGCTGGGTAGAAGGTATGATTCAAGCTACGGCATTTATAAAAGCCGGCATGGCTAAAAAATGTCTAATCATAGGTGCTGAAACGCTATCTCGAGTAGTCGATCCACACGACAGAGATTCCATGATTTATTCAGACGGCGCAGGTGCTACAATACTTGAAGTTAGTGATGAAAATGGAGGTGTTTTAGCTCATGAATCGGCATCTTTTACATATGACGAAGCAAATTATTTATTTTTTGGCAATTCATTTAACAAAGCACTCGACCCAAATGTTAGATACATAAAAATGCATGGTAGAAAAATTTATGAATTTGCACTAAGCAATGTTCCAAAAGCAATGGCTGCCTGTTTAGAGGCAAGTGGAATTAAAATTGATCAGATTAAAAAAATTCTAATTCATCAAGCCAATGAAAAAATGGATGAAGCCATTATTCAAAGATTTTACAAACTTTACGATAAAAACGTACCCGAAGGGATTATGCCAATGACCATTCACAAATTAGGAAATTCCAGTGTAGCCACAGTGCCTACATTATATGATTCGTTACTAAAAGGAAAAATTAAAAATCAAGAAATTCACAAAGGCGACATCATATTATTTGCATCGGTTGGAGCCGGAATGAATATTAATGCTATCGTATATCAATTATAATATTTTTTATATTTATTGATAAATATTTCGTGTTTATCGTTAATTTTGCAATTATAAATCACCTTCAAGATTAGATTAATGTACGAAAAAACATATCCTAGTAAACGATTCAATATTACTTTAGAATTTTTAAAAAAGCATATTTCAACGTCAGAAACTATTTTTGATTTAGGTATTCCCAATCCTTTATCAAAAATTATGGTAGAAAATAAGTACACCGTTATCAATACAAAAGGAGAAGATTTAGATACCAATCAAACTGCATTACGAGAAGAAAATTACGATGTATTTACAGGTTTTGAAATTTTCGAACATTTATTAAACCCTTATACCATTTTAGAAAATGTAAAATGTGATAAAATTTTAATTTCTATTCCCTTACGCTTGTGGTTTTCATCGGCATACCGAAGTAAAACAGACAAATGGGATAGACATTATCACGAATTTGAAGATTGGCAATTGGATTGGTTATTAGAAAAAACAGGGTTTAAAATTATTGATAGAATCAAATTTACACATCCCGTAAAGAAAATTGGTTTCCGTCCATTATTGAGATGGTTTACTCCGAGGTATTATTTGGTTTACGCGGAACGAAATCCCAAAATATAAATCCAAAATCCCAAATTTTAGAATTTTTCAAATTTGAATTTTCAATATGAAATACTACATTATCATTCCTGCATATAACGAAGAAGCTTTTATGGCATTAACGTTACAATCTTTGGTAGAGCAAACCGTTTTACCGTCGAAAATTATTGTAGTAAATGATAATTCTACAGATAAAACTGCAGAAATTGTTACTTCTTTTTCCATAAAATTTCCATTTATTACTTTAATCAACAAAAAATCGGATGCCATTCATCTGCCAGGAAGCAAGGTAATCCAAGCGTTTCAAGAAGGCGAAAAACATATTGATGATCAATACGATATTATCGTAAAAGTGGATGCCGATTTGATTTTTCCAATTAATTATTTCGAAACGATTATAAATCATTTTCAATCGGATGCAACAATCGGAATGGCGGGAGGCTTTTGCTATATTGAAAAAAATGGTGGTTGGATTTTAGAAAATTTAACCGATAAAGACCATATTAGAGGTGCTTTAAAAGCGTATAGAAAAGAAACGTATGAGCAAATCGGGAGATTAAAACCCGCTATGGGTTGGGATACTGTAGATGAATTATTATGTAAATTTTACAATTGGAAAATTGTTACCGATGAAAGCTTACATGTAAAGCATCTAAAACCAACTGGAGCCAGTTATACTAAAGCTGCAAGATATAAACAAGGCGAAGCGTTTTACAGTTTGGGATACGGATTTTTTATTACTGCAATTGCTTCTTTAAAGTTAGCTTCAAGAAAAGGAAAACCCTTTTTATTTATTGATTATATTTTGGGTTTTTGGAAAGCAAAATCTTCAGGAAAACCTTTATTTGTTAGTCCAGAACAAGCCAAATGGATAAGAAGTTATAGATGGAAAAAAATGAAAGAAAAGTTGTTTTAAACTTTTAAAGTAAAATTAAAATAGTATTTTTACTGAATACTATAACATATAAATCGTACCTGAATCAATGATGCTCATCAGATATTTATCGCAAATTGGCCGTTATTTCATTATGCTGAAAGAGGTGTTTAGTCGTCCAGTAAAATGGTCTGTGATGAAACAACTTATCCTAAAAGAAATAGACGATTTGATTATTGATTCTTTGGGAATTGTCTGTTTTATTTCTTTTTTCGTAGGTGGTGTTGTGGCTATTCAAACGGCATTGAACTTAACCAGTTCTTGGATTCCAAAAAATTTAATTGGATTTGCAACACGGCAATCGATTGTGTTAGAGTTTGCTCCTACTTTTATTTCGATAATTATGGCTGGTAAAATGGGTTCGTTTATCACTTCAAGTATCGGGTCTATGCGTGTTACGGAACAAATAGAAGCTTTAGAAGTAATGGGTGTAAACGCGCTAAATTATTTAGTTTTTCCAAAAATGATTGCGGCATTATTGTATCCTTTCATAATTGGAATTGCCATGTTTTTGGGAATTTTTGGGGGCTATTTAGCAGGTGTTTATGGTGATTTTACTTCAAGTACCGATTTTATAACAGGTATTCAAAAAGAATTTATTCCCTTTCATATTGCCTATGCGTTTATTAAAACATTAGTTTTTGCCTTTTTATTAGCTACAATACCCTCATTTCATGGTTTTTATATGAAAGGTGGTGCTTTAGAAGTGGGTAAGGCAAGTACAGTATCGTTTGTTTGGACCTCAGTAGTAATTATTTTAATGAACTATATTTTAACTCAATTACTTTTAAGCTAATGATTGAAGTACATAACATTCAAAAAAGTTTTGGCGATCAAATGATTCTGAAAGGAATTACAACAAGTTTTGAAGCTGGAAAAACCAGTTTAGTCATTGGTCAAAGTGGTTCAGGAAAAACAGTTTTTATAAAATCATTATTAGGCGTTCTTGAAATTGATAGCGGTTATATTTCGTTCGATAATCGTATTTATAAAGAGTTAAATAAAGATGAAAAACGAGACATTCGTACAGAAATTGGTATGGTTTTTCAAGGAGGCGCTTTGTTTGACAGCATGACAGTAGAAGAAAATATTGGTTTCCCTTTAAAAATGTTTACTAATAAATCGCCTTCAGAAATTAAAGAACGAGTGAATTTTGTTATTGATAGGGTGAATTTAATACATGCCAACCATAAAAAACCTTCGGAAATATCAGGAGGAATGCAAAAACGTGTGGCGATTGCAAGAGCAATTGTGAATAATCCAAAATATTTATTTTGTGACGAACCTAATTCTGGTTTAGACCCAAAAACAGCAATTGTAATTGATAATTTAATTCAAGAAATTACCAGAGAATACAATATTACAACCGTAATTAACACACATGATATGAATTCTGTTATGGAAATTGGAGAAAAAATTGTGTTTCTAAAAAATGGTTTACTTGAATGGGAGGGCTCTAATAAAGAAATTTTTAAAACCGATAATGCTGCTGTTACCGACTTTGTATATTCAAGTGAATTATTTAAACGCGTGCGAAAAATGTACTTGGATGACGATGTTTAATCCGATTCGTTTTCTTCTAATAAAAATCCAAATTGCTTAAAATCTTCCCAAAAAGTAGGATACGATTTTGAAACTACCTCAGCATTTTCAATTATAATCGGCACTTTTAAAGCTAAAGGAGCAAAAGCCATTGCCATTCTATGATCTTGATAAGTAGAAATTCTTATGTTTGCGTTAACATTTTCTGATTTTTCAAGAGTTAGTGAATCATTGGTAACAGAAATTATTGCACCCAATTTAGTTAATTCGATTCTTAAAGCTTCAAGTCGGTCTGTTTCTTTAATTTTAAGCGTGCGCAAACCCTTTAAATGACAACTGATTCCTAATCCAAAACAAGTTACTGCAATAGTTTGTGCGATATCGGGAGACGATTGAAGATTGAAATTGAATGACTTTTGAAATTTATTGGTGACTTTTGAAATGGTTATTGAATGATTGTTATGGAAAACCGTTTCTACCCCAAAATTTTTATATATTTCTACTAAAGCAAAATCGCCTTGTAAACTATTTTCTTTAAAACTCGATAAGGTAATTTGTGTGCCAATTTCAGAGAGTGCACTAATTGAATACCAATAAGAGGCAGATGACCAATCAGATTCAATGGTGTATTGTGAATTGCGAATGGTGAATTGTGGTTTTACAATAATTTTATTTTCAATAAATGATGTTTCTACACCAATTTTATTTAATAACGCTAATGTCATTTTAATATAAGAAACCGATGTGATTTCTCCTTCCAAAATTAGCTCCAATCCATTTTCTAGTTTTGGCGCTATTAGCAATAAGGCAGAAATATACTGACTGCTCACGTTTGCTGGAAGTGAAACCTTACTTTTTGTTGGCTTTTTCCCTTTGATTTTTAATGGAGGAAACCCATCTTTTTCTAGATACGAAATCTCCGCTCCTAGTTCATTTAATGCATCAACTAGTATCTGAATTGGTCTTTCTTTCATCCTAGAAGAACCTGTAAGACAAACCTCAAAACCTTCTTGAATAGCAAAATAGGCAGTTAAAAATCGCATGGCTGTTCCGGCGTGGTGAACGTCAATTAATGGTGAATGGTGAATGGTGAATGGTGAATGTAAGGCTTTTATCATAACTTCAGAATCATCGGAAGTAGATGGATTTTCTAAAAGTAAATTTGGGTATAACGCTTGTAACAATAACAAACGATTGGTTTCTGATTTAGAACCCGTCAACTTTAATTGTGAATTGTGAATTGTGAATTGCTTCTTCAGTTCGCTTATGTTCGGGTTTGAATTTTGAATTTTGAGATTCACAATTACTTTAGTTTTTCATTGTTCTGATGGCGGTCGTGGTCGCGATTGGTTTTTAGATCGAGTTTTTTATCAAAAGCGTCTTGTAAATTAATTCCGGTTTGATTGGCTAAACATAAAACTACAAACACTACATCTGCTAATTCTTCGCCTAAATCTTTATTTTTATCGGATTCTTTTTCTGATTGTTCACCATATCTTCTGGCTATAATTCGAGCCACTTCACCTACTTCTTCTGTAAGCTGCGCCATGTTGGTTAATTCGTTAAAATAGCGAACACCATGATTTTTTATCCAATTATCAACGTCAAGTTGTGCATTTTGTATGTTCATTTTATTTCTTTTTTTGGAATTTTGGTAAAATAAATGAATTAAAAATCGACATAAAAAAACCATAAAATATCCCGTGTGTAACTGATTTTTGAACATCTTTATATTCTGCAAAATACATAATTACACCAAAAATTATGGCATAAATTAGCATCTGGATGATGAATCTTTTTAGATTGAAATTTTTCATACTACTCTTTGTTTTTTGAATCCATAATAATAGTTACGGGTCCTTCATTAACTAACGCTACTTTCATATCGGCTCCAAAATGTCCTGTTTGGATTTTTTTTCCTAATTCCAATTCTAAAAGTTGTATGAATTTCTCATACATTGGAATTGCAATATCTGGTTTTGCCGCCTTTATATAACTTGGTCTGTTTCCTTTTTTGGTTAATGCGTGAAGCGTGAATTGACTCACCACAATAATTTCGCCATCAATATCTTGAACAGAAAGGTTCATTACATTATTTGCATCTCCGAAAATACGAAGATATACAATTTTAGAAACCAGCCAATTAATATCTTCCAAATTGTCTTCTGATTCAATACCTACTAAAATAAGAAGGCCTTTATTTATTTGAGCCACAATATTTTGGCCAATTGTAACGGAAGCTTCGGAAACTCTTTGAATAACTACTTTCATTATAATTGTGAATTATAAATTATTTTCTAGTTTCATCGCTAGCAATTCGGTCTTCACCGTAGATGTCATTTCGGTATTGTTCTTCGTCGCCTTCTAAAATTTTCAAATAACTTTGGTACCTACTCCAAGTAATTTTATCTTCATCGAGTGCTTTTTTTACCGCACAATGTGGCTCTTCTTTATGTAAACAATTGTTGAATTTACATGCTTCTTTTAAAGCAAAAAGTTCTGGAAAGTAATCCGAAACTTCTTGTTTTTCCATATCTACCATTCCAAAACCTCTAATTCCAGGTGTGTCAATAATTCTAATGTTGTTTGACAAATCAAACATCTCAGCAAAAGTTGTAGTATGCTGCCCCTGGGCGTGCGAATTAGAAATTTCTTTGGTTTTTAATTTAAGAGTAGGTTCAATTGCATTCACTAAGGTAGATTTACCTACACCAGAATGCCCTGAAAACATAGATACCTTTCCTTTCATGATATCCATTAATTCTGCTACACCTTTGTTATCGGTTGCCGAAACTCGCAAACATGTATACCCAATTTCGGTATAAATGTGTTGTAAATACAATTGTTCGTTTAAAGTAGCCTCGTCAAAGGTGTCAATTTTATTGAAAATTAAAATCGCTTCAATGCCATATGCCTTAGCAGTAACCAAAAATCTATCAATAAAACTAGTTGTAGTTATAGGGTTATTTATAGTTACAATAAGAAAACCAATATCAATATTAGAAGCAATAATATGTGTTTGCTTTGATAAATTTACCGATTTACGTACGATATAATTTTTTCTATCATGAATGGTAGTTATGATACCGTTTACTTCATCTACAGTTTCGTCTAAATCAAAATCTACGATGTCTCCTACCGCTATAGGATTGGTGCTTTTAATACCTTTCATACGGAATTTACCTTTGATGCGACAATTGTAAAATTGATTATCATCAGATTTTACGTAATACCAACTTCCGGTAGATTTATAAACGGTTCCCGTCATGAATTGTATTAATTAAATTAATATAGCAAATATAAGATTTCTTATTATAAAGAAATAATAAATAAATTAATTAAATGAATTTGAAATTATTTTCAGATTTTTTATATTTGCTTTAATAACCTAAATCTAAAATTATGATTAAAAAATTATTTTTAAGTTGTGCCTTGTGTATTTATACAATAACAACATTCGGACAAACAGTTGAGTACAAAATTGTAACTTCAATAGAATCAGTCGTTCCAGGAGGAATTGGTCGATCTAGAATTATTGAAAATGGTACTGAAGTAGATTACACGCAATTCACTACAGTTAGAACTGCTGATGGCAAGGACAAAACTACAAGTGATAGATCAGATGTGAAAATTGATAATTTAAAAGAATCTACTTTATTGAATTTTTATAGTCTTGTTGGAATAAATTTTCAAAATATCGCTTCTAATGACGCTATGATAACTTCTCTTTTAAATAAATATAGTATTGAAGGTTGGGAATTATTTAATGTAGCAAGTGCTGCAGAAAGTGATGGAGGTAAAGATGATAGAACAGGGATTTTTATAACACGATATATTTTTAAGAAAACCAAAAAATAATTAAAAGGCTATAACAAATTGTTATAGCCTTTTAACTTTTAAATACTATTTCTTGGTGCGCTATACTTTCTTGATGTATCGCTTTGTAAATTTTCAAAACAAATTCTTCGTTTAATCCTTTATTTTCACCATCAATAATCATTCTTCCTAAAATTTCATTCCAGCGTTTGTTTTGCAAAATGGCAACGTTTTTCTCTTTTTTAAGTTGTCCTATTTTTTCTGCTAACTTCATACGCTTTCCTAAAATCTCAATTAGTTTCGTGTCTAATTCATCAATATAAGCGCGTTGTAAAGCCATTTCTTTATTCCATTCTGCATTTTCATCAGTTTCTTTTCTCATTTTCAAATCGACGAAAATTTGTTTCAATACTACTGGTGTTACTTGTTGGGCTGCATCACTCCAAGCGTTATCTGGATCAAAATGGGTTTCAATAATTAAGCCGTCATAATTTAAATCTAAAGCTTGTTGCGCTACTTCTTGAATCATAACTCGTTTACCAGTAATGTGCGATGGATCACAAATTAAAGTCAAATTCGGAAATCTATTTTGTAAATCAATTGCTATTTGCCATTCTGGATTGTTTCTATATTTCGTTTTTTCATAGGTAGAAAATCCTCTATGAATGACTCCTAGATTTTTAATACCAGCTTGATATAAGCGTTCTAATCCGCCAATCCATAAAGATAAATCTGGATTTACTGGATTTTTTATCAATACAATTTTATCTGTGTTTTTTAATGCATCTGCAATTTCTTGCACGGCAAAGGGATTTACCGTAGTTCGCGCACCAATCCACAGCACATCAATATCATATTGTAAAGCTAATTTTACGTGGTTGGCATTGGCAACTTCTATAGCCATTAACAAACCTGTTTCTGCTTTGGCTTTCTGTAGCCATTTTAAACCAATTTCACCCACGCCTTCAAATCCTCCAGGACGTGTTCTTGGCTTCCAAATTCCAGCACGAAAAATAGAAACATCCGAATTTTTTAGTTCGTGAGCAATTTTTAAAACTTGCTCTTCGGTTTCAGCACTACACGGGCCAGCAATAACTAAAGGATGATTTAATTTTAAATCTACCAACCATTGTTTGTATTCTTTTGTAATTTCCATTTTATTTGAATAAAAAATCCCGAAAAATCGGGATTTATTAATTTATATACTTTAATATAACGGATTGGTTATATCATTTAGTGGCGATTTTTATACTATTACAAATATATAAAATATTTAATAACTTAAACTTACCAAACCATTATCTTGAACGATAATTTGTCCCGTGATCCCATTTGAAGCCTCTGTTAAAAGAAAACAAGCAGTTTGAGAAACGTCAACAGGGTTTAAAATTCGTTTTAAAGGATGCTTTGCGATCATATTCTCCCTAATTTGATCAGAACGTAAAATTCCTGCTGCCAATGGAGAATCGATTAGCGATGGTGCAATGGCATTGACTCTTATTTTTGGTGCAAATTCGGCAGCCAGACTTTTCACTAAACCTTCAACGGCTCCTTTTGCAGCAGCAATACTTGCGTGATAGGGCATTCCTGATTGAACGGCAACCGTGCTAAACATGACAACACTTGCTTGTTCCGATTTTTTTAAAGTTGGTAAATAGTGCTGAAATGCTTTCAATGCGCCGAAAAAGTTTACATTTAAATCCGAATTAAAATCTTCTAAACTTAAACGATTAAACGGTTTCAAATTGATACTTCCTAAACAATATACCAAACCGTCAATTGATTCAATAGTTGGTAAGTTATCCGTTAAAGCGTCTAATTGATGCCAATTTCCATTAAATTCATAAGTAGGCTCGGAACGAGAAATCACGTGACAAAAATTACCTTTTTCCGATAACTCTTTTACAATTTGTTCACCAACACCTTTACTTCCGCCAATTATAAGGTAATTCTTCATATTATTTATTAATTTAAATATTTTTCAAAATCGTTAATTTTTACTTTTGCTTTGATATCAAACATTAAACTATATAAACCAAAAAATGTTCGGTTTACGTAGATAAAATGTTTAGAACCTCTATTGCCATTCATTTTTCGTAGCGTTTTATCACTTGCAAATTTTTCACTTAATACTGCAATTTGAGCTTGAAACTCTGGTTGTGAGAAATCAAATATTTCTGCTTGAATTGGTTGCGTAAAAACACTAAGCAATTCATGGAACATATCTGTAAAAAACGCTAACTCTTTCGGAGAATCCGTTGTTTTTAGAATTTCTAATTCGAATAATTTTTTTGTAAAATAGTCCATATCCTTCAAGGAATCTGGTGTAGATACTTCAAAATAGGGCACATAAAAATCAGTTGGAATTTTTTTCATACAACCAAAGTCAATTGCAATTAAGTTGTCGTTTTTATCAACTAAAAAATTACCTGGATGCGGATCGGCATGAAATTTTTTCAATTGATGAATTTGATACATATAAAAATTCCATAACGTTTGCCCTACTTTATTACGTTGTTCTTGAGAGGCATTACTAGAACAAAATTCAGATAAATGAATCCCATTCATCCAATCCATTGTAATAATTTTATCGGAAGAATATTCTGGATAGTAATTAGGGAAAAGTAAACTATCTATTTTCTCACAATCTTGAATTACGTTCATCGATTGCGATATTTCCAATTTATAATCTGTTTCTTCCGTTAGTTTGTCTTCTACTTCTTGAAAATATTCATCTGAAGTTCCTTGCAAATTAAACATTCTAACTGCAATTGGTTTCACTAAAGCAATATCAGATCCAATACTTTCTCGAATACCAGGATATTGAATTTTCACAGCTAATTCTTTCCCATTTTTAGTGGCTTTATGAACTTGTCCTATACTTGCCGCGTTGATGGAATCTGGAGAAAAAGTATCAAATAATTCTTCTGGATATTGTTTAAAATACGTTTTAAATGTTTTTCGAACTAATGGGGCAGATAATGGCGGTACAGAAAATTGCGACAACGAAAACTTATCTACATAAGATTGTGGTAACAAGTTTTTTTCCATACTTAGCATTTGTGCAACTTTTAGCGCACTTCCCTTTAATTCCTTTAACCCATCATAAATATCAGACGCATTGCTTTCGTGTAATTTATCTTTAGTTAACGATGGATTTACGACTTTTTCGCCATAATATTTTAAGTAATTTCCTCCAACTTTCACTCCGGTGGTAACTAATTTTGTTACGCGCTGCATCTTCCCGGTTGGAATACTATCTATTTTTTTCATTATTTTTTGTTGTGTTTATGATTTTGAAAACATGCCGTTCATTTGTTCTTTCCACAAAAATTTTCCAAAATCAATAATGCTTTGTGTGGGAATATTGTATGCCAAATCGAAACTCGCTTTTACTGATTTTTCAATAAAAACATCCGTTTTTTCAAAATTGGAAGATTCGTCGTGCATCCAAAAATTAAAGATGGATAAAAATTGCAACCAAGAGGCTTCTTGTAAAACTTTATCTTGAATTTTCACAACTGTTTCTTGATCCATTTTAATTGGCTTTTCTAAAATAGTTAGAGCATAATCTAAATACACTTCACGAAGTTTAGACAACTTCCCTAAGTTTTTCATTGGATTTTTATCTTGCTTTAATAAATAAATAACAAAACTTCTATTTGCCGTTGCCATTTCGAAAAAAGTAAAATAAAAGGCAGATAATTTATCAGCACTTTCATAGGTTTGATATGCTTCATTTTTTTCTAATAATTCTAATGTGTAAGCAAACATCGTTACAAAATAGTTTTTTTCTAAAACCTCAAAAGAAGTAAAATAGTGATAAAAATCCGTTTCATCCATATTGTTTAACTTAGCAAATTCATAAACCGAATTTGGTTTTTTTGCATTTGTTAAACAAAAATCTGTGTATGCAGAAACAATTACATCTTCGGTAATTACTTTCTTTTTTTTAGGTGCTGCCATAGTATAAATATTTTGTTGAACAAATTTACAAAAAAATTAAACAATAAAAACCATATTAACTTAAATTTATCTATTAAAGTATTGCTTTTATTTATTATTTTTGTTGAAAACAAGAATATGTCAATAGAAGTAAAAAACATAACCAAAACGTACGGAACTCAAAAAGCGTTAGATAACGTTAGTTTTTCTGTAAAAAAAGGAGAAATTGTAGGTTTTTTAGGTCCAAATGGTGCCGGAAAATCAACATTAATGAAAATATTGACCACATATTTAACAGCAGATTCTGGCGAAGCTACCGTAAATGGTTTTGATGTGACTTCTGCTCAGAAAAGCGTGCAACAATCGGTTGGTTATTTACCAGAACACAATCCGTTATATTTGGATTTATATGTTCGTGAATATTTAGAATTTAGTGCAGATGTGCATAAAACAGACAAATCTCGTATTCAAGAAGTGATTGAATTGACGGGTTTAACACCAGAATGTCACAAAAAAATTGGCGAACTTTCCAAAGGATTTCGTCAGCGTGTAGGATTGGCTACAGCTTTACTTCACAATCCAGAAGTATTGATTTTAGATGAACCAACAACAGGATTGGATCCAAATCAATTAGTTGAAATTAGAGAATTAATAAAAAATATTGGTAACGATAAAACGGTTTTTTTATCTACACACATTATGCAGGAAGTGGAAGCTATTTGCGATAGAATTATCATTATTCACCAAGGGAAAATTGTAGAAGATGCACAACTTGCTGATTTAGGCAAGAATTTAGAGAAAGTGTTTAGAGAAAAAACTAAAGCTTAATTCAGTATCAAATGTCCTGAAAACAATTGCTCCACATTTATAATTGGTGGATTATTTTTCAGAATCACATTTCCAGTATTTAAAATTTTTCCTGAAATGGATTGAATGGGTTTTAAAATCATATCATTTGAACCGCGTTGAAAGATTTTTATGTTTTGACATATGAAGTTTTCTCCATAAAATTTACCCGTACCAAAATAGAAATTACACAATAATTCCGAAGTATTTCCTGAAATATAAAAATTAGAAACGTGATTCGATTCAATTACGGTTTGTCCGTTATTTATATTAAAATAGAAATCACCAGTACCGGCTTCAGCTTCATTTAAAGCAAATAATCTCAGAGTTGGATAGGCTAACGTTCCATCAGAATAAATATCTTGTTCCGTTTTACTATGAATTTCAGAAATATTTGGTGCCGTTACATAAACAGTTGCTGCTTTGAAATCTCTTGTCCAATTGCAAGTGGAATTATCTTTTACCACTAAAAAATCACCTTGTTTATTGACTTCAATATTATCGATTATATTTTTTCCTGATTGTATGGTTACTTTAAAATCTGGTCCTTCTTTTAACACTAAAGAAATTCCAGCATGTACTCGGATTTTATCGAAATCAGAAATAACAATTTCTTTAGTTACAGGATTTCCTGCATTTTTGATACAATCTTCTGAAATACCACAACTAGAAAGTAGTAGAACAAAAACAAATAGTATATATTTTTTCATCATAATCTAATTCCTAAAGTTAATTCTGCCGCTTCTGCTTTTGCTTTATGCGTTTTTAAACCAATTCCTGTAAATATATTTTTATTGATATAATATTTTAGCGCCAATCGCTGATAGATATCAATATCATATTTAAAAGGTTTGTATACATAATACCCAAATTGCGTTTCAATGGATAGTTTATTAATAAATAACTCGTGACCCACAAAAACGCCAACTCGTTTATAATCTGTGTTAGGGTCTACTGGTTTTTTGTCTGGGAAGGCAACAGCAGAAAATTGAATATAATCTTTTAAATGCCTTGAAAAAAACACATCTGTCCCAAATTGAATAGCGCTTTTTCTGTTAAATCGTTTGTCTGCATATAAACCGATGTGATAAAACTGACGCTGTCCAATTCCAACTACAGGTGCTTCTGAAATTCCTGTTCGAAAGGCAAAATTGTATTTAATTTTTTCTGCAAACGATTTTGAATTTGGCAAACTGTCTTTTATTATTGGCTTATCTTTATCAAAATTATAATTTAATCCGAATGTAAAGGAATAACTGTTTATACCACTATTAGGTGCTTTAAATCGTGCATTCGAAAAATGGGTAAGCATAAATCCTGTTTGAATACCTATTGGACCAAGTAGGTTTTGCTTTTGATATTGTAATAAAATGTAATTATTATCTAAAAATTTCGAGCCAAAAGCGTTGTTTTTATTATTGCTTTCTTTATCGTAAGGATTGGTCGTAAATCCAATTCCTTGGGAAACTCGGAAAAGTAACTGCCTTTTTAAAAAGTAAAAATTATAATGTAGTCCTATCGCATAATTTTTACCTAAATAGTTGTTATTGAAGTCGATAGCTTGAAAAGAAATTCCATAATCTGGATAAGCATAGACTTGTTGCCATTCTTTTTTACCCGATGATTTTTTATTGATACTTACCAAAAATCCATTTGGATGTCCGGTAGCCAAATGACTAACTTCTTGTGTATGTTTGAAAACATTTCCACGAAACCCTTGAACATCTATATAATAGGCGTCCGTTTGATTTTGTGAAAACGAAATTCCAAAAATGAATAAAAGTAAAAATTGCTTCATAAAAATATTTAAGACAAATATAGTTTATGAACTGTAAATTCAAAGTAAATTGAAATTAAAATATTTGACTGGCAATGGCTTTAATGTTTTCCGCTTTAACAATTGAGTAATAATGAAGTACTGGTATTCCTGCTGCCAGAAGTTCTTTACTTTGTTGCGTACACCACTCAATACCTATTTGTTTTACCGATCATTATCTTTGGCTTTCACAACAGACATGATTAAATCATCTGGTAATTCGATACTAAATCGATGTGGGATTAAATTTAATTGTTTTTAGCTGAAATAGGTTTTGAAATTGAAAATAAAAATTAAATTACCATTTATGATTTAAATATCAAACTGATTTTATACCTTTGCACCAGAATTAAAGAGGAAAAATTTGAACTGATTGCAACCTCGTAAAAAAATGCTAAAGCAGAAACTTTCCTACTTTAGTATTTCCTTGCAATTTTTTCGTTAATTAGTATATATTTATTTTTATAATTATGGCATATTTATTTACGTCGGAATCTGTGAGCGAAGGACATCCAGATAAAATTGCAGATCAAATTAGTGATGCATTAATAGATCATTTTTTAGCATTTGACCCATCATCAAAAGTGGCTTGTGAAACTTTAGTTACGACTGGACAAGTAATTTTAGCTGGTGAAGTAAAATCTAATACCTATTTAGACGTTCAATCTATTGCACGGGATGTAATTAGAAAGATTGGTTACACTAAAAGTGAATACATGTTTGAGGCCAACTCTTGTGGCGTTTTGTCAGCTATTCATGATCAATCTGATGATATTAATAGAGGGGTTGATAGAGCTGCCGCTACAGATTTTGAATCGAAAGCTAATGCACAAGGTGCAGGTGATCAAGGAATCATGTTTGGTTATGCTACCAACGAAACCGTTGATTTAATGCCATTAGCGTTAGATTTGGCTCACAAATTATTACAAGAATTAGCAGAATTAAGAAGAGAAAATTCGGCTATTACGTATTTACGTCCAGATGCAAAATCTCAAGTTACTTTAGAATACAATGACGACAATCTACCAGTTAGAATCGATTCTATCGTAGTTTCTACACAACATGATGATTTTGATGAAGAAACGGTTATGCTAGCAAAAATTAAGAAAGATATTTTAGATATCTTAATTCCGAGAATTTTAGCAAAATACCCTCAATACGCTCATTTATTTAACGATAAAATTGAATACCACATTAACCCAACTGGAAAATTCGTAATTGGAGGCCCTCATGGTGATACTGGACTAACAGGTAGAAAAATTATCGTGGATACTTATGGTGGAAAAGGAGCTCACGGTGGTGGTGCCTTCTCAGGTAAAGACCCGAGTAAAGTAGACCGAAGTGCCGCTTATGCTGCGCGTCATATTGCTAAAAACTTGGTTGCTGCAGGTGTGGCAAGCGAGGTTTTGGTACAAGTTTCTTACGCCATTGGTGTGGCGAAACCTTGTAACATTTATGTAAACACATACGGAACCGCTAAAAACGGTCTATTAGATTCTCAAATTTCTGATAAAGTAGCGCAATTGTTTGATTTAAGACCTTATGCTATTGAGAAAAATTTAAAATTAAGAACACCAATTTATAGTGAAACTGCTGCATATGGACATATGGGCCGTAAAAATGAAGTAGTAACAAAAACCTTTAAATCACCAGATGGTGAAGTAAAAACAGTAGAAGTTGAATTATTTACTTGGGAAAAATTAGACCGTGTAGCAGATATTAAAACTGCTTTTGGAATTTAAAATTTTCTAAAGCCAGAATAAAAAAACCCGATTTTCAAATGAAAGTCGGGTTTTTATTTTATCTAATGTCTTGGTTTAAGATTAAATCGATATATAGATTAATTTTATCTTTTAATTCTTTTCTATGCGCAATAAAATCCAAGAAACCGTGTTCTAATAAAAATTCAGAGGTTTGAAATCCTTCTGGCAAGTCTTTACCGGTAGTGTCTCTAACTACACGCGGACCTGCGAAAGCAATTAAAGCACCTGGTTCTGCAATATTAATATCTCCAAGCATGGCATAAGAAGCAGTGGTTCCACCTGTTGTAGGGTCAGTACATAATGAAATATAAGGTAATTGTGCCTCAGCTAATTGCGCTAATTTTGAAGATGTTTTTGCTAATTGCATTAAAGATTGTGCGGCTTCCATCATACGAGCACCACCTGATTTAGAAATCATTACAAATGGCAATTTATTTTTGATAGCATAACTAATTCCTCTAGAAATTTTTTCACCAACAACAGCTCCCATTGAACCACCAATAAAAGCAAAATCCATACAACAAATCACTATGTCATTTCCTTTAGATTTTCCTACTCCCGTTCTTACTGCGTCTTTTAGTTTGGTTTTTTCGGTAACTTCTTTTAAACGGTCGCTATATTTTTTGGTATCTACAAATTTTAATGAATCTACTGAAGTTAAATTGGCATCTAATTCTTTAAATTCATTATCATCAAATAAAATTCTAAAATATTCTGCACTACCAATTCTTACATGATAATCGTCTTCTGGGCTTACCCATAAATTTCTTTCTAATTCTTCAGAATCTACAATTTTCCCTGTTGGCGATTTGTACCATAATCCTTTTGGTACATCTTTTTTGTCTTCAGTTGCCGTTGTAATTCCTTTTTCTTTTCTTTTAAACCAAGCCATAATTTTTCAAGTCAAAAGTTAAAAGTCAAAAGTCAAAAGCCTAACAAATCTGAAAACATTCAGACATTCGACTTTTGACTTGATGACTATAATGTATTCACGTTATTTAAATCGGCGAAAGCCTGTTCTAATCTTGTATTGAAAGTAACTTCTCCTTCACGAATCCATTTTCTTGGATCGTAATGTTTTTTATTTGGACTGTCGCTACCTTCAGGGCTACCAATTTGTGTTTTTAAATAGTCGATTTTAGAAGTCATGTAATCTCTAATTCCTTCTGTAAAAGCAAATTGTAAATCCGTATCGATGTTCATTTTTATTACACCATATGAAATAGCTTCTCTAATTTCTTCAATTGTAGAACCTGAACCACCGTGAAAAACAAAATCAACTGGATTAGCTCCTGTGTTGAATTTATTTTGCACATATTCTTGAGAATTTTTTAAAATTTTTGGAGTTAATTTTACGTTTCCTGGTTTATACACCCCGTGAACATTTCCAAAAGAAGCCGCGATCGTAAAACGTGGACTAATTTTCATTAACTCTTCATAGGCATAAGAAACTTCTTCTGGTTGTGTGTATAATTTAGAACTATCCACATCTGAATTGTCTACACCATCTTCTTCCCCACCTGTAATTCCAAGTTCAATTTCTAATGTCATATCCATTTTACTCATTCTAGCTAAATATTGCTTGCAAAGTTCAATGTTTTCTTCAATTGGTTCTTCAGATAAATCAATCATATGAGAAGAATACAATGGTTTTCCTGTTTCTGCATAGTGTTTTTCAGATGCATCCAACAAACCATCAATCCATGGTAATAGTTTTTTTGCACAGTGGTCTGTATGCAAAATTACAGTTGCACCATAAGCTTCAGCTAAAGTATGCAAATGTTTTGCTCCAGCAATAGAACCTAAAATAGCGGCTTTTTCACCTGCGTTTGACATGCCTTTACCCGCATTAAACTGACCACCTCCGTTTGAAAACTGAATAATTACTGGCGCATTTAATTTTGCTGCTGTTTCTAAAACACCATTAATTGTACTACTTCCGGTTACATTAACAGCTGGTAACGCAAAACCTTTTTCCTTTGCATAATTAAAAATTTCTTGCACTTGATTTCCAGTGGCTACACCGGGTTTGATATTATGACTCATACTTTTTATTTGATAATTTATTTATGTTGTTTGAATTTACAAAAGTAACAATTTTATTAATTTTAAAAAGGATAATTGATACCTATATTGAAAACTGTTTTAGAAAGGTTTATATCTTTCAGCCATCTTTGTGCATATTCTTTAGCTGGATTGTAGGCCTTGAAACCGAAATCGCCACGAATTACAAAGAACCCGAAATCATATCTAAGCCCAAAACCAGTACCTAAAGCAAGCTCTTGAATGGATTTTGTTCCTTTAAATTTTAATTTTTCATCTTCTACGTTATCTGAAACATTCCAAATATTTCCGGCATCTGTAAATAAAGCCCCGTTTAAACTATTAAAAATATTAAATCGGTATTCTAAATTTAGAGAAAGTTTTAAATTGGCTTCATTAAAATCATTTACACTTAAACTAGATCCGGGACCTAATGAATACGCTTGCCATCCTCTATTATCATTACTTCCACCAGCAAAATAACTTCTTGAAAAAGGCACCGAATTTGAATTTCCATAAGGAACGGCTACTCCTCCAAAAAACCTAAATGCTAGGGAACTTTTCTTATATAAATGTAAATGTTTGATGTATTCAAATTCCGTTTTAAGATATTGGGCATATTCAACTCCAAAAACAGTTTGATTGTCATTACTATTTAATGCTTCTTTTTTTTGTTTAGAGATGATACTTAAAAGATTTCCCGAACTTTCAATTTTGGCTTTAATATTATAAAATTGTACGTCATTTACGCTTCTTTTGGTACTTAAATTATAAGAAAAACTTGATGATAAAATTAAGTTATTTTCAATCAATCTTTTTCTTCTTTCACCAATGGTATTGATGGCTTTAAAATCGATTTCATCTGCTACAGGAATACCGCCACTAGTAACTTGATTTATAAAATCTACTGCTCCTGAAAAAGTTAAATTTCCAGCTGCATCTTCAAAACTAGAATTTGTATTATACACTTGTGCTAAATTATTTAACGTATTGTATGAATAATTATACACGTTAAAATAATTGTCAATATTTAAATTTTTAACAAATTGTAAGTTAAATAAATCCAATTTAAACTTTTTAGTTTCATCTTTATTTAAACCCCAATCGTAATAAAAACTTCCATAATAATTTTCTTTATCCAAACCAATATTTGTTTGTTTAGATAAACCTAAGGTGATAGAAGTACTAGGTAACGATTTTTTTCTAATAATTTTACTCGTATTTATAGGAAAGAAAATTCTTGGAAAGCTTAATTTTACATCAGCACCATATTCAAGTATGTTAAAAAAAGCATCCGTACTATTTTTTATGCTGGCATCTTTAGAAGAACCCAAATTACCTCGTAACGAAAAATCTAAAATTTCGGCCCCTTTAAATAAATTCCTAAATGTAATTCCTGTAAAACCTGAAATACCAAAAAGCTGAATGTTAGACTGTGTAAAATCGCCTTTAATGTTGAACTCGTATTTTTTTAATGGGGTTAAAACGATATTAGCAATTAATCCATTTCCAGTAGCATCTTCAACATATTGAATTCGAGGATATGCAAATACTTTTAAGTTAGATAAAGCCCTAGTTGTTAATGTTTTATCTTGATCGCTAAATAATTTTCCTTCTTCAATAAATATAGCATTTACTAATGCTTTAGGTTTATATTTTAGTTTTCCAGAACTGTAAAAATTAAATTTTTTATAAGAAATACTATCAATTCCGATAGCTTTTTCCTTTACTTGTTTGTCTGTAAAAATATTTACTTTGTTAATTTTATATAACTTAAATGGCTCCGTATACGTAGAATCTGCATTTTTAACAATTCTATTTCCAATGTTAAAGGTAATATTTAATTTGTTTTTTTTGCCAATCGTATCTATATCTGGTCTTTTAATATAATTTTCTTGAAAATGATACAAGCCTCTGTTTCTAAATTCTGTTGCAATTCGTTTTTTCTCATTGCTGATATTTTCTGCAGTATAAGCTTCACCAGATTTTAGTAACGAATTTCCAGAAATATTTTGATATAACGAATCCACAATTGGCGTTTCAATATTTCTAAAAATACTATCAATAATATAGGGTTTACCTGTGTTTATTTGATATGAAACTTTTACTTTTTTATTTTTTAATGAATAGATTTTAGAAGCCACTTTCACATCAAAAAAACCTCTATTAAATTGATACGAATACAATCTTATTACTGATTTTCTAACCCTAGCCGTATCTAGTATAGCAGGTGCTTCTCCAACTTTCTTAAAGAAATCACTATAACCAGAAACCAAAAACGATTTACCCAAACGATTTACTTGCTTTTTAGAATACAATTTTATCAGTCTATCTAATCGGTTTGGTTTTTTTTGCAACCAGGCTTGGTAAGTAGAATCTGCATTTTTTTTACTTAAATTGTACAATTGCAAACGGGGTTTAAAACCTAATAATTTACTGTTGGGTTTTTGATACAATTGATTGTGCAAATCTTCAGAGTTAACAGCTTTGTTATTCACTATAATTTCGTTATCTTCAATAAGCAATTGTTTCTTTTGGAGCTTCCTTACTTCAGAACAAGAGTAAAAAAGTAGTCCTAAAAGAAAAAATAGTACTATTTTTGGAGTGAGATTCTTCAAACGCTTAATTTTTATCAAAAATACAATTTTTTATGGTTAGCAAAAACCAAATTAAACTAATTAATAGTTTACAACAAAAAAAGTACCGTAAGTTACATAATCTTTTCATAGCAGAAGGGAAAAAAGTGATTCAAGAACTTATTGACGCTAATTTTAGTTTGGAACATTTATTTGTAACCAAAACAGATTTGTTTGACAAAAAACACGCAGCTACGCTTATTTCAGATAGTGAACTTAAAAAAATATCGGCTTTAACTTCTGCAAATGATTGTTTAGCGGTTTTTAAAATTAAAGAATATAGTTCCAGTGCTAATTCTGGTTTAGAATTGGCTTTAGACAATATAAAAGACCCAGGAAATATGGGAACTATTATTAGATTATGCGATTGGTTTGGTATTTCTAAAATAGTTTGTTCTGAAGAAACTGTAGATATGTATAATCCAAAAGTAGTTCAGGCTACTATGGGAAGTTTGGCTAGAGTAGAAGTAGAATATACCAATTTAGCCGCTTATTTAAAAGCTACTGATTTGGAAATTTTTGGAACATTTATGGAAGGCGAAAACATCTATAAAAAGGTAGTACCCGACAGTGGTATACTTGTAATGGGAAATGAAGCCAATGGTATTTCTTCAGAAATTGAAAATTTAATTACTCAAAAAATTGCTATCCCCAGATTTGGAAATTTACAACAAACCGAAAGTTTAAACGTAGCTACAGCCACCGCCATATTTTTATCAGAATTTAAACGAAGTAGCTAAAAATAAAATTTTTTACTTACGAATTAGTGGAACGTAAAGTTTACAAAAACAGCTCTTGTTTGCATCGATTTAATATTTCCGGTCCAAGGAGAATTTGGATCCAAATCGCGAATTAGCTCATCACCCGTTCCAAAAACACCGCGGATGGATGGAGAAAATTTAAAATATTCTAAATATAAATCCAATCCAAAACCAACTTCGTAATTTTGCGTCCAAGTTTTTACTCGGAATCTATTTGCTGAATTATCGTCTGTTGCTTTTTCATTACTTCCTAAATTTAAAGTAGAGGAAACGCCTCCAACCAAAAACGGTCTCACATTTCCAGTTCGTAATGCAGAATATTTTAAGAGTAATGGAAAATGTAGGTTTGACGCTTTTACTTCTCTTAATCGATCTACACGATCTTCAATATTAGGGTAAATTAAATTACGTTGTGTGGCGTAAAAACCGGGTTCAAATCGTAAATCAAAAAAATCTATTAATCTTAAATTTACCACCAAACCTACGTTAAAACCAATGGCTGGCTTTAACTCAATATCTTTTCCAACGGTTTTGTAATTAAATTGATAATTATAACTACTAAATCCTAAAAAATACCCAAAATGAATTTTTTGTTTTTCAAAATTTTGATCATTTATTATTGGATTTTTACCAAAGGTACCGCCCTGTGCCACTGATTTCAGTGCGAATAATAAAATAAAAAAAAGATATCTAACTTGCATATTTACTTTTTTGATGCATTATAAATTGTAGCTACGCCCATGGTTTGTGGTTCGTGCTTTACCTCTATAAACCCAATTTTTCGTAAAATATTGTTTAACGCTTCTCCAAAAGGGAAATTTTGTGCAGAAGTAGACAAATATTTGTACGCGGCTTTATCTTTAGAAAACAGTTTTCCAATGGTAGGCATAATAAAATTGGTGTACACATAATAGCCCTGTTTAAAAGGAAATGTTGTTGGCACAGACGTTTCTAAAATGATAAAAGTCCCATTTGGTTTCAATACACGAAGTATTTCAGAAAGTCCTTTTTCTAAATTTTCAAAATTTCTTACACCATATGCCACGGTTATTACATCAAAATAATTATCTGTGTAGGGAATTTTTTCTCCATCACCTAAAACCATTTGAATTTTTGAATCTAAGTTTTTGTCTGAAATTTTTTTCTTACCCATATCTAGCATGCCTTGTGAAATATCTAAACCGATAATTTCTGTAGCCGTAGTTTCTGCAAACAATATAGCTAAATCTCCTGTTCCAGTAGCAATATCTAAAATAGAAGTTGGCTGTTGAAGTTTTACCATTTGTAAAATTTTCTTTTTCCAAGTAGCATCAGTTCCTAACGAAATTATTTTATTTAATCCATCATAATTTTCGGAAATGGTATCAAACATTTGAGCTACTTGCTCTTTTTTACCTGTTTCGGAATCTTGATAGGGTTTTATGGTTTCGGACATTGTTTTGATTTTGAAGTACAAAAGTACGATTAAAAAATTCAAGTTCAAAAATCAAATTCAATTTCAAGAACATGAACATTTTCAATTTTCAGAAACACTGATTAAAGAAATTTTAAAAATTTGTAAAATCTGTGTTCTAAAAAAGTGTGTTTATTTTTTCAAATAAGTTTGAAACGTAAAATCAAACGCATGTTTTTCATCTTTTGGATGTAGTTCTTCAAAAACAAGTTCCCATTGTTCTGGATTTATTTCCGGAAAAAAAGTATCCGCTTCTACGGTAGTATGAACACGAGTTAGCTCTACTTTATCAGCCCTATCGATAGATTGTTTGTAAATTTCGCCACCGCCAATAATAAAAACTTCTTCATTTTTTGGACAAATTTTTATGGCTTCTTCTAAGCTTAAAACCACTATACATCCTTCTGGTGCTATATAATCCTTTTGACGAGTAATAATCACGTGTGTTCTGTTTGGTAAAGGTTTTGGAAAACTTTCAAAGGTTTTTCTTCCCATAATGATATAATGCTCAGAAGTTAACGCTTTAAAACGTTTAAAATCATCTGGTAAATGCCAAACCAATTGGTTGTCTTTTCCCAAAGCATTGTTGGTAGAGGTGGCGGCGATTAGTGTGAGCATAGTTGAAAATTTAATGTGCTAAGGTAGTGATTTTGTGAGAAATTATTGATTTAAACTTTAATAGCTATTAACGTTTTGCGTGTAGGCGATTTAGCCTGTATTGGCCTGCGGCAGGCTATATTGATTACAAGCTGTTAGCGGTAGTTACTTTTCCTTTATTAATCTTAATGAGTATCCATGCAGTTTTGGGTCATCATCTGAATCTATTTCACAATCATCACTACTTAATCTTATTACAATTGCTTTATCAATAAATTTTCCAGATTGAATTTCAACTTTAATTCTTTCTACTTTATCAGGTTCTGCATAGTCGAGCAACAAATTCCAATTAGATATACACCAGAACATAGCTTTTTCACCTTTTTTATCCCAATCATACTCTGGATAATTAATTGATGGTGAATAACCTCCAGCAGGTAGCGCGTTAAAATTTGAATTAATTTGCGGGCAAAAATCCCCAACCCATAAACTATCTTTAGATTTTAAATTTCCTCCAGCAAGACTACCTTTATTTGCAAATTGTATTTTGGTGCACAATGGATCTAAATAATTTACTAAAACATAGTAGTCTTCAACAGAAGGGACTCTCCAGCCTGTTGGAGCAATATTTCTAGAATCTGATATAGCATAGTAATTATATAACTTACCGAGATGAGCATTTTTTGAATCAAAATTATAATAACACCAAGCAGGTTCTTCTCTGTATCCAGCTTTTAACCAATCTTCTTTACTCGTAATTTCCTTAATTAACTCTCCAGATCTAAAAATTGCCTTGTCAAAATTCTTTTGAGTCCAAACTTGATTACCAATTTTTATAGATGATATCTCTTGAGAAAATGATAAGTTTGAATAAATAAAAAATAAAATTATTATCGTTTTTTTCATATTCAGATTTAATTACTGCTAACGGTTTGCGGCTTGGCGAAGGTGGCGATTTTCACCACAAATGTTGATGCGGAGAACTGAACTTTCTGTAACCACAAATGTGTCTGCGGAGAACGAAACCGCCACTTTTGCCAAACCGCTGTTAGGTGCTGGCGTTCTTGTTGTCCGTATGTTTCTCGTCATTGTCAAGCTGTCTTTTTTGTTTTTTTTGGTTTCTCTTTTGTAAAAAGGTCTGCCGTATATTTTTCGTATAGTTCAAATAAAAATACCATTCTGTTGGCTTCACTTGTAAATGCTTGCGGTCTGTAAGCCAAGTCCACAGCTTTGTCTAACTCGTTGTGTGCTTTTACCAAAGTTGGTGGCATTGTCAATGGGTCGTAAAGGTCGGCAAGTGAACTATTAGGAAATTGCAGTCTTGCGTCTAATACTTTTTGTGATGCTGTTTCTATGGCTTTTATTTGTTTCTCGTTTGGACTGTCTGGAAATGGAAAATTGTTGTAAACAATACTTGCAGAATATTGAAATCTGCTCTCTAATCTACCGCAAATATGTGCCATCCAAGTCATATGCATTGCAGAAGTCATTATGCCAAACATAAACAAGTTTGCATTTGGAATTATCAAAGCACTGCCGCTTGTAATAGTCGTTGGTTCTAAAATACCAATTGGAATATATTTTCTATTCTCGGATGATACTTTTGGAATGATTATATATTTTGATTTTGGTTGGCGAATTTCTCCAAAAAGCATTGGTTTTTCAGCAAGTTTATTTGTCGCTGCTCTATTACTGCTTAATCTAAACTTTTTAGTCTTATCTATTCTATCAAGGATAAATTTAGAGTTTTTTAAAACAGACGGCTCAATATTCTGCAACCATAAACACCAACGTTTTTTGTTATTGATAAACTCATCGCCACCTGTATATTTTTTAATTGCATTTATAATTTGAGGTTCGTTTTTTACTGCTTCTTCTTTTTCTTCATCCGTCAAAATTAAATTGCCTTCGTCAATTGGCATACTGCCATAATTCATTTCGGGAACTTTACAAATTGGCGATTTTCTATTCTCAACAGTTATGTCTTTACCTTCAACTAAAAATGGATTTATGTTTTTAGCCTTTACTTCGTGAGGTTCGCCTTTAATATCATCATATTCAAAAATGCTCTTATTATTAGTGTCGTAGTTGGCGAAGCCAACTATCACACAATGAACTGCTGCATTTCCTTTTGCTTCGTTTCGCCAACTAAATGTTCTGTGAGCAAAATGAATTTTGATTTTGTATTTATTGAACATCAAACTCCATAACAGTCCAACTTGTTCGCCTTGACAAATTGAGTTTGTAGAAACAAATGCAACTTTGATTTTTGTATTTTGAATGTAATGTGCCGATTTTATATACCAAGCAGTTACATAATCTAAAACGCCTGTTCCTTTTGCATTTGCAAATATCATTTCCATATCTGCTTTCTGTTCGGGCTTTTGTTCTTTCTTCCCAATAAAAGGCGGATTACCGATTATGTATGTAAGCTCATTTTTAGAAACTACACTTTCCCAATCAACATTCAAGGCGTTTCCGTGAACAATTTTTGCAGATTTTTTTAATGGTAAACGAACAAAGTATTGTCCAAATTCGCTACTCACCAACATATTCATTTGGTGGTCGATAAGCCACATCGCAACTTCTGCAATCCTTGCAGGAAATTCTTCGTATTCTATTCCGCTGAATTGGTCAACGTCTATCCAAAGAATTTGACTAATATCTAAAAATGATTGCCCTGATTTGTTGAGTGCTTTTAAAACTTCAAATTCTATAAGTCTCAACTCTCGGTAAGTGATAACCAAAAAATTACCGCAACCACAAGCAGGGTCAAGGAATTTAAGTGTGCTTAACTTTTTATGAAATTCGGGAAGTTTGTTTTTGTTGTCTTTGATACTTTCAAATTCTTTCCAAAGTTCGTCTAAGAAAAGCGGTTTGATAAGTTTTAAAATGTTGGTTTCGCTTGTATAATGTGCTCCCAAGTTTCTGCGTTCCTTTGGGTTCATTACACTTTGAAACATTGAACCAAATATCGCTGGCGATATTTTGCTCCAATCAATGTAACAGCAGTCAAGCAAGGCTTGACGCATTTTTGTGTCGAAACTTGCCGTAGGCAAGTTTTCTTCAAAAAGTTTTCCATTTACATAAGGAAAGTCGGCAAGTTGCTCGTCAAGATTTTTAAAACGATTTTCTTTTGCTGTGTTTAAAACTTGAAACAATTCTTGTAATTTTGATGCAAGGTCGCTTCCGTCTTCGGCTGTCCGCTGTTCTAAAAATTCTTGAAATTGCTGTTTGTTAAAAATGGTTGTGTCTTCCGCAAACAATAAAAATAGAATACGAACCAAGTAAACTTCTAATGGATGTCCTGTATATCCAATTTCTTCAAGTCTGTCGTGAAGTTTACCCATTAACTCTGCCGCTTTAATGTTTGCAGGGTCTTGTTCTTTGTAAACCTTTTTTTGATAACCTAAAATGTAACCGAAATGCTGAACATTATTTACAAGGTCGTTGAGTTTAAATTCAATGTGTTTATCTTCTTCAAGGTCGTAAAGCCGAAAGTTTTCAAAGTCTGAAACGAGAATGTATTTTGGTAATTCGTGTTGTTTCAGTCCGTGAGTGTAGTCAATGGCTTGTTGGTAGGCTTTGTCAAGGTTTTTGCCAAGACTTTTCATTTCAATTAAAATTGTCCCTTTCCAAAGCAGGTCAATGTAACCGTCTTTGTCGTCCAATTTTTTTACTCTGTGTTCAAAGGTCGAAACTCGTTTACTGCTAATACCAAACACGTTAAAAAACTCAACTAAAAATGGTTTTGCGTCTGCTTCTTCGTTTGAAGTGTCCGCCCATTCCTTTGAGAAATTTAATGCTCTATCTTTTATTTCGTTCCAACTTAATGCCATTCTTTTTTTCTATGTTTTGTCAGTTTGTCGATGGTTGTTTTGTCGTCCGCTACGCTTGCACCTAACTTGTTTATATACTCAGTTTTTTATTAATTAGTTGAGCATATCTCTTATTTCCAAGTAGCTTTGCTCAATTATTTTGTGTTTTATATTTTTTTCTAAACCGAAACCGCACCTTTAATATGCTCGTGTGGGTCGTAGCCTTCCAACGTGAAATCGTCAAAAGTGAAATCGAAAATGTTGGTTACATTTGGGTTCAATTTCATTATTGGTAATTTTCTTGGCTCACGGCTCAATTGTAAATTTACTTGTTCTATATGATTATTATAAATATGTGCATCACCAAAAGTATGGATAAATTCACCTGCTTCTAATCCACAAACTTGTGCTACCATCATAGTAAATAAAGCATACGAAGCAATATTAAAAGGCACGCCCAAGAAAATATCAGCACTACGTTGGTACAACTGACACGATAATTTCCCATCAGAAACATAAAACTGAAAAAACGCGTGACAAGGCGGTAAAGCCGCTTTTCCGTTAGCCACATTTTCCGAAAAAGAAACGGTAGTGTCTGGCAATACCGATGGGTTCCAAGCCGATATTAACATTCTACGACTATTTGGATTGGTTTTTAAGGTTTCAATTAATTCGGTTATTTGATCGATTTCTTCGCTATTCCAATTTCTCCATTGGTGCCCATATACGGGTCCTAAATTTCCATTTTCATCTGCCCAAGCATCCCAAATTTTTACGCCATTTTCTTGCAGATACGCAATATTAGTTTCGCCTTTTAAAAACCAAAGCAATTCGTGAATAATCGATTTTAAATGTAATTTTTTGGTGGTTACCATTGGAAATCCTTCACTTAAATCAAATCGCATTTGGTAACCAAAAACACTAATGGTTCCTGTGCCTGTTCGGTCTCCTTTTTGAGTTCCGTTTGCTAATACGTGCTTTACTAAATCGTGATATTGTTTCATATAAAGTTTGTTTCAAACCCAACAAGTTTTAGAAACCTGTCAGGTTATTATTTAATGACTAAATGATTCTACGTCTTTTGGATTGTGTTTGTGTTTAAATAATATTGCAAATGCAACAGTAATAATTAAAGCATAAACTGCAAATGTTAGCCAGATGTTGTGCCAGTCTTTTCCGTTTGCAGTGGTAAAATAGGTATCAATTAAAAATCCACTTCCTAAACTTCCTAAAATGGCACCAAATCCGTTGGTCATCATCATAAATAATCCTTGTGCAGAGGAACGAATTTTAGAATCGGTTGTGGTTTCTACGAAAAGCGAACCAGAAATATTAAAGAAGTCAAACGCCAAACCGTACACGATATTCGACATAATAATCATCCATAAACTTCCAATTGGATCGCCATAAGCGAAAAATCCAAAACGCAATACCCAAGCAATTAAACTAAAAAGCATTACTTTTTTTATTCCATATCGTCGTAAGAAAAACGGAATGGCTAAAATGAAAATTGTTTCCGAAATTTGAGAAATAGACAACACAATATTTGCCGATTTTACTACAAAAGTTTCTGCATATTTGGGTATGTTTTCAAAATCTTTAATATACGTTTCGCCATACATATTGGTCAATTGTAAAGCGGCTCCTAAAAACATACTAAAAATAAAAAACATAGCCATTTTAGATTCTTTAAAAAGCATAAAAGCATCTAACCCAAAAATTTGAGAGAATGTTTTGTTTTTACTTTCGTCTTTTATTGGTTCAATTTTAGGCAGAGTAAAAGAGAAAATTCCTAATACAATTGCGAAAAAAGACGCCATATAAAACTGATTGCATTCTACTGGCATATTGGTTATAGAAGCAATAGCTTTTCCTACTCCAATCCCGAAAGAAAACGGCGGATTTACATTACTAAACAAATTGGTACACCACATAGCTACTATAAAACCAATGGTGCCCCAAACTCGAATGGGCGGATAATCTTTAATTACATTAAAATTGAATTTTTTCAAAACGGCAAAAGTCAGAGAACTCGACAAAGATAATGTTGGCATATAAAAAATCATACCTAAAAGTAACACCCAAAAGAAAGTAGAAGGACTATCAATGATAGGTAAGAAAAGTAATATAATCCCATATAAAATATGATGAACACCGTATAATTTTTCTAAATTCAAATATTTATCTGCGATAATTCCTGAAATAGGAGGCATAATAATGGAACCTAAACCTAAAGTTGAAAACACAATTCCAAACTCGGCACCAGACCATTGTTTAAAACCAAATCCATAACTTGCCAAAGTAGTTAACCAGGCACCCCAAACAAATAATTGTAAAAAACTTACAATAGTTAATCTTAATTTTATGCTCATTTTTTGTAGTTAGATTGGTAATTTTATTTTTTATCCATTTCCTCTTTTATTTGAGCGGCTTTCTCGTACTCTTCATTTTGTATGGCTTCTTCTAACATCTCAAGTAACTCTTGATTGGAAAATTTTGAATATATGTTTTGCGTTTCTTCTTCGCCAAATACTTCAGGTTCAGAAAGTATATTGTCGTCATCTATTTCTTCTTCTGAATGTAATTCTTGTTTGTTTTTATTTAAGTAAATTCCGGCTTTATCTAATATATTTTTATAGGTAAATATAGGTGCATTAAATCGTAAGGCTAACGCTATTGCATCAGAAGTTCTCGCATCAATTACTTCTTCTTTTGCTTCTTTTTCACAAATAATACTGGAATAAAACACGCCATCAACTAATTTATGAATAATCACTTGGGTAATTACAATTTCATATTTATCCGCAATAGTTTTAAACAAATCGTGCGTTAAAGGACGAGGCGGTGTTATTTCTTTTTCCAAAGCTATAGCAATAGATTGTGCTTCAAAAGCACCGATAACTATCGGTAATTGCCTGTTACCATCTACTTCATTCAAAATTAAAGCATAGGCCCCATTTTGTGTTTGACTGTACGATATTCCTTTAATGGTTAATTTAACTAAACTCATTTTGTACTTAAACTTTATTCAAATGTACTATAAAAATATTTTCTATAAAAAAAAGGCCCTCTAAATTGGATATTTCTATCGTATTTAGATAGCCTTTTTAGGAGGCACAATATATAAAAAATTATGCGTTTGCCGCTTTAAAAGCTTTTAATTTTTCAATCAATTTTGGCACTACATCAAAAGCATCTCCTACAATACCATAATCGGCTACTTTAAAGAAAGGTGCTTCGGCATCTGTATTAATTACCACTTTTACTTTAGAGGAATTGATTCCTGCAATATGCTGAATGGCACCAGATATTCCAACTGCAATATATAAATTAGCTGCAACTGGTTTTCCAGTTTGCCCTACGTGTTCGCCATGAGGACGCCATCCAATATCCGAAACAGGTTTAGAACAAGCGGTTGCTGCACCAAGTACAGTGGCTAATTCTTCAATCATACCCCAATTTTCTGGTCCTTTTAAACCACGACCAGCAGACACCACAATTTCAGCATCAGCAATGGTAACTTTACCTGTTGTTTTTTCAGAATTGATAACTTTTACACCAAAATCTGCATCTGATAAAGCTGGTGAAAAATCTTCTTCCGTAACTGAAGTTGCATTTTCAATCAATCCGAATGAATTTTTTGAAATTCCTAAAACTTTCACGTCTGTTGCAATCTCTGATATATTGAATGCTTTGTTTGAAAAAGCACTTCTTTTAACTTGAAATGGAGTCACGCTTACAGGCGCCTCAATTACATTTGAAACAAAACCTGCATTTAAATTTA
>Ga0164295_10000466_pt1 | contig 34246 bp, 30 predicted proteins | sample GEODES006metaG_FD_111798 | JGI IMG/M metagenome (GOLD analysis project Ga0164295, IMG submission 111798) | Oligotrophic lake water microbial communities from Sparkling Lake, Wisconsin, USA - GEODES006 metaG | ecosystem: Environmental > Aquatic > Freshwater > Lake | place: USA: Sparkling Lake... | reverse complement strand
TTTTTGAAGTTCGCTCTTCATTTTTATATGAATTATTTGTATTATAATTCCATAAATATTGCCATATTGTATCAAAATCATTATTTAATATATAATTTCTCTCGTTATTAGTCATATTATTTAACAAATTTTTTATATAATTTTTATCTTCAATAGAATATTTTCCACGCATAAAATCTACAAATGATAATGTGTCTTTACGCTTAATAATCAATAATTCAACTGAATTTTCATATTTATTTAGAGAAGCATTATATTTTTTAACAATTCTTATAGGTATAATACCTATACTAGTAATAGGCACTTTACATTGGTGAAATAAATGTCCTAATTTTCCACAATTATTACAAAAATACTGTTTTTTTATATTCATCATTTATTGGTTACTATAACTAAGAATAATGTTTTTATATAAGTTATTTATTTACTAAAGTCAAGACATATTAATATTAAATTTATATAAAATTAATATAATTTATATAAAATTAATATAATTGAAGTTTAATATGAATAGTGAAAACCATATATTTAATCCTATTATATGGGGGCCTCATTATTGGTTTGTGTTATATACAATTGCTTTATCATATCCATTACATATTAATGAGTGTACAAAAAAAAAATATTACGACTTTATAACAAATTTGCCTCTTTTTTTGCCAGTTCCTGATATTGGAGGTGTTTTTAGTAAGTTTTTAGATGCATATCCTGTAACACCATATTTAGACTCGCGAGAATCATTATCTAAATGGGTGCATTTTATACATAATAAAATTAATAGCTATTTAGGTAAACCCGAATTAACATATTATAATGCTTTAAATAAATATTATGAACATTATAAATTAAAAGAAATTAAAAAAAATGATGAGCGCAAAAATAAAGAAAAATATATTTTTGGTTCTATAATAATTGTAATTATTGTAGTAATAATATATTTATATATAAAATATTAATATGAAACTTGAATTAATAATTTTTTTAATAACTATTTTTGTATTAGCAAATACATATTTTGAAGGAAAATTAATTAATAAACTCAAACAATATCAAAAATATTACAAAATGGTATTTTTTGCTTTTATAGGTTTGTGCATATATTTGTTTATTAAAAAAAATCCAAGCAACTATAAGGAAATTGTATCGCATGCAAATAGTTATATAAAATATTTACCGATTGATAGAAATACAGCCAGTTTTATAACTCCTATTATTGATTTAACATCTAAATCAATAACAAATGAATTAAATAATAATTATAATTTTTCTAGTCCCATAAATAATCAACAAACGCAAAATTTATTAGCTTCAATAAATAATAATCAAAACCATTTGTCCAAGCAACAACAAAAAATATTATCTTCTGGAAATATTTCAACAAAGAGAAGTGTAAGCGAAACAAAAAAAAAATATGTAGCTGCTTCACAAAATTGGCATTGTAAACATTGTAATAAACAATTACCGGCGTGGTTTGAGGTAGATCATGTCAAAAAATTAGAATACGGAGGTTCAAACAATATTGATAATTTAGAAGCACTATGTAGAGATTGTCATGGAAAAAAAACAGCTTTTGAAAATTTATAAAAAATATACAAATATACAAATATATAAATATACAAATATATAAATATAGTAATAAATAATATACTTATAATGTAATATATTATTTATGAGTAGTTCTCTAACAGATAGTTTTACAAATATTAAAACTAATTATTATTATACTATAATTATAGCAATATTATTGCTAATAATGGGAGTATTTTATTATCTAAATGAGATGCAAAATATTTTTAAAATTAAAAGCACTAAATACGAAATATTTATGTGGTTATTTTTAGTAGCATTTAGTATATATACTTTTTTATTTTATGTTCATAAACGTGTTAATGAAGACACAAAATATACTAATATTAAACCAGATGATACTTTCCTTATGATGTATAAATATGTGGGATTGTTATTTTTAATAATATTATTTCCAGTATTATTAATTAATTTTATATTGTATTTGCATCAAACCAATAATAATGTTTTCAATATTACGCAAAATATATTAGGAGTATTAATAGTTATTGTTATTTTTGCAATTATTGCAAAAGTATTTGCTATAAAGCCTAGTAATGTTGAGAAAACTGGTGATGAGGAAACTGAGAATTCTTTTCAAAAATTCATAACACTATTAAAAGATATAATATTTTTTATTCCTTGTTTACTAATTATATTAGTAGATGAAATAAATGAAGACATTAAATTAACACCTTCTTCTATTTATTTATTATTTTTCATATTATTAATTTTCATAACATTAATATTTTTATTGCCTATAGTATTTACATATTTAGCAAAACATAATAAAAATGATCTTTTATCTGGAGAAGGTCCTTTTTACTTAAATGAAAAGAAAACTTTAGGAAAATATCAAAATTTAGACAAAAATGTTAGTTCAAATCTTGCTATTCCAAACTTTAATAGTTCTAATTCTGAAAATGCCTCTAGTGGTAATAGTTTGAATAATATGCTATTAAACTTTAAAACAAACTTTAATAGTACTCAAAGTAGTTCTAGTGAAAATAGTTCAAATGAAGATGTTGTGAAAAATGAATATAATAAAATTAAAGACAATATTTCCGATAATACTAAAGGCTATGATTTTAAAATGTTTCAAAACGATTTAAATGGTCAATATAATATAGGAACAAAATATTATAATTCATCAAAAATTCATAATAAATTTCCTTATAATTATACTTATAGTATAAGTTTTTATATTTATATAAATCCACAACCTACAAATACCTCTCCTGCCTATACCAAAGATACTGAATTATTTAATTACGGATTTAAACCAGTTATATATTATAATGGAAACTCTAGAAAAATTATTATAAAATCAAGAACAATAAATAATAAAACAGATCAACTAGATACTATATATGAAATGACTAGTGTGAAACATCAAAAATGGTTATATTTTGTTATTAATTATGAAAATAATAATATAGATGTGTTTATTGATGGGAAATTAGTAGGTTCTAAGAATAATGTAACACCTTATTTTGTTGGAGATAGCGTCACTATCGGTGAGCATGATGGTATACATGGAAGTATTAAAGAAATATTTTACTTTGATAAAATAAAAACTCCTGATTCTATACAATTTTTATATAGTTTAACTAAAAATAAGAATTCAATTTAAGAATAAAAATAAAAAAAATAAAAACAAAAATATAAAAATAAAACAAAAATATAAAAATAAAACAAAAATATAAAAAAATAAAACAAAAATATAAAATATTAATATTTATATATATTAATATTTTATAATGAGTGTTATAAATATTATAATTTTGGTAATTCTTGCTTTAGTATTATTCTGGGGAATAAACAATATTTTTTTCAAAACAAATATAATTTATGATAAAATGTGTGAAGCATCTACAAGAGCAACAAATACTACAGATAGCACATCTAATAATAATGTAATTGTTGCTGATGATATTCCCGAAACTACTTCCTCCAACTTTACATTGAGTGTTTGGTTTTATATAGATAATTGGGGAAATGAAATTGGAAAGGAAAAAAATATTTTATTTATGGCTGCTAGACCTGATTCAACAACAGTTACACAACTACAAAATACTCTTTCTGGTATTAGCACAAAATATAAAATTACATCGCCTGCTAGTGGAACGCATAAAAATATCAACGTTGCATTAGATAAATATGAAAATAATTTATTCATAGATATAGAATGTTTCCAAGATAGACCAGCAGCAATTGGAACATCCGCTGAAACAATTTATGCTAGATATAAAATACCCAATGTAGCAGTTCAAAAATGGAATAATTTAACAATAAGTGTTGATGGTCGAACATTAGATGTATATTTAGATGGCAAATTAAGAAATTCATTTATTTTGCATGGATTATATAAAAATTATTATGATACAACAATCTCAAAAAATATTTATTTAGGAAATATATCTAATTCAACTAGCGGTTTTGAAGGTTTTATAACCCGCATTCGCTATTTAGGAGACTCTTGTAATCCACAAGATGCTTATAATATTTATAAAGAGGGAATAAACGCTTCATTAGCACAAACATTATTTAATAAATATAGCTTAAAAGTAAGCTTTTTAGAATACAACAAAGAAAAAGCAAGTGTTCAAATTTAAACATAATAAAATAATTTATATTATTTATAATTTATATTATTTATAATTTATATTATTTATATATAAATAATATGAATTCTAATGGAGGAGTATTAGAAAATATTAATAATTATTTTAAGACAATGATACCATATGATACACAAAAGAAATTTGGAGATGTTAGTGAATTTTTATCTTCAAATACAATGATTGCAAGAGGGACTTTTTTGCTAGGAGTATTGATTCTTTTTTCAATATTATTTTATATTGGAAGTAAACTTGTATATTATTTTTTATCTCCATCAGACACGCCATTTTTAATAAGTGGAATGAAAGATGCTACAGAAGCACTTACTATTACTCAAAACTTAGGACAAAAAACAACAATTCCTATTTTAAGAAGTAAAAACGAATACGGGGGTGTTGAATTTACATATTCATTTTGGATATATGTTAATGATGTAAACTATAATGAAACTATAGATTTTAAACACGTTTTCAATAAAGGTTCTTCACCAAGTTCACAAGGCGAAGGAGGTAGTGGAATATTTGGACCAAATAATGCTCCTGGTGTATATTTGTATAATGGTAAGAAAAATATTAGTGATAATTTAATGACTAACTATCCTGTTTTAGGAATGTTAGTAAGATTAAATGTGTTCCATAATAATGAGAGTGTTAATAAACCATATTATGATGATATACATGTAGATGGTATACCAATTAAAAAATGGGTAGGTATTATTATACGAGTCACATCGCAAAATATTTGTGATATATATATAAATGGAACTTTAACAAAACGCCATAAATTGTCTAATATTGTTAAGCAAAACTATGATAATTTATATGTAAATTACAATGGTGGATTTTCTGGTAATTTATCAGATTTGAAATATTATAATTATGCTGTTGGAACTTTAGAAATTGATTCAGTGACTAGTAACGGACCAAATCTTAAAATTAAGAAAAATAGCAATATTGAAAAATCTAAACCACAATATTTGGCAACACAATGGTATTTTAATGATACAGATGTATTAACATAAATATATACAAATTTTTTTTAGAATCTTATAATTTTATATGAATTTTTATAATAACATATAATTTAAATATTCATAGTTATAAATATATTATAACTATGACTATTTTGAATATTAAAAATAACTATATTATTTTAACAAATAATATTATTGATTCAAGTAATGTTGGAAGTCTTTTATATATAAAAACAAATATTAGTGATTTAAGTAATAATAGAACAGACGCTAGTTGGCAAAAACTTTTACAAACTTTAACTAATAATAGTAATAATAATAGTTATAGTAATAATAATACTTATAAAAATAGAATACTAGTGAGTGGAAAAATTAATAATACTGGTAATAATACTATAACTAATTGTTGCTTAATTACCCAAAATAATATAAAAAATAATATGAAATTTCTATTTGATTCATCCAATAATAAAAACGGTAAGCTATTATTTGTGAAAAATTTAAACACAAATGATAATTCATATAATTATTTATTTTATGATTTAAGTAATACATTATTTGAAAAAAATAAATATTATACTATTAATAATTATTTAACTACAACTACTGATACCAGTTATAATCGTTATAGATTTCATTTAAATTATTATTTTAGTAATTCTGACATATATCAAAAAAATATTCGCGATTATTTATATTTAAATTATACACTTGGTTCACTGAGAGCTAGTTCTAATGACCTAAGTTATGCTATTATAGGTATAAGTAATGAATTTTCTTTTATAGATGTAACAATAGATAGTTCTACTAATATAAATTTTAACGAATTAAATTTTAAAAGACTAGTAATTGATAATAACGGTCATAATAGGTTTACAAGTGATAATAGTTTTACAATATTACAACAAAATAGTTTCTATCGTATAAATCGTAATATATTATCTTATAATAAATTAACATTAGACTTTAAACATGTTAATTATTATGATTTTAGTTTAAATTATGCATCTAATTTATATAACTCATATAATATTAATACTATTAAAACTTTCTTAATAAAAACTAATAATTTAAGCACAATACAAAATATAAAAAAAAATAGCAAAATTATTTTTGGTTCTAGTTCTAATACAAGTATTATATATCTTACTAATGTAAAAGTATTAGATTCTGATAGTAAGTTATATACTAGGGATATAAGTTTTAATAATCAAAATAAAAAATTGCATAGAGATTTTTCAAATACTATATTTTTAGGACTAGGCAATCGCTTAACAGGAATTACACAGCACGATATATATAGTCATGTTCATTTTTCCATATATCCTAATAATAAACATATTATTACATTTAAAAAAAATATAAATACAAACATAATTAATAGCAAATTTCCGACTCTTAAACCAAACTTAGATAAATATTATTTACTAGATATCAGTTTAAACTATGCTAAAATTAGCAATAGTCATAATATAAATAATACAATAAACTATAACAATGTTTTAACTAATAATGTAGTATCTCAAGGAAGTAAGGTTTTTAATATAACCTCACTACCTATACTTAATCCTTCAATTAATTATTTTAAAAGTAGTTACAGCAACTTGGCTAAAATAAATTATGTGGTTGATAATATATATTCTATAAGTTTTGAAAGTGTAGCTAAATCAATGAGTGTAAGATTAAAAAATATTATAAGGAATCCTACTGATATAAATCTTATAAATTATATAGACTTAGAAGGTATTAATATACCAGCAACTTCTTATTTTGGTTATGATCTAAGATTTAATTATAGTAAAACTTTTTATATACTTAATGATTTAGATATATATTTAAATCCGAGGTCAAGTTTTTTAAATTTAAAAAATAGTTATTACAATTTTGATATAATAAATTTTTATACTTTAACAATTGCTAATTTAGTTAAAACATCTCGTGTTAGTGATTTTGCAAATGTAGATTGTATTTTTATTTATCATGACCCTATTAATGATCCTGACCCGCGATTTAGATATCCTAATAATAATATAGAAATTAAAAGAGACGCTGAAATTGATACATTATCAAAAGCAATTGAACAATACCGTGGTACCGGAGGACGCACATCCACCACAAATGCGGCGTTTGTTCCTGCTCAAAATGGCAGCAATTTATCAAGAAAAATGATACAAGGAATTATTGGATTAAATAATATTCCAAAATTATTATCTATTGTACCATACGATCCAAGTTTTATAGATGGTAGAGGATTTCTTAATCAATACCAAATAACCGATACTTGCATTACTACAAATTGTGAAAAAGTTGATGTAAAACAAAATGCAATAAAACATGACTCGGTTAAAAATAATCGAATTTATTTATCAAATTCATTAAAAAAACAAAACTTTGCTAATTTAGTTAAGTCAAATAGTCGAAATAGAGTATCTCAAGAGTGCATAAATAATAACACAACTACAAATATAAGAAACGTGGTGTCTATAAATAATAGTACAATTAATGCTGATTGTACTAATATTAGAAAAACTCCTTTTGTTATGTTTACAAAAGGTAAAGGAAAATATTTAGGAGCATAATTGGTTATAGTTATATTATAATGAAATATATTATAATATAATATATCTTTTTAAGATAATATAGGACGTTGATTATTTTCATATATCATTGGATAAGGCATTATAACATGTTGTTGTTTCTCAAAAAAATCTTTAAATTCTAAATTTGTAATATTTGGAACAACAGGTTGGCAAGGAGTTTCTAAATTAGTTGAACCAATACCTCTTAATTGTGATTCTATATCTATAGAATTAGTAGCCAATGCTTCTCTAGATAAATGACTTGGCATATATCCTAATGAAGGAATACATTCGCTAATAGGTCTACCCGATGATGAGTGTAAATATAAATTCTCTTGCAATAATTTTTCTGTGTTAAATTTTTCTAAATTGTAATTCAATTGTGTATTTTTATTTCTTGTTGAAGTCATATTATTATATAATCTAATTTATTATTTTAAATTTCTATAATTTATAATAATAAAATATTAAAATCTTAAAATCTTAAAATATTAAAATCTTAAAATATTAAAAATCTTAAAATATTAAAATCTTAAAATGAAAAAAAAGAAGATATTTCTTATATGAAAAAATGAAGTATGAGAGAATGTTATAAACATTCTAAAAATGTTTGCGAAAGCCTTATATTCTTTTTAAAGCACTTATGTATTCAATAATAGTATAATATATTAAATTTTATTAGCATTATTAAAATATGTAAAATGTGTAAATTTTGGGAAAATAAATTTCAAAATTTTTTTGAGAAATGGACATTTATAAATGTCCAATTTTAGAATTTTTAGGTCTTTTATAAAAAAATAAAAAATGTGCAAAAAAAAACACATTTAAACCTTTAAGGTGCAAATTCCAAAATTTTATCAGAAAAAACTCTGAGCATAAATTTTTTAAAAAAATATATTTTCTAAAAAAAATATTTAGGGGTTTTTTTATATATCCTATAATGATATATAATGGATACACAAATTTTACCCCAAAAACCCCAAAATTACATATGTGCTTGTTGTGCTTTTGTATCGTGCAATAAAAAAGATTATGTCAGACATTTATCAACCCAAAAGCATAAAACAAGAGAAAATGATACAAACATGATACAAAAAAACCCAAAAAAACCCCAAACGCAATACGAGTGTGCAAATTGTAATAAAATATACAAATATAGTTCGGGGTTATACAGACATAAAAAAAAATGTATGGAACATGCAAATAACACGAATTTAAATAATCAATTATCATTATCAAAAGAATTAATACTAGAAGTAGTAAAACAACAGCAAAATCAAATAAAAGAATTGACTGATACAATAAAAGAGTTGATTCCCAAAGTTGGAACAAATATTACAACAACAAACCAAAAATTTAACATTCAAGTTTTTCTAAACGAAAAATGCAAAGATGCTATTAATATGAGTGATTTTATCAAATCAATAGAAGTTAGTTTACAACAATTGGATTATACAAAACATAATGGGTTAATAAATGGATTAAGTAATGTAATTATAGAAAATATGAATAAATTAGGACTATACCAACGACCTATTCATTGTACTGATTTAAAACGTGAGTCATTATATATTAAAGATGATGATAATTGGGAAAAAGACATTAATAAAGAAAAAATTAAAAGAGTTATAAAGGATGTATCAACAAAGCAATTTTATGCACTAAGTAAATGGACAAAAGAAAATCCTGATTTTCAAATTAATGAAAATAAACAAAATTATTATACACATACATTGGTAGCAATAGCAAATAATAAACAGCACAATGATGATAAAATAATTAAAAAATTATGCACAAGTAGTTATATTAAAGAATAAAATATTATTAAAATAGGGAGAAATGTTATATCCGGGTAATGGTATAAAATGGTATATAAAAACCCATAATTGTTTATTAAGATATTTATTATGATAAAACATAATAAATATTTTACATAGTTGTAAAATTTAGTATCATAAATTAAATATATTATTAAGTAAGATACAAAAAACCCTTACTATAATTTATTCTGTTATAATATCTTTTAATTCATTAAAAAACTTTTTATTTATGTCTAGTTCATTTTTTTGTTTTTTACTTATTATATAATTACATAAGCATTTATGAAAAATATCAAAATAATCATAACTAAATAATATTTGAAATAATGCCGAATTATTATTTTCTATAAAAAAAGAGATATTTGAGTTTTTATATTTTTCTTTTAATACTAATAAAATAATATCAATTTCATAATAGTTTTGTAAAAAATAATAAATTTTCTCAATATGATTTGATACTATAACATCATCATATTTGCTAATATTTAATGCTTGTAGTATTTGTATTTGATAACATAAATTTTTATAATAGTCATCAGCCATGCTTTTGTAAGTACATAAAAATTCAGTATTATAGTTTATGTTTTCTATATTATTATAGTAATCATTTAAAGAATCAATTTTTGATGACATTAAATATATAAAATAATTACTTTATATTTAATATAATTATGTGTTTATAATATATTATGTGTTTATAATATATTATGTGTTTATAATATATTATGTGTTTATAATATATTATGTGTTTATAGTATAATTTTATTGCTTAGTATCTTGATTGCGTGCAAATTCACGGGCACTCATGCCTCCTCGTTGCCAACCTTTCATAGCATCATCTTCAATAACATAAGCACTATTTGAAACAGTTTCTTTAATAGAATCAATTAAAGGATAATTTTTGTATTCCGAAAAGGATTGTTCCATAGTGTTATTAACAGTTTTTTTATTTAAGTCAAATTGTCCTGTTTTTAATTGAAATTCCATATCACAATCTCCTAAACCTTTTCCTAAATAAGGAACAGTTAAAAAAGGTCTGGTGACTAATGATAATTTACATGCTGGGCGTGAAATATGAGTATATTTCAAGTCATTATTTGCTTCAATTTCGCAACCTTTAATACCGCCTTCATGAGAACCTTTATAAAAAACATATGGTTGTGCTAATGCGAAATCTTGGGCTTTGCTCATAGGGCAACTAGGATAATAGTTTTCTAAATTATAATTAGCATTATTAACATTTTGAATATTGCGCTGATCAATTGCTGGAGAATCATTTCCTATTCTAGACATAGAATCGAAAATATATGGATAAGCAATAGTTGAGGTCATTTATAATAATTTAATATATTATTTTTTTGCTATATTAAATTATATTTAAAAATCTTATATATTTAAAATAGTTACCAGATTCTATAAACCTCTATTTTCAAATGTATTTTTTAAACACATTTCTACATCACCATCTTTACATGAAGCCATATTTCCATAACAAAATCTAGCAAACTCTTTTTGATTATTTGGAACTCGAGTATTTGCTGTTGTATAAAATTGTCGCATTGATTGTTCAAATTCAAAATTGTCTGCTTGATTATTAAATAAATTATTTTTTATATTTTCATTGTTATCAAAATTATTCACAATAAACTCTTTTGTTTCTTCATTAATATTATTTTTAACAGCATTATTATATGAAGGCGCTGCTTCAAGTCTATTTGGATTATCTTGTATTTCGGGCAATTGTATATTCATTAATGGATTAGCTGAAGTTGGATTTGTAAAATTATGTTTTACTTTTTCATACATTTCTTCATTGCTAAATGTTTCTTTTATATTGTTTAAATTAGCATTTTTATTTAATACATAATATGTAAATAGTAAAATAAGTAATGCAATTATTCCAGTAATCAAAATTTTTATATTATTTAAAAATAGAAATCCTATTAGTGTTAATAAAATAACTAATCTTGTTATAGCATTAATCTTTTCTTCTCGTGTCATATTTTCCATTGGCCATAATTGTGTAATAGCATTTTTATCAAATAAAATAATAGGATTATTTAACCAAAGTGTATTACTTATAATATTTTTATTTTCATTTTCATTTTCATTTTCATTTTCATTTTCATTTTCATTTTCATTGTCAATATTATTTATATTATTATCTTTATTAGTATTAACATCGTTTACTTCAACACTTCTTCTTCCTATATAAGGTTCATTAGAAACCATAATTTATTATATTATAATAAGTTTATAATATATTTTAAGAATTATTTTGTATAAATGTATAAATGTATAAATGTATAAATGTATAAAATAATTTTTATAATTTAATAATTATAAAAATTATGCTTTTATAATAGACTAAGTATTTCTAAATAATACACTAAATTATAATTATTAGTTTCATTATTTATTTTTTTTATTTACTTTTCGTTTATTATTAGATTTACGATTAGAATTATCATCAGTGGACATAGAATTAATATTGGCATCTCGTTGTCCTTGTTGTGTTTGTTGTGTTTGTTTTTTAATAATATCATCAATAAAACTAGTATTATTTTTCATTTCTTCCATTAAAGATGAGAGATTAGAAGTTAAATCATCTAATTTAATATTATCGGAAGAAGATGGAATTTTGGATTTATTAGTTTCACCTTTAGTTTCACCCTTAGTTTCGCCCTTTGTTTCGGCTTTTTTTCTCATGCGTTCTTTCATTTTAGACATCTTAACATTTTGTTCCATCATATTTTGAAAAGCACTAGGATTAATTTTACCTCCCTTAGGCATAAATTGATCTAAATTCATAGATTTAAAAATATCGTTAAAATTATCCATTCCGGGCATATTTTTCATATTTTTAAAAACATTTGTTGCTTCTTCTAAGAGTTCACTTTCTTTTAATGAACCATCTTTCATTTTGCTATTTATTTTATTGCTTATTTTACTAATAAGACCTAACAATTTTGTAGGATTTTTCATAAATCCTTTTAGCACATCATTAACGTCTGTTATATTTTCCGCATCTAAATCCATATCTTTAGTTGTTTCTTCAGCTATTTCTTTGGCCAATGAGCCGATTTTGCCATTAATTAATTTATTAATATGTGAAAATAGTTCTTCTTTATCTGGAATAGCATAATCATTATTATTTGCCGATGACTCATTATTTGCAGATGACTCATTATTTGCAGATGACTGTCCAGTTTCACTGGTATTATTAAACATTTCATTAAACATATTAAATGGATTATTAGACATATCAAACATTTCGGAAAAATCAGGTTTATTGTTAACATCTTCGCCATTTTCATTTTCATTATTTGTATCTGCTTTTTCTTTAGGCGAGAATATTTTTGATAGTTCTTCAATAGTGCTTTGTATTTTGCTTGAAAATTTCTCACCATCAATAATTTTGAGTAATTCTAATGAATCACCAAAAAATGAAATATCATCAATAGTCGTAATAATATTAAATAATATTAATTGTAAATATTTCCATAATGTTTGCTTTGTTTGTTCGCTTGTATCATCATAGTATAATTCAGAGAATTCAATATCTGGTAAAAACATTGTATTAATAACTTGTGGATTTTCTTCAGCAACTTTAACATTTAATTTATTTAAAAAAATATCCTCATTTTGATATAAAATATCAATACTTCTTACTGCAAATGTGCGTTTACAATATTCATATACATTATTAATAGATTCCATAAACTCTGTGCTTAAACATGTTAAATCTAATGAATTAATATATTCATCTGCATTCATATTTTCTCTATAGTTGGGTAAGCTATAATTTATAATATTTTGATAATCTTTATTATGTTGAATAATAACCCCTATTTTGTCTTTAAAACTATTATTTAGATCAATTATTAAATCTTTGAATATTTTGTAAAAATTTATCAATGTAATAGCTTTGGTGCTAGTTAATAGTATCTCATTAGTATTAATAGTACTCATTAATAGTAAAAATAATATTATTACTTTAAATATTAAAATATTTATAAATTATATTAAATTTATAATAAAATTCATAATAATTTTAATATAATTTATAATAAAATTATATTAAAATTATTATAAAATTATAATAAAATTATTCATATTATTTTAACTAGTCATATTATTTCTTTGTTGTTCTAAATTTTTAATATTTACTTCTCCAACTTTATCTGGAACATAATCATCAGGAGGTGTTTCTATTTTATCACTATAATCAATAGTAGCGTAACTATATAATTGCCTTAAACCACCACTTCCTTTTGCTGACAAATCATCACTATTTTGGTCTAAAAAACTAAAATTATCAGATACTACTCCACTAGACATTCCATCAAATCTAAAAGCAGATGGTTCCCCATTAAAATTTGTTGCTTTTTGCACAACAATTTGTTCTATTGGTTTTAAATAATTAGTAATATTGTCGCCATATAAAACTTTATAGTTATCGTTAATTAACATTAGTGCTGGAACAGCATTAATTGTATTAGGTAATAATATTTCTTGATTATTTTCTAATATTACATAAGTTGCATTATTTTTTTGTATTCGCTTATCTATACATATATAATGTATGTTATTTTTAATTCCTGACTTGGATAATACTATTAACAACTTTTTACAATTTTCACAAAAATTGCTATAGTATAATATACAACTCATCTAAAAAGTTATATTATTAATTTTTAATAATAATTTTTAATATATAATTAAACTAATTATTTTAATTAATTTAAAACAATTAAAACAATTAAAACAATTAAAACAATTAAAACAATTAAAAAAATTAAAACAATTAAAACAATTAAAACAATTAAAACAATTAAAATAAAAATTGAAAAAATATAAGATGTATTTATATTTATATAACTATAAATGTCTACTAAAGCAAAAATTTCAAATGTGCAAGAACAAAACGGAACATTAAATTTTACATTAAGTAATATAAATGTTAGTTATGCTAATGGATTGCGCAGAGTAATTTTATCAGAAATCCCAGTTATTGCCATTGAGAGTTATCCATATGAAAAAAATAATGTAAAAATATTTACTAATAAATCACGATTAAATAATGAATTAATTAAACAACGCTTAAGTTGTATTCCTATTCATATTGATGCTTTGCAAGATTTTCCATATGATGAATATGTTTTAGAAGTTAATAAAAGCAATGATTCAAATGTTATTATTTATATTACAAGCGAAGATTTTCAAATTAAAAATATTAAAACAGGTAAATATTTGACTAGAGGAGAAGTTCAAAAGATTTTTCCTCCTGACCCAATTAGTGGTGATTATATTGATTTGCTTCGCTTAAGACCAAAAATTGATTCAAACATGGATAAAGAACATTTACATTTAGAAGCCAAATTTACTATTAGCAATGCTAAAAGTGATGGGGCATTTAATGTTGTAAGCACTTGTAGTTATGGAAATACCCTAGATCAAGTAAAAATTAAAGATGCTTGGGAATTAAAAGAAACAGAATTAAAACAAAAATATGGGAAAGAAGAAATTGAAACTATGAAAAAAGATTGGATGATTTTAGATGCTAAGCGCATTTTTGAAGAAGACAGTTTTGATTATATTATTGAAACACTTGGTATTTATGATAATTTTAAATTAGTTGAAATTGCCACAAATATACTAATAAAAAAATTATTTAATTCTCTAAAACTACTTAAAGAAAATATTGATTTTATCGAAGAAATTGAAGATACTATGGAAAATTCATATAGTATTAGATTAGAAAATGAGGATTATACTATTGGTAAAATTATTGAATTCAATTTTTATGATAAATATTTTATTAATTCAAAAAATTTAAATTATGTTAGTTTCTTGAAGAAGCATCCTCACGACAATTTTAGTATTATTAAATTGTCTTATAAAAATCAGATTACAAAAGATGATATTTTGCTAAATTTTGAAGAATGTATTAATAGTTCTATTTTGCTAATTAATTCTATTAAAGAATATTTTACTTCAAAATAAAATAGGCTTTTATATAATATTTTGTATTTATATAATATTTTGTATAGTAAAAAAAAATTGATATTTTTTTTAGCAAAGTTGAAAAGTCTAAAAGCAATAAACAAGACTTAATAATCAAATAGCAATGAATTGCTACGCTGGATTGGCAAAGCGTCTTGTTAAATCATGCTTTCCAGAAGTAAAACTATCGCAAGTAATTCCAGTTCCACAATTAGAACCACTTGATGCTAAAAATATTATTAAACGTGAAGTCAAAGATAATAACACAAATAAAGCATGCTTTGCATTAAATGATGCTCATGAGCGTGTATTTAAACCCGTATCAGAGGAAGAGGCTTGGGAAGTAACCCTGGCTTGGGCGGAAGCAAAGGCACAAGAACGGGAGACAGCAACAATCAAGGAGCTATCCCAGACCGACACCGACGAATCATACGATTCAGATGACTCCGACGACGTCTTCGGTCCACCTTTAGTTGCAATGGCAGGATTGATGAGGGTGGGTGAGGTGGTAAGAGCAAATGTGTATAGTATCGATGATGCTGCTGCTGCCGCGGCAATGTGGAGGGATGATGCTCAAGCTGATGCATATGAATGTGTTGCTGCTAAAAAAGCACTGGAAGCATTAGATAAGTGGTTCCCATCTGCGGCGAGAAAATATACAGCAGCAACAATCATACAGGCGGCAGCAAGAGGGCGAGCAGTGCGTGCTTGGAACACCTTTATTTCTGCACCAGCGGTATTTGATAATGACAACAACCGGTCAGCATTTGTTACTAGGGAGGTGATGTCCCACCTTTTGTGGACACTGCGCTTGTTTGGAAACAGAATATCGGCGGCGACGGTGGCAGTGACAGCAACAACTGCCTTAGCAAAGGCAAGACAATATAAGAAAATTATAGACAATGAGGCGATCGTGTCAGCAACAAGAAGTGCAGTAGTGGAGTGGGTGGCAGCGACAATCATACAGGCTGCCGAGAGAGGGCGAGCAGTGCGTGCTTGGAACGCCATAATAACACATGGATTATCACTAGAATTGCCGCATATATATCGCACGCAATATCTCAAGCGTCGTAATATGGAGATTGATGCTCTTGAGCAAGAGCTTGCGGAGGACTGGACGGCCTCGCCTAAATATGCAATGGCTTGGATTAGACTAGCAGAGCGGCGTCGGTATGGCCACCACTTTTGACATATCCACCACATACATGTGTTGCTTATACACCATAACCATAAATTAATCATAGTGTGCAATATATTCATCATTTTTTACATTACGCAACTGAGTATAAGATGGAGGTTCAGCATGCTCATCATAATATATATTAGAAATATCTAGAAACGGAACATTATTTGTATTATTTTTTTTGTCTTTATTACATTCTTTAAAACATTCTTTGTTATTTTCTTTAATAATAGAAAATATATCACATATATTTCCCATAATGTGTTATGTATATAATAAATATTTTAGTTTTAAATATTTATTATAAAAATTTATTTAAATTTTAAATTTTTAATTTAACACTCAAATAGAACAATCCATTTCTTCTTTTTCTTCTTTTTCTTCTTTAGAACTTTCGCTAATAACACTAGTTGGACAAGTATCGGCACACATAACACTAGTATCATAACTCATTATGCGACTTCCTTTGATTTGAGGACTCTTATAATTAATTAGAAACATTTGCTGTGCTGGATGTAGCGCATTTACATAATCAATTACAAATTTCTTATCAATTGCTTTTTGGTTTGGTTTAAGTTCGGTCTTATATTTTTCATGTAATTTATACATATGTGTTTTATATTCAAATTCATATTCTTTTAATGGTTTTTCTTTACGAACAAAACAACTAATATAATTCATAAATAAATTATTGGTGTAATGATACATTGCCAACTTAAATTTATTAAAAATCACAGTATGTTCAGGATAATATTGTAAAAATTCTCCCACTTTATTTTGTTGTTTTAAAGTTAAATAATTAAACTGCAGTTTGGGTTGATTGCCCCTAAGTTTACGCACTTCTTCATAACTCGCATTTCTAATTTTGCTACGTGTTCCATCTTTGCTATATAAAAAGCATCCAACACAATTATATCCGGCATTTCCAGATGAATAATAATCTTTAATTTCTTGAAAATTTGTCACTGGATACTTATTAACAAATTTAATATTACTATTAATAAAAATATATGGCGGAGCATTTACCAATGATTGAATATCAATTTCATTAATAATAACATGGTTTAAATTATCACTACTTAGCACATTATTAATAGGATGAATAATTTCATAAACTTTAACTAGAAAAATAATAGGTGTAATAATAGGAGTAACAATCCGATTAAATGGGTGTTGTAATACAAAGCTGTATACATATTTTTTATCTAAACAATTAAGGTCTAAGTTGCAAGTATTACATGCCTCAAAAAACATAGAGCGAAATGTTAGATTGTAATAATCTTTAAAATAATTGTTATTATCAAAATATTTGTAGTTTTTAACATCATTAAAGAAAACAATGTTTGCTCCAACACTTGAGCGTGTAGCAACTTCCCAAATTTCTTTAATATTATCATAAAACACATTAATCATAGTTCCATCAACAAAATCTTCTAACCAACTATTTTCTGTGCTATAGTTATTTACAAAAAGAGAATAATCTAATGATTTTTCTGGAGCAAAACATACGACTTTATTATTTCTAATAATAACAGAACGATATTTAGAAACTTCAGAATACTTATCATATATTCCATTAATTAGTAAATTTTTGAGTTTTTCCTTATCATATCTAATAATCTTATATTCATTGTTGTTGAAAGTATATTTTTTAATATTAAAATTATTGTCTTCATTATTTAACACATGTGTAACATTAAGATTAATTGAATTTGTAATAGTTACCATAGAAATTAATCTAGGATAATATTATTACATCATAAGCAATCTTTAAATCTTTTAAATATTATATTTAAAAGGCTAGAAATATTATTTAACTGGAAATAATATTAGAATTATATTAATTTCTAATATAAATATAAGATTGCTATGAGTAAAATAGAAGAAGTAGAATTCAAAGAAAAAGAAGAAGAGGATCAAGAAGAAGAAGAGGAACCACAAGAAGCACAAGAAACACAAGAAACACAAGAAACACAAGAAACACAACCTCTAACAAATAATATTAATCTTCAATTAGGAGATATTATTCAATTTGATGCCCCCAGTGATACATCATTACATGACAAAATATATTTTATCAAATTTATTAACCAAGAAAAAATAGTATTAATAAATGCCGAAAAAACAATCACATTAAATATAACTCCATCAGGGAAACTAGAAGAAGAATCAATAGCAAACATATTATTGTTAAGTAGGCATAAAAGTCCAAGTTTTGTTGCTCAAAATAATTTAGAAATGAAAAAATACATTTCTATTTATTTTGGAGAACCAATACCAAGAGTGTTAAATGGTATTATTACAAATATTGAAAATGATATGATAGAAATCACTACATTACCAGAAAAAGAGCTATTATATATTGATTTCGCTTATTCTGGTATTCCAGAAAATTTAAATATTGAAAAAATAATAGTTCGTGAAAAGTTAGATGAAACAAAATTACTTGTATCACGCGAAGAAAAATTAAATTCTTTAAGCTCAAGCGATGACACAGAAGAAAGTTATTTAAACCAAGATAATACACAAGAATTAGACTATGATTTGAAAGTCTATACTAGTAAATCTGATTTAGAAAATATAATACTAGACACTATTGAACTAGGTGCAGAATTAGACGATTTAGAACACGAAGTAAATGTTTCAGAAAAAGAGCAACGCTATAGTTTAGATAAACAAACAAATGATTATTTAGATAAACTAATAAATGCTTATTTGCCGGAACAACGCACAGATGAAGTAATTAATAAAATTCACAATGAAATAAATTATTATATACAATTGCGAAATATATATTCCCATTTTGATGCCAATAATAATCCCTCATTAATAGAAGATCGCGGGCAACATTATAAGCATTTAAAAGAACAATTATTTAATTTAAATAAAAAATTATATTACATATTACCTGTATTGTCAAATGTTCGCAATTTAATAATAAATGAAACAACTGATGATGCGGGACAATTAGAAGACAACGACGCATATAATTATCAACATTTAGGAGAATTTATAGAAACATTAAATACTATAGCATTAAAATGGGCAAATAATAGTTCAAAAGAAAAGATAAATACTTATAAAGAGCATATTAAATCTTTAATTAAACTATTAGATAATTATTCTAATTATAGTGAGCAAAATATTAATGTAAACACACAAATAGAAATGGTTAATTCTGTTGTAGATGATTTTTATAATTACAGTATAAACAAAGGAACATTATCTAAAAGCCGTTTTGTAATTGATGTGTATAATGAGGGTTTAAATATGTTAGAAACTTATTATGTAAATAATAAAAAATTCAACAAAATAACTAAATTGGTTCCAAATGATTTTGTAAATATTGTGGGTTTTATTACACTGCCTTTGCCGTTATTTAATTTTTCTAAAATTAATAGTCCTTATACAAATATATGCGATAGGGCAAGCTTAAATCTTAATTTTATAAATTATCATGAACTATTAAATAAAAATACACTTTATAACAAATATGTAGTGGAAAAATCCAATAAAGATAATTTTATAAATAGCCACACAACTATTCATAATAATAAGTTATTACAAACTATTAATAATTTTAATATTGATGAATCGCTAGACTTGCCTTATTTGGAAAAAATGAATTATTTACTTGAATCTTTTATACCTACAAATAGTTCTTTTATTAAAGAATACATTAGCATATATAAAACTGATTCATTAGAAAATCGCAAATATAATTTATTAGAATTTATATACGATTTGCAACCGCTAAATATTGATTTATATAATTTACATGCAACAGATTATAAAGCTATAAAAAAAATAATTAATTCAAACATTAATTATTATAAGAAAAACTATAAATATGAGGAAACCAATTTTTCAAATTTAATAAGAACTATTAAAGATGCTGCCAAAAATAGTGAGCGCGGAGCAAATATAAATTACTCATTTAGTCTTTTAACAAAAGAATTAAAAGATGAATTGTTTAATTTTTATAAAATTGCTGAAGAACACTTAAATAACAGTGAAGAATTATATAGTTATATGGTGAAAATTGATAGTGCAGAGTTTTTCATGCAAAGTATTAATAAAAATATAATGGATTTAATAGTAGGTAATTTGCTTGAAAATTTTATAAAAGCATATGAAAAAGAAAAAGACAAAACCAAAGACAAAACAAAAGCACAAGACGAAACAAAAACGGATGACCAGCAAGTTTCGTCAAAAGACATATTAAAAGGGGAATTAGATACTATGCAAAATACATGCGAAAAATATGTATTATCTAAAAAATATAATACATTACAATCATTAGAAAATGATAATAACAAACTTATATATTTTGATTCAATATATGATAATACTTTTTATAGCATATTAAATGACTATAAAACAGAAAAGGCAACTATGGACACCAAACAAATAACAGACTTTTTAACTAATAAATTAATGACACTTATGAATTTAACTAAAGAACGAGCATTTCGCGAAGCAAAAGCAATAATAGATGAAAAAAGAGAGATTGTTGATGGCGACTATGCTATATTAGTCGATAAAGGAAGCGCTAAAAATTATGTTTATATAAGAACTAATGATGTGTGGACATTAGATCCTAAATTTGAAGATAATTTTTATATTGAATCCAATCAAATTTTTTGCGATTCAAATAAAGAATGTATTTCAAAAGATGACAAATGTCTCACATTAGCTGATGCCAAAAAAGCAAATGTTAATAAAGAAGTAGATGAAATATTGAAAAATTTTGAAAGCAAATATGATTTAAGCATAGAAGATATTAAAGGTAAAATCAATACTAATTATGAAAATTCAAAAGCAAGAATTCAAGCAATTAATATTATTAATAAAATGAAGCGAGAAACTACAAATAATTATTTATTAAGTTTAGAAGATGCTAGTGTCAGCGAAGAAAATAAAACTGCGTCTCCATATATAAAGTTGAGAGATGGTATATTAAAAATGAAGGATATAGCATTTAAATATTCTACAATAAAAAAATTCTGTCTAAACTTTACTCGTGAGGCAATTAAAGATGAAAGTCCATACATGTTATATTGTATTAAAACAGGACAACCATTAATACCATTATTTTTATTGAAATTGGCAAATGCTTTTATTAACAAAATGGATTTTGCAAAAGAATTAGACTATATATGTGCAGAACAAGGAACACTAAGTGATGACAATAATTATTGGGTTGATAAATATAGTGGTTATATTATTAAATCAATAGAGTTTAATAGTGATGAAGGTTATGATGAGAAAGGATATAAATTACAAACACGTGCGCTATTAGAAAACGAATATACTATTAGTCCTGATGCACAGGTTACAGAACTAGTTAAATCAAAATCATTGAATCCAAATACTCAAATAATATTAAATATAGTAAAAGCAATGAGCTTAATGATAGGTATTAATATAGTACATAATCACGAATTAATTATAAATAATGTATTAACTATTCAAAATTCGAGTATTCCAACAAAAAAACAATATGACGAAATTCTTTTAAAGTCTACAAAAAAAGAAGGCAAAGTTAAAGCAATGCCGAGTTATGAGGAAACATATAATTCGTCATTGTTATTATTAACACTAACTTTCATAATATATGCTATTCAAATAAATATTCCGTCTTTAAAATCTAAAAAAACATTTCCAGGTTGTATTAAATCGTTCAAAGGTTATCCATTGGATGGAGAGCAAGACAAAACAACACTTGCCTATATTGCTTGTGTAGCAAACAAAATAAAAAGTTCAATTCAACCATGGAATAGTATATTAAAAATGTCTGAGTCTACTATTATAAAAAAAATAGAAGCACTTATAGAGAGATATATTATAACAAATAAAGAGTTAGAAGTGCATTTAAATAAAAAACGCACCTATTTACTTTCAGAAGAAGTAGAAGTTGACGCAATACCCGAATACTTATCTATAAATAATTGGCATACATTTAATCCACCATTATATGATATTAAAATTTCATCTGAAAATATTAGTGCTATTGATGATGGTTTTAAAACTACATTATATGAAACCTTCTCTCGTGGGGAAAAAAATAATATAAAAGAAACGATTGAATCCAAGGCAATATTTTCGAGTTATTATATTATAGAAAAAATACAAAATGTTGTCAAAAAAAATACTCCGCTACTTAAAAACTCTAACGATAATCCATTCTTAGAAAACGCATGCTGTAATTCAAGCAAAAATACTAGCGAATACTTTATAAGCGAAGACAATTCCATAGCGCTAAGTAATAAAGAAGTTAAGTTTTATAATAATATATTAAATAGTATAGATTTATTAACTTATGCACCACAGTTATATAATCAAGAAAATACAAAACAAAAAATAATTTCCCAAACCACTAGTTTTAGTGAAGACTTAGTATATAAAGCATTTATATATTTTTGTAATTTTGCTAATTTATTACCAATTGATGAAGAATTAAAAGGATTGTGCTTAGATAAACCGCTTAACTTCGATAATACTAAACAATTAAAAGAAATCATAGAATCTCTCAAAAACGAGGGCAAAGTTTATAATTTTTCTTCTTTTGTAGAGCTAATACATATTATAAGTAAGAAAAATATAATACATATATCGACAAATTATCCTATTATAAATAATATTGAACTAATGCGAATATTGATAGAAGCCTATATACAAAATAGTTATTATAAATTAGACGATGAACTTATAACAAAATTAGAAAGTTTATTAGATGATTTTTCTATTGTAAGTAGTGAAAATTTAGAACTTCGTAATTTCAAAAATTATTTGGGAAAATCACTTGTAGGACTTAAGCAAAATATATTAAAAATATTAAGTAAACAATCTAATATTAGTAAAAGTGATTTTGCTAAATTCTCTCAAAATTTAGAACTAACTATTGATGTGGAAAATACCAAATTTTATCAAAACTATATTATGAATTTTTTATATGTTTTTCCGTCAATTATGTTAAATAAAAATGTAAACTATGGAGCAATTCCAAAACATTGGAAATTATCGGATATTCACAATAAAGATATTTATAACATAGTGCAAAAATATTATAATGCTATTAACAATTTCAATGCAAGACCAGAATTAATAGTAGCTTTAAAAATCATTTCTAATAAATGTAAAATATTGCTAGAATTAATGCCAGTATTTTTATATAATAAATTTCTTGTGAGTGATTATTCTTCGTCTAAAACTGTAAAAATTAATAGTATATTTGACGAAAAAGTAGTTCAATTGTTTTACAATTATATATTTTATACTTTATATTATGAATTGCTAACTATTAATGATTCGCCTGAGTTTTTATTAGAAGTGCAAGATTTACAAATAAATGATTACGACAAAGACGAATCTTTGAAAAATAATGTAAGTTATATACTTGAATATTCAAGCATAATGAATAATCATTATAATTTAATTAATAATGGTTATAGAAAAGTAAAAGATAAAATTACTATGGCAAAAGAAAAGGAAAAAGATTTAATTACCGATTTCCTTAAAAATCTCTCCGACGAAGAGCGTGAAATTGAAAATATTTTGAAAAATAACAAATTAGAAAAATGGAACAAAGGCATGCAAAAAGGAATAACGCAATATGTTAAAGAAAACTACGACGAAGAACGTGAAGCAATGGAAAAACAAGCAATAAAAGAGAAAAAATTACAGCAAAATAATAATGTCACTGCAATGAATAAAGAATTATATGATTTAGCAATGGACGAACAAACAACGAACGATGAAGCAATAGATGCCGAAGAATATAGTATGAATAATATTCCAGACGATGACGATTTTGATTATGATAATGACGAAGATGGGGATTATGCAAATGGTCCAACTGAAGACTATGATTAAAAACTGTAGTTAAAACATAACTTTTTACTAGAAAAAGAAGTATTATATTATTATATTTATATTTATATATTTATATAAAAATATAAATATAATATGGCTGACTTCTCGCCTTCTAATTTTTTGAGCAAGCTATATGAGAAATATTATTTAGAATATTTTACTTGTAAAAATATTGAACCCAATAATGAATATATAAATGACTGGTGCTTTGAAGGAAAAACACTTGGTTTTGTGCGAAATCAATTAGCGTTTGAAGGAGATAAAACTACTATAGAAAATAATTATAAAAAACATTATGAATTATTAAGATTAATAATATATAAATCTTGCAAATATTTGCATTATACTGATAGAAATTACATTGAGTTTATCCAAGATATTTTATGGATACTATTAGAACAAGAAGGTATTTCTCTAGCACATGTAGTGCCGTATACTGACAGACTTTATTCGCTATTATCAAAACCTCCACTGCGTTATATTTTTAATGATAAAACCGATAATGTTATTAAGATTTCTAATACTTCTGTTCATAAACTTTTAAAAAATATTAATAACTTAAAAGATATTAATAACTTAAAAGATATTAATAACCACATATGTAGAGTTATACATGAACACACATCTACAACTTCAACACGTTCTACAACTTCAACACGTTCTTCAATTTTTAAACATAGAAGTAGAATAGGTGGAAAAAAAACAAAAAAAAGAAAAGTAAAAAAACAAAAAAATATAAAAAATATAAAAAAACTAAAAAATATAAAAAACTAAAAAATATAAAAAACTAAAAAATAAAACAACAAATAAAAATAACAAGTATTTAATGTTATTAGTTCAACATTGAAGCACTATGCTATGATTTAAATATTAAATATTAAATATTAAATATTAAATATAAAATATTTAATATATTATAAATATGGCGGAATCTGCTAATTTAGAACTAATTAATATAGAAAGTGAACCAGTCTTAGAACAACCACTTGAACCAGTCTTAGAACAAGCAGTCGAACTTTTAGCACCAACTAAACCAAATACTGATACAATATCATATATTAAGTGCGTAGGAGAGCTTATAGTAAAAGAGAAAATTTCATATAATATTTTAGGTGTGTCTGGTGAAATTATATTTTCAGGACTTGGATTTTATTCACAACCATGTATATATGTGGTCATCCTTCTAAAAACAGCAGGTTTGTATACATTTGAAATTGATAATCAAATTGTTAGCAAGCAAGGTTCTGGTTTGATTGAATTTTATGTTATAAAAAATATTTCTATATTATCGACAAATATTTATACTCTAAAATATACATCAACCGAACCATTAGCTATTTATGAATTAAACTTTGCTGATATATGTTTATGTCATTCAAATGATTGTTTTTAAATAAGAAAAAGTATATAACATTAATAAACATTAATAAACAATATATAAAGTGTTCAATAGTTATAATAATTATAATATTTATATATTTATATATTTATATAAATGCGTAAAACATTAAAAAGGAAAAATAAAGCAGGTAATAGATTTTTAGAAAGAAAAGTTCAGATTGCTAGTATGTTTAATGGCACACAACGAGATGTAACAAATATGATATTAAGAGATTATGCAGCATCCAGAATCCAGAAAAGTAGACGAACTATGGTAAGTAAAAATGATTTTCAAAATGATTTCGAAACACGTGTTCCTAATTTTTATAATAATTTAATAAGATTTATAATTGTTTTAAGAAGAACAAACCCAGATATAAATACAGTAAGTGCTATAAAAGATGATATATTAAGAACAATACCTGATAGAACTGTAGCTGGTTTATTACGTTTACCCAATCTTAATGAAGAAATAAACTTATTAAGAAATTTATTAACCAATCATTTTCCACCATCAAATGAAAAAGAAATTGCAGAGTTAATAGAAGTTGCTGATTCAATTATACGTGCATTGAATATTCCATTACACGCTCGTATAACAGTTCCATTATTACCATATAGACAAAACGGATTTGTAAGAAGACAAACACGAACACAAGGAGATGCACAAGGATACGCATTAGGAAACACATTAGCACAAGGTAAAAAAAGAAAATCACGACGTGCTAAAAGAAGAAACTAAAGCACATATATAAAAAAAATTTTATAAAGTATTACTTGTGAAAATAAATTTAGGAATAATTCAGTAAGCAAATGTTAAATCAAGTTACAATAAAACTTTTATTCTTTAAATTATTATTAAAAATAATTTAAAGAATAAGATATATAATATAATATAATATAGTAATAGTATGTTTTATTTATTTATGATGCTAATTGTATATACACATAGTGTAAATGCTTATAATATTTTTCCTTCAGTAAAACTTTCTAACTTTAAGTATGCTGGATCTACAAAACCATTTCTAAATTTTGATCCACTAAATATTTTAAAAAATAAGAGCACAAATCGCCAAAAATTTGTAAGAGAAGCAGAACTTCAGCATGGCAGAACAGCAATGTTAGCAACAAGTATTATTTTATTACTAGAACATTTTGATGAGGATAGTTCTACGTTAGGAATTAATTATTTGTCGTCAATGGATATGGCACATCAAGCACCATTTTGGGTAACAACGACACTATATGATATTTTTAGAATGAAAAAAGGATGGAAAAATCCATTTTTAACTAGTAAAACCACGTTTATGCTAAAAGACGATTATCAACCAGGAAATTTAGGAAATTATAATATGGATAAAATCAGTAATGATCTTTTAAATAAAGAATTAAATAATGGGCGATTAGCAATGATTGCCTTTATTGGGATTTTAGCTCAAGAACTAGTTAGTGATAAAGCAGTTTTTTAACTAGACAAAAATAGTATATTTAATAAGAAAAATTAATAAGGAAAATTAATAAAGAAAATTACAATAAGGGTTAAATTTAATATTATAAATATAATATAATATTAAATATGTTAAGACAATTTGTTACAACAAATATAAATTTAGTATCAATAATAGTATTTTTACTATTATTTGCTATAATACTAGTAACTAAACCAAATATAATGTTTGATAAAAATGGAAAACCACGCGAATTTGGTATTGGTTATAAAAATAAAACAATAGTACCATTATGGTTAGCAGTTATTATATTAGCAATAATTTCATATTTAGCTATATTATGCTATATAAATTTTAAAAGATTTATATTTTAATACTTAATTACTAAGTCCTCGTCGGCACACTAGCCCTATAGCTTACATCATTGGATTGCGCAGCAGTAGATTGTTCTTCTCTAGCAGTTTCAAAATCTTTTTTAATTTCTTCTAGTGATTTTTCGCACGCCATGTTTATTACTAAATTATAACTAATAGAACTAATTAATATTCCGGCTAATACATACCATACTAGTTTACCTATTAGTTGTTTAATAACTAGTAATTGATATAATAAAATTATAGGATTTTTAATAGGTTCTTTAGTAGGTTCTCCTGCTTCTATTTGTGGACTAGGAGGCAAGTCCGAGCCTTCAGGTCCACCGCCCTTGTAATTTTTTTTATACATATGATTTTTCTTAGGTAAATAATTGCGTGCTTTAGATGCAGATGCCCGACCTCCATACACCTCATCGTCTGCAACTGGACTTCTATCTTTACCTTCGGCTCCAATATCAACCATACCTTCACCTCTAGCTAAATCTGTAGTTTGTTCAGGTTTTTGTATTTCCTTTACTTTATCAAGAATTCCAGATTTAAGAAGACCGCCCATTTGGGTAAAAAATTCTACAAATTCTTGTATATCAATACTTATTTGATTAATAAATTTAGGTTTATTACTATTCATATTAGCAATAGCTTTAACAAGTTCTGTATTAGAGTTAGTTTCACTAGTAGTTATAAATATGTCATCATATGTTTTTTCAATCCCTAAAAGTCCAATAACACTATAACCAATAGTATTAGAAAACGGAGTTATCCATCCTGGAAATATTTTTAAAACAAAGTATAATGAAATAAATATAATTATCCAAGGTAATAAAGTAATCATTAAAACATAACTCCACTGAATAGATTGATTGCACATTGATTTTGAAATAGATGCATTAATAAAATAAGAACCAACTACTAGCAATAATATATATACAAAATTAATAACATTATTATTAGTTGCTTCTGTTATTTGTGAAATTTCTTGTTTTTGAAAAATATTATATATTGTAAAAAATGCAAAGCAAATTGTTGTAAGCAAAAAATATACTATTGTACTGCTTGGATTTGGCAGATTAGATTCTGCCATATTATTATAAATATAAATATAAATATAAATTATTTTAATATTAAAATTGTATTAAAATAGAGAATTAATATTAAAATAGAGAATTAATATTAAAATAGAGAATTAGTATTAAAATAGAGAATTAGTATTAAATTTAGTAAATTTAGTAAAATATGAAAATTATAAAACACAAGTATTATTAATATAATAATACTTATGAACTTTAATATTTTAGATTATACAAATTTTAAATTAAATAATTCAGTAAATGAAAAAACTACATCTGAAAAACCAAAATTAGTAGACAATGGAGTAAAATATTTTTTTAAAGAAGTATTAAAAGGATGTCATAATTATAAACAAAATAATTATAACATATTTTTTAATATTTCTATGTTTTTAGTATTTATACTAGTTTTAGCATCTATATTATATATGCGATATAAAGGTAATAAATCAAGCATACAATATTATGAAAAAAGCATGAAAGATAAAGACTATATTATGTCTAAATTAATATATTATAATCGTCAAAATATTGACAATCAACAAAAAATAAAAAACAATATGATAACAAACCTACCCGATTACAGCAATCATGTTGAAGCAAATTTATTACACAAAGCAATATATTTCTCTTAAATGTTATATTGTTAATTAAAAATTCATAATACAAAATTTAAATATATTATTAAAATATAAGTTTATTAATGACATCACTTCCATTAACTAATTATTATGAAGAATTAGAAGAATACTATAAATTAAAAAATAAATATATGTTACTAAAGCAAAAAAAAATAAGCGAATTAGCGGGTGATTATGGTAAAGATTATGACCAAAAAAAACAAATATTGGCAAAATTTAAACCAAAATGTGTTAATTGCAAACAAGATGGTGGAACAATTTTCACAGAATCGCCTGAATTATTGCGTGTAACTTGTGGTAATACTTCTAGTCCGTGTAAGTTAGATATAGCAATAGAGCGTAAAAAATTTACTCAGGTCACTGAAAAATTATTAACAACACGCGCAAATTTAGAAAACTACAAAAAAAATATAATAACTACAAAATTAGATTTTCTTTTTAATTATATTGAAGAAGAGAAAGCAGTAGAATTATTTGAAACTTTGAAACAGCAATTAAATAATAGTCAAGAAAGTTATAATAATTTAGTGAATTTATACAATTCAATAACGCACAATGAAGAGTTAAAACAATTAATTCAAGAAAAAATTCAAGATTTTGAACTTAATAAGAAACAATATAGTGATGCTATTGAATTATTTAACTCATCAGGAGAAATAAGTTATTTAAAGAGTGCAGTTGAAATACATAATAGCAAACTTTCAATATTAGGTAATGAATTAATGAAATTAAAATACAAATCGTCCTATATAGAAAAAAACGAGCTTGAGCAATTTATATTTTATCAAAATAATTATAATTTAGAAGACTTAATAATAGAATTAAATACTAAAAAGTAAATACTAAATACTAAACACTAAAAAGTAAATACTAAATACTAAAAACTAAATATTTACTCTGTATAATAAATATTTACTCTGTATAATAAATATTTACTCTGTATAATAAATATTTACTCTGTATAATAAATATTTATTATGTATAATTAAAAGTATTATGTTATATTAAGTATAAACTTAAATGAGCAAATTTTTTATAAATATACAGCAAAAATTCAATAATGCAACAAAATATATAAATGTTAGCATCTTTTTACTTACTTTTTTACTAGGTTTAATATATATTTATTGTTTTGACTATAATAGAAAAGTAGAAGTAATTCCAACCCCTTATAATATAGACAAAATAGAATATAAAGATGAGGCAGAAAATTGTTATGCTTATAAAATAAAAGATGTAAAATGTCCAAGTGATAAAAATAAAATAAAACTCTTGCCCTTATAATTTATGATGATAGAAATTGCTAATATTTTTACAATATATAATAATATTATGTATTGTAACTTATTTTATAAACATTTTTTATTTTGAATATCTGTTTTTTCTTTTATTTGACAGTGTTCGTGTTCTTCTTTTATGCTGATTTAATTTCTTTACTGTTTTTCTTGTTTTCTTTGACTTTTTATTTCTTTTCTTTGATTTAGCACAGCATTTACAGCAACTATTACCACACTTGAAACAACTTATAGATTTACGATATTTTTTACTTTTCTTGCTTCCGCCACCAAGATCATCAAGACGGTCTGGGTCAACTGGGTCAAACTCAGGTTTATACTCTCCTATACCCGTTCCAAAACGAAACATAGGTTGGAATTTTTTGTTAGGATCAGGCTCAAAAAGTAAATTTATATCTGTATAATCTAGAAATTTGTCGTTATAATTATAAGTAGTAACAAACTTTCTATAATAATCAGGTTGAGGAGAGCCAGAATTTCTATAAGCATGTATCTTGTATTTTGAATCTTTCATAGCACTAGACGGATTTGTGCTTCCATCATCATTTAATGAACAAATTCCTACACTAGTGGCGGTAATTAAACTCAAAGGAACATTTTCCAATTTAACATCATGTCCAGTATATAATGGCCTGTTACCATTAGATGTATCATTTGAAACATATATAATACCTTCATTCTTATAAATTAACGGAACAGTTCCACAAAATGGAATATGACCGTGAGAAATTATATGAATCTGGTTGTCATTAAAGTAAGCTTTTAAAAAGTCTGGTATTTGTTTAATTTGTTTATCAGAATTACAATTTGCGCTTAAAACACAGTTTGCTACAGGTGACCCTGATTTAGCTAGAGGATTTGATTGAAGCATATGATAACTATAATTATTTCTAATTGTTTCTACGTTTGCTACATCAATTGTTTTTAGATAATTGAGGACCATACTATAAAAAGTATTATAAGAATATATAACTTGGTCAATAGTTTCAGATGGTGTTTTGTCATATTCCATAACCGTGTCTTCTTTATTATCTATTATTTTGCGACACGCCTCCATTTTTTCATAATAATTTGTAGTTATTATAGCATTAATTGTAGTAATGTTCTCAGATGTAAAAATACGCTTGCTAAATGAACCACCATGAGAAAGCAATACATTTTTTTCACCAACTGTTACTTTTTCCATAATTTTACCGTTCTCAAAAAGGTATTTACAATTATCAACAAATTCTCCTGCCATAGCTGTATGCTGTGTACTATCTTTAAGAAAAATACTTGCAAATAAGTTTAAGGCATCGTCCTCCTTTATTTCTAATTCTGTGACTATATTTTGTAATAAGTTTTTTGCTCCGTATGTTGTTTCTAATAAATGTTTAGTGCGTTCTAAAGGCGTGTTAGCACGGTCTGGGTCTTTTGCATAAAATGTAGTGAAAGCTTCGGATGGTTTATTCCTCCAGGTTTCCCATATTTTTTCAATTTTTGGAGGGTGGTTGACATAATCAATATCCTTTTCAACCGCAATTCTCATCTTGTTTATATCACGATTTCCTAAAATAATATGCACTTGTTCTGGGCGCTGTTTATGACAATCAACTATTCCTTTTATAGACTTAGACATATGGGGTCCATTATCAAAATAATCACCTAAAAATGCAATATGGTTTCCAGTATCACTTAGTAAATATTTTTTAATAGAATCAAATGTCTCATTAGCACATAAAACGGCATGTTGTTCCTGCCCAGAAAGGCTCTTAAGGAAGCAACCTTCCAAATCTGAAATACTTATCAATTGATTACAAATTCCAGTCATAGAATATATATTACAATAATATAATATTTTTTTCTAAATAGTAAATAAATTCTTTAAAAAATATTTTATTAATCATATTATATATTACAACACTATGATTCAAAATATGTTAAAGAATTTATTACACACAAATATAGGAAAAATAATATTGTCTGTATTATTAGGATTAGGTTTATCAACAATCTTTAGACAAGTATGTAATTCGAGAGATTGTTATAAATTTATTGGTCCAAAACATAATGAACTGCGAGACAAAATATTTGCTACTAATAGTGAGAAAACAAAATGTTATACTTTGGTAGAAGAAAATATACCTTGTGGTTCAAAAAGTAAAACATTAGAATATTCAACAAATTTCATGTAAATTAATAAATTACTAAATTAATAAATTAATAAATTAATAAATTAATAAATTAATAAATTAATAAATAAGATTTAATTATATATAAATATTGGAGCTCTAATTATATAATATGACAATTATTAATAATATTGAAATTGATAATATTGAATATACAATAAATTCTACAAAAATGGCTATTGCTAATAATAATCCAATAGAAGAAAAATTAAATGTGATTATTGTTATATCAAATCCCTGTTTATACGCAAAAAGATACATATTGTTAAAAGAATTTGTTAAACGAATAGAAGAAGAAGAAGAACATGTTAATTTATTTATTGTAGAACTTGTATATGGAGACCAAAAATTTATAATTACTAATAAAAACAACAAACGCCATTTACAGTTAAAAACAGATGTTCCATTATGGCATAAAGAAAATATGATAAATTTAGGAGTAAAACATTTATTACCTAAAAATTACAAGGCATTTGCTTGGATAGATGCCGATGTAGAATTTGATAGTTCTACTTGGGCATTAGACACATTAAAAATTTTGAATGGACATAAAGATGTAGTACAATTGTTTAGTCATTGTGTTGATATGGATCAAGAAAAAAATAATTTAAACATATTTAATAGTTTTGGTTATTGCTTTGAAAAACAAAAAAACTATACAACAAAAGGAACAGATTATTGGCATCCTGGTTATGCTTGGGCAATAACAAGAAAAGCATATGAAAAAATAAACGGGCTTTATGATAAAGCAATATTAGGTTCAGGCGATAGTATAATTGCTATGTCTTTAATTAATAAATGTAGTTTAATAAATAATATAAACTATCACAAAGATTATAATAATAGTATGTTAATATATCAAAAACTTGCATCTAAATTAAGATTAGGATATACTCCTGGAATAATACGGCATTATTATCATGGTTCTAAAATAAATCGAAAATATACAGAACGATGGAAAATTTTAATGAAATTTAATTTTAGTCCATTAACACATATAACATATGACTCTAGTGGAATAATAATTCCTACAAACACTTTTTCTAAAGAATTCAAAGATGAGATTTTTAATTATTTTAAAGAGCGTAAAGAAGATGAATAATATGCTTATAAATATATATTTTATAAAAAATATAAAAAATATAAAAAATATAAAAAATATAAAAAATATAAAAAATATAAAAAATATAAAAAATATAAAAAATATAAAAAATATAAAAAATATAAAAAATATAAAAAATATAAA
>Ga0164295_10000465_pt1 | contig 34325 bp, 22 predicted proteins | sample GEODES006metaG_FD_111798 | JGI IMG/M metagenome (GOLD analysis project Ga0164295, IMG submission 111798) | Oligotrophic lake water microbial communities from Sparkling Lake, Wisconsin, USA - GEODES006 metaG | ecosystem: Environmental > Aquatic > Freshwater > Lake | place: USA: Sparkling Lake... | reverse complement strand
TTCACGAAATTGGATTTTGAGCATGCCTTGTGTCAAGTCCCTTAACTTTGCAGCCGGTTGTGTGGGATCCACAGATGTTGTTGAACCAACACTTGTCGCTGAAGAAATCCGTTGCAACAACAAGACATTGGTCTTCCATGAATCCGTCATGAATAACGGCTTTTCCTTGACGGCAAGACCTGCACGAATATCCGAATCGCTGGCCTGGAATGGAGCTTGTCCTTGCGGTGCCCTCTGCTCGACAAAATGAACAGGTTCCTGGATAAGGATCGGTTTGCGAAGAGGTACGAGCGGGTGTCCCAAGTCCGGAGAAATGTCCGAAATCAATGCAATTCGTGTCGATGGGCAAGCGGTAAATCCAAGTGGACGACGTTCTGTTGGAGGCATGGGTGCAATTGGAAGGAGCAAGTTCGGTTCAGGCACAACCAATGGTGCCACGTCCTTGGCATTCAGCAATTCCTGTTTGAATTGCGGTACAAACTTGCCCAGCAGACCCACAACACCCTTCCGGATGGCCTTGGGATCATTCAGGACGCCACGCATCACTTGCAAGGAAGGACCTTGGAATGATGTGGGATAGGCTTCAAACGTTTTGCGCAACACCATGAGGAACACATCAACCACCGTAAACCCGGTCGATTCAGCTGTATCCCGCGGGTATCCATCAAAGCGCAACGGTTTAGGTCCAAAGGAACGACGAGCCAGGAGCGGCGGGCGATGTGTTTGCATGACCATCACGGCTTCTGCGATACCCACCATTCCACGTGCGCGCCGTGTCGCATCGTCGTCCTTCTTCCCAAGCGCCAGTGAAATCTGACGACCATATGAAAGGATCGGTGCAATTTGATCACCTTCCGGCAAGACTTGAAGAAGCGACAAGAGCAAGTACAATGTTGCATCCGCAGGGTCTGTCATTGTAAACCGAGGAAGCAAGGCCTTGAGTCCGGTTGTAAAGGATGCAATAGCGTGTCCGTGAACGACATTCGTGTCGAGCGCTGCAGCCTGAACGACCCTACGTCCTCCTTCGTCATACTCGGCTTGATCAACCAATACTTGTCCGTTAATTTGCTCGCCACACACCTGGCAGTACTCGACGCCGAGTTCACGAACAATCCACCGTGTCATGTCCTCCTCCTTCAGTGCAGACAGTGTATGTTCGCACACGACAAAGGCACCATTCTCAAGGTACTGCTTGCCAACATTTGGAACTGACTTGAGGACACTGTTGATCGCACGGACCTTATCATCCGATTTGCGATGGACATCTGCAAGAATAGCCAAGACTGTCTGACGAAGTTCCGAAACGGCCTTTACAGGTGCCTTGGTTCCAACGAATCCGGGTTTCTTTTCCACTTTCATAGGAAGCATCGTGGCGAGGATCCGGCGGTACGTGGATAGAATCAAGTCCTTGGTCTGATCCTTCCAGGGAATACGACCCAACCCAATTTGTTTGCGCTCTTGCTGAACAATCTCGAGTGGAATACACTGGAGCTTTTCGCCCACACGACGCACCAATCCCTGGACCAAGAATTCCTGGAAGGTCAAGTCTGTGAGTCCGCACTTGTCCATAGTGATTGCCGGATACTGCATGTTCAAATCTGCACTCGGAAGAACAGGAACTACCCCGGCAGAGCCCGCTTCAGACAAGAGCATTTGGATAACCAAGAATCCAGCATCTGGTTGATTCATCAGCCATGCGCGCGGTCCAAACGCAGGCGAATAACTTGTCGCGTACTCCTTGATCAACTTTTCGTCCGGAGAGACTGTGTCGGTTTTAGGAAACGCTAATTCAACAACAGGTAGTGGCTGTCCGATTTCAACTTGAGGAAACCGACGCTGCCATTCGTCCCATGGAATCGACTGCAAGGTGACATCATATAGCTTGAGAAACTTGAGTCCTTCGCCATACGGATCCGTTGTCACAGGGACACCGTGTTCCATAATAGCCGGAATTCGTGGAACAATATCCTGCAGATCCTCATCCGTCTGAATAAACCGGGCCTGTTTATCTTTGAAAAAGTCATGGTCTTCACGAGGATTCGGAATTTCATCCGCACGCTCCTCCAAAAAGAACCCGATAGATCCCAACTTATCTTCCGTGCCTTCAACCGGTACAGGTACAATAGCTGTCTTTCCGTTAGCCAGGTACTTTGTTTGGGACAGGATAATATGCGGAAGCGCGCGCAAGGGTGCCTTGCCTTCTGTATCCACAAACTCGGTTGCGACTTGAAGAGGCTTTGACGGCGTTTCCGGGTACGGCCTGGGAAGTACACCGAGCATGCGCGTATATCCGTTGGGAAGACGGCGGTTTTCCTTGGACAATACTTCATTAAGCAAGACCGAAATATCACTCGCAATCAGGTCTGCAGAACGATACACGGGATGGATCCAAGGAAAAGAACGACGAATCTCCGGAGGCCGGATTTCATATCCTTCTGCAGTTGGGTTCACATAGGTTTCATATAAATCCCGGAACCGGTCAATTTCTTTGGCAAGCTGTTCAAGGACAAATGTTGTTGCATGTCCGGGTGGCAAGAGCTTGTCAAAAGAATCCGTTAACTGTTCATCCAATGTAAAAAAGCGAACAGACTCTTCGCGTTGGACTTGTTCGTCCATTTCAATGACATCGCCTAACAGAGTGAATTCGGACGGATCAAAGGTAAGGTATTCACTCATTATACTGAACGAAGAATGCTTTCACAGAGTGCGAGCGCCTCCTTGACACACGCTGCGAGTACGTCCTTGGGCGGCGTCGAAGACCAGAACCTCACATGCATGGTCGGTTGGAGTGGATGACCCACAGTAAACCGGACATCGTCAACCAGCTTCGGTGGACCTGCAGAGTACAGAATAGACTGCACAAGCGCACCCAGCGTATGCGACTCGGACGGCATGACAATTCCATGTGATCCATCGTCTTCCTTGATCAACTCCACCTTGGCCAGATCCTGGATCTTGCCCTTGAGAATCTCCGCGGCACGCTTCAGGAGATCAGAGGCCTTCAAGACACCAATACTCTCGATACTAAAATCGAACCAGTTAGGGCGGCCAGTTGTATCCCGTGACCAGCAGCGCTGAATGTCGTGATTGTCAAACGCGGCCAGATCGGTATTCTCGGCAATGACTCGATCGCGCTGGAGCTTGGCAAGTGTAGGGTCAACATGGTATGCATAGGAAGCAACACACACTTGGGATGCACCTCGAGGATCGGTTCCGAGTGTCGCCTCTACCCACACGGACTCGCCCGCATTGAGCTTGAGAAAGTAGAGCGGTGTGCCAAGATCACGGTCCTTCAGGATAATGTTGGAACGAGGGCCCTGCACGGTAAAGTCTGTGCTCATCAGAGTCTGTTCAACACCGGGCATGACACGCAGAGAAATCTTGGTGTCGCGAATTACATCGAGCTCCTCGGGGCGCACATCGATCGGTAGCATCTCAACACGGTGCCGGAGCATCTCATGAATCAGCTGTGAAGAGTTTTCAAGAATGTTGACATTGCGGACCATGACAGTTGGAATCTCGGCAAGCAGGATTCGTCGAATCGCATTCACGAAAGCAACCGGAACATTCTTCAGCTGAAAGTCGAGGCGGTATCCATCAAGAGTTATCTTTGGGTTCTCCATTGTATTGTCTTTTCCTTCGTTCTTATATTTCCGTTTTTTTACAGTTCTCCTACCAAGATGGCGAACAATCAACCCATGCTGTTCTACAGCTCCCGCTGCCAGCACAGCAAGCAGATTCTTGATACACTTCAGGCCTTGAACAAGACCTCTCTGTGCCGTCTTATTGCAATTGACGGAATGACCCGTGACAAGCTGCCTGGATTCCTGCAAAAGGTGCCGACCCTGTACGTTCCGGAAACAAAGGACGTGTTTGTTGGCAAGGACATCTTCGCCTACATCGCCAAGCCCGTGTCGTCTCGCCGTGAAGTCCCCGTGACTGCACCAACAGCTTCACCCCAGCAGCAGGCCAAGGCACAGCTGCCCCAGGGACAGGCTGCCCAGACCCCGGCCAACCTCGAGGCGTGGTCCTTTTCGACGGCCGGTGGATTCTCGGATGGGTACGCGAGCTGGGATGGCAAGGAGGCCACCAGTGACCAGTTGCACTATACCTTTTTAGGCCCCATGTCCAGTGGTGGGGGTCCTTCCGGTCCCCTGACGGTGCAGAGCCAGGACAAGGACAAGTATGAAAAGAACGAGGATACGGCGACACGTCTCAAGAGGATGCAAGACGAGCGCGAGAAAGAGTTCGCCTCCGTCGAGAGGAAGTAGTGCGGCGCTTCTTCCGGGTCCTGCGTTTCCGACCTCCAATACGACCCGGGTTCAGCGGAGGTGGTATTTGTGGAAGTCCAATACGTTCGCGTAATTCGTTTTGCTGTTGATAAAGGAAGCCGTTGATACCGGATAAGTGGGTTCCAATTACTCCCTCAACCCCATGAGGAAGATTTTGGATTTCACCAACCAAGGCAGCATTTCGCACACCGCGTCCCCTATCTCTGGTTGGTTCCAACAAGATAGCTTGGATTTCTTCTCTCGGCTCTTCGTCAACGATTTCACCTGCAATGTCGATTGGTGTAAGTCCATCGGGTACATTGGGAACGAACACTGTATCTTCATTCTTGGCGACAATTGCGCGAACAACATCCATCATGCGTAGCGCGACTGCAAAATGCAAGGCTGTAGCACCGTCGGTTGGAATGTCTCCTGCTGGGTGGATCGGTACCACATGGAGCAGAGTCTGCCGACTTGTTTTGCTCACCAAGTAGACTGCCATATCGGGAAGGCGTTGTGCAATCGCCGTAATCAACAGCGTATCGTCATATTCAAGATCTGTTCGATTTGCAATTTCGGGGTATTCGGCCAAGATAAGTTCGACGAGTTCACGCCGATCCCATGCTACAGCCGTTTCAGCTGCAAATGATCGATTCCGTTCCGATAACGTCCTAAATTGATCCATAATGTCTTCAGCTGGCTCGGGTTCATCCACGCCGTTTCCTTGAATTGCTTGAATCACATCGTCAATATTTGCTGGTGGAACTGGGAGTGGCACACCTACTGCATTACCTCCGCCCTTACGCATTATTTACACACGATATAATAGATAAAATTATGTCGTCACCCAAGCAGCGACTCCTCGATGCGTTCTTCAACCAGTTTTCCGCATTTCTTGATGAGGTGTGTCGGATATATCCCGATCAGACCGAGTTTCGCGCATACTACTCAATTCTGAAGTTAATGCGATCAACCAACCCATTGATGTTGCTTGCAGAGTTCAGGCGGAAAGTAGGTCAGTACGAGACCGAGCTACGCAAGAAGGATGATAGCTTCTTTCTTGCACAGTCGTATGAATCGGATACGGGTGGAAGTAGCTCATTGAACGACTTTATCAATATAATTAAGAGTCTGTGGAAGGAGGCAACACCGCAGGTCAGGACAACCATTATGGATTATGTGACTCTGTTGCTTGACATTTCCAAGCATTATTACACGATCTGATCCGGAGGAGGATCCGTAAATCCATACAAGTCGCGCTGGGTGAGTTTCACGAGATCGGCGATACCGGCTTCAGGTGCACCGAAATTTCGAAACAGGATTTGATTCACTTCGGCAGGTGTCCACTTGCCATTGAGTTTCGTATGGTTCGGAACTACGAGGTCTGGATTATCATAGAAGGATGTCACCATCTCTTGCAGAACATCAAGCGTGCACCGATCAAAATGCACAATCATATCAACACGACCCGGACGAATCAGGGCCTTGTCGATACGTTCCGGAAAATTGGTCGTAATGATCAGGATACGACCATTTGCCTCCAGTGTTCCATCTAACAAGTTCAATAGGAATGACAAGTCAAACACTTCCTTTTCCTCCTCCTTTTCGCGATCGAGGAACGGATCACCTGTCTGCTCCTTCTTTACGGGCGTAGGCTTCTTCCACTCGCGGCGTAACACGGTGTCGCCCATGGCATCGATATCTTCAATCACGTACAGGCGTTCCGAAACCGGAATCGTGTACTTTTCCGTTTGAGTTCCGTTATACACATGGATTTCATCATTGAAAAACAAATGCTGTAACTGCTGCTTGGTCTTGATTTCCGACAACTGAACATTGATAATGTGACGCCGCCCCTCGTTTGCAATCGCCTTGATACTGGATGTCTTGCCTGTTCCGGGAGGACCGTGGAACATGAATCCTAGCGTGTACGGAATACCTTTCTTGTCATACCAGTCGCGCTGCGTAAAGAAAAACTGGGTACGGTCCCGGACCTGTTTGCGCTCGGAGAAAAAGACATTATCAAAGGTCCTATTTGTCGTGAATTTGGTCTTGGTGTAGATGAGATGGGTTGTTGGTAAGGGGTTCTGTGTATTTCCCTTGACTTTTGTAGTCACCATCTGATCGAAAAAGTAGCGGTGAGCACCCAGCTTATTAGCCATTCTGCGCTCATAATCCACGGCACATGTATCCACAAAAGCCTGTAGATGCTGCACGTCATGCTCGTAGCAATAGAGCTTGAACTTGATCATTTCCACCTGTCCATCGGTGACCTTCAAATCATTGAGTTCAAAGTACACGTCAGCATCCAGGCGCACCGGGTCAAACTCGTGAGGCAGGTAATCATGGTGGGTGACAGAGAGTAATGTCTTCATTGCAGGTCGGGTCGTGACGGAATGAATTACGGCATCCATCCGGGACCCGTACACAGTGGAGGGAGCGGGTGCGTTGCGCTGTTGGTGGGGTGTGCCGCGCTCGCAGGTAATGGAGGCGCGAGGAGTTCGTGCGCTCGATTGAGGAACGGTCGACACCCTCTTGCGACGACAACAGCCTCCAAACCAATCTGACCATGTGGGGAAGGTCCGGACAGCCAAGTCAAAGCCACTCATGACCATTAAGTTTGTCAAGGGATTCTTGGCGGCTCCAGACTGGAGGACCAACTGCATCTTCATCATTTCAATGTAGTTCTGCATTGCTTATCCGAAACACTTGTCCAGGGTCGCAACTGCCGAATGAACTGGCTTGGTGCGACGTAGCCGGAGTTCCTTGGATGCTTTGGCCACTGTATCCTCCGAAAGGGGCACGAACTTCTTGACATCCCGTGCCGGACCCTGTACATTCATACTGGGCACATGGAGCCGGATCGGCGGGAGCTGGACCGATACAAGTTCATCCGATGTAGTCAAGTACTCACGGAACTGCTCAATATTCAAGGGACCTCCAAACATGCGGAGCACACTACGATTGGGTGCCGGGGTCAGCTCCTTTGTCGAATACAACACACGATAGAGATCCACCAGCAAGGCGTGGCGAGACCAGCGAGTCGTGTCGGATACATGTACATCGCCGTACAAATAGGCAAGACCACACTCGGGCGAACAAAAGTGTCCTTCGCATTGGTACATGTTTTCAAATGCATCATACGAAATCGGAAGAACACATGGCGTCCAAGAGAATCCATGGCAGCACCAAAAACAGGCTGCACCGGAGTACGTCGGGCTCCTGACACGTTGAAAGATCTCCTTCAGCGTTTCTGTATTAAAACGTTCACTGACCTTGGATGTCTCGACAGCAGACAGGATTTCAGAGTAATTCGTCGACGATTCGGCCGGAGTCGGCGCATGTTCTTCCACCGGTAAGCGGAGGGAAAACACCACAGGAGCTTCCTGTAGCGACTTTTTAGGAGGCATTGTTTGTTGTTGTTGGTTCTAGAAACTGAAAACCTCTAGTATCCAGGAGTCGCAGAAAAGACATAGATACCTGCAATATTGGCCGCCGTAATCGGGTACGAATAGACCGAGTAAAGAACGTTTGCACTGCCAATCGCCGTCGAGACGAAAATGCTGCTTGGGATATCCCGGGATACCATGGTTGCTCCACCAATCGTGGTTCCCGGATAGACAACACCGTTAAACGTGGTACTTGCCGCTGCCACATTGGTGGTTGCCCGGAAAATGTTCGATGTCGTGTCGAGCATGTACACGAATCCACTGCTCGCATCAATCACGATGGAATCCGGACTGCTCATGGTCACAGTTGGCTGAATGAGTGTAGCCACCGGAGAGTTCGAAACAAACCATGGATTCGTGTACGATGCAGTCTGGTTTCCAGTGGGTGTCGAGACAGTACCACTCACAGCCACTACGATCTTCTGGTAACTATTGGAGACGTTGGACTGCATTGCAAACAACGTGAAGGTATTGTTGGCACCTGCAGAATAGACAACATTTGCAAATGCAGAGTAGATGGAAAGCGGCACAGAGGTAACAACTTTTCCTACCGTCTGAAACACCTTGTCGTTATATCCGCCCTCGTTCGAAATCACAAACAGTCCAGTATTCGCGAAATTTGAAGTACCCCCGGATGCATCCGATCCGTAACAGTTCACAGTCGCGTTGCTCAATCCATTCGAGAGATTGTAAGGCGAGAAAAACCTCGTGGTCGCAGATGTGTTGTATAAAACTGCTGTATTGGAAATATTGTATCCAGTCGGAACAACACCTGTGATTGAATAGTTTGCATTTGACTGAATGTAGGGAACAGTGGCCGGACTAATGTTCGAATAAATGTATCCGGTTAATCCATTTGCTAATGACACGGCAGTTGCGGCCGGCGTTCCGCTAAAGGTAAAGGTCGAAATCGAATAAAAGTTAGATCCTCCATAATTTGTCGTATTGGCAACTCCCGTGACTGTGATGGTCAAGTCATTTGTAGGAGTTGTTCCACCCAAGTTTGTTCCTAAAATAACGACTTGCATATTCGAACTGTAATTCACACCTCCATTCAGTAGCTGGACAAAGTACGACAGTGTATTCCCGGAATTCGTAGAATTGCTCATCACATACACATCAAACTTTGCACCTACAGCGCCTACTTGTACCGTACCATACACACTTGGAACAACGTTCGAAAATCCTGTACCCGTCACATCAGCCGCACGCTTGCCTGTTCCAATAAACAAAGCATTTGCCTGGTTGAACGAGACAGGGATAAACCCTTGCAGTGCACCATACACGCCGGAATTCGGGCTATTGTCCGGAAACCCTCCAAGTCCAGTATTGGTACTAGCGCTTGCAATTCTAATGGCTATCTGTGTAGAGCTGCTATACGTAGTTAACGTAACAGGTGTGATTGGGAAAAATGCATATCCAGAGTTCACGGCTGCAGAGCCAGTCACGGTACCGTTTCCATAGACTCGAAGAACCTTGGTTGAATCGGTGTAGCTAAAGAGACCACCAATCGATGCAGTTGTATTGCTACCATTATTGCTCGAATTTGCATTGAAATTGATATCACTGCCCGTATACCCGGCAACCACCATATGCGCGTATTCACCAGGCGATGGCTGTGAATAATTGCTTACTGCTCCGGACGTACGGAAGCAAGGTAAGGTACATGCAAGGGTGTACGAAATAAGTGAAATGGTTGTAGTACCGGAATTACCCTCTCCTGATAAATTAGATCCAGCCACAAGCGATGCAGCTGTAATGGGAGCGCGCGCATCGCCGAAGAGTCCCGGGAAATACGCAGCAGGGCCAGCAGCTAATATCGAGTATCCATCAGGACTGCTCACAGGCACGTACGAATTGAATGCAATCGTCCCACTTGTGAAGCTTCCCGTACTTGTCACGTTCGATCCGTTCGCGATCTTAATTTGGTTCGACGAATAAATACCCGTCACGGGAACTGATGTATAATTGAAGCCCGTTCCAGCTCCAGTAATCGTAATGGCCTGATTGGGACGAAACAAGGCTGAATTCGAAACGGTATAGACGATACTCTGATTACTGATCAGTGTCTGTGCTGTATTGCTGTAGGTAATCACACCGTTACTCAAATTTGTCGCAGCGTCGTCGGGGGTGCTGCCGCCTACGATGGTCGCAGTGATTGTATTGGATGTAAAGGAAACCACTGTGAAACTTCCATTATATTGACTATCGCGAAACCCGCTATTGTTTGCAAACCCCGAGACAACCACAGTTACACCATTGTTCCAGCCCGTACCATTGGAGAGAGTTGCAATGGTTCCACTGCTGATTGTAAATGTATAATTTCCAGGCCCGCTGTTATAAGCACCTCCAAATCCGGTGTTCGAATAGGTAGTTGTTACGTAGCTGTAGAGAGGGTCTGTAAGCAAAACCGCCGTTGTTGCCGTTGTGAGTCCCGTTGTTCCAAGATAGAGTGTACTTCCTCCGCCGACAAACGTCGCATTCGATGCACCTGCCGAGCTGAATGCAAGTGGGACTGCAGTCCCAGGTGTTCCCGACGTAAGAGACGTAATATCATCGACGTACGTGGATGTCGAAAAGTTCAGACACGCATCCACTAACGCAATATAGCGCTCTGTGTTGGAAATATACGACGATGCATACCGGATCGTAGAGTTTGACGCATTCAAGCACAATCCTTGAACCAAACCGTTCGAAAAGGAGGCATTCGATGTGGGAAAGTTGCCATTTGCCGTAAAGGGAACATTGTAGAGATAGTTGCTTAAATTCGAGTCTGTACCCGCAATGTAGAGTGACGTGTTCGAAACCACAGAGGCAGCCACAGACAATGCCGGTGGATTAAGAAAAGAGACACCTGCTAGCGCGTTATAGACGAGTGATTCGCCTGCAGTGCGCGGTGTTTGCTTGTTCAATACACTGGTTAGCATTGATTTTAAACAAGATAAAAGGTCGATGTAGTTGAACCCGGTTGACTCGATACGAGACTAAACGAACCGCCTGGCAAAAAGGGCAATGCATTGCTCACGTTCGAGGCACCGTTCCATCTGGAGACGACACTGGGTGTAATGACTGCGCTGCATGTGAACGGTCCATTGTTCTGAAACGTCCAGAACATCCCCTGGCTCAAGCCCGTTGTTGGAAGTGTGATATATGCGTTACAACTGGCCGATGTGAGTCCGTTGAATGTGTACAATGTTCCGTTAGAGACCGTATACGTTGTCAAGTTGCTTCCTGTAACGGTTTGAATCGAGGATACTGGCCCCATGCCACCTGTATTGCCAGTAGGACCTGTAGCACCGATAGGTCCAGCTCCTGTTAATCCGGTCGGTCCCGGGTTTCCCGTCGGTCCCTGGTATCCCTGTGTTCCCGCAATCGTTGATCCGGTAGGACCAGTGGATCCTGTTGTACCGCGTGTGGCGGAGGACATATTCAAATTAGCACCTACGACGTATGCATTGTTCGAACCATTGTACACCACAACACCGAGTCCATTGGTTATGTTGGAAATCGACACAATACCGCTTCCGTTACTATTGAACGGGTTGTTGCTATCAATACCTTGCAAATTGGTCAAGTTAAAACTGCTTACCGTGAAGGAGGAAATGAATCCAGTTTGATTGAGAGAAGGAGGATTGAACCCTTGCACCTTCACAATGACGTTGCTTCCAAACTGTGGCGTAGAATACGTATTGGTTGGACTGATAAAGTACTGGAGGACAGAGTTTGATAAAGTCCCCGTGCCTCCAAAGGACACATATGCAACGTTATTCAAAAGCTTCGGCATATTGTATTTAGCATGCGAGATAATACGTGGACAAGGACACGAGAGTTAGGCTGTTCCCAGACGGAATGGTTACAGTTGTGACCGGCATACCTTTATTCGAAATTGTCTGACTCGAGGTCAATGCAACTGTAAGTGCTGATCCGCTATTATTACGCACCACATACTCGGCACCCGTAGCATTTGAAGGAATTACGATTGTCGTCAGGTTGGTTGCCGTCACATTGTAAAAGATATTGTTCGTGGACGAAGGAAGTGTCAGTGTCTGTCCGCTCGCAAAGTTGGTAAGTGTCACTGTTGAGTTACGGCCATACCCAGCTCCAGTTGGACCAGTGAATCCACGCGAGATACCTTCAAACCCTGCTTGTCCCTGAAATCCTGTCACACCGGTTGCTCCCAAACTACCTGCAGGTCCTGTCGGTCCAAGTGTGCCTTGCGGTCCGGTACCTCCAATCAAGGGCATTTATATTACATGGCTACATAATTGGAACCTGTCCAGACGATTGCCGCACTATTTCCAGCCTGGATCGGAAGCGCATATTGAGTAGCGCCCGTAGACGTGATAGTCGATACATTGACTGCATTACCGCCCGTGGAGCTCGCTGCTGTCGTGTTTCCAATCGTGAAACTTGTCGTTGACGGAACCAAAATCACTGGAAGAGCGTTTGATGTATTGAATGCTGAATTTGTAACTCCGGCGATCGTCACGTATTGACCCACAGACAATCCGTGCACATTCGAGGATGTAAATGTCGCCGCATATCCGTTGCCCACAACAGACGCAAGAGGAATCACGGGCGATGTCGAATTCAAAGTCTGGTAAAAACCGGTCGGTGTCAAGGCTGATGTAGCCGTTGTAGTGTAGATGGTTCCACCAGATGCAGAAGCTAATGCAAGCAGTGTGCCCATACTTGCAGCTGCGCCGACTGTGGCTCCAGATGTCGTAACCGTGATTGTATATTTCGTCACTGCAGTAATTGCCTGTGCAGTCACGTTAAATCCGGATGAAAAGCCAGTCGTTGTAACCGTTTGACCCACCAGAAGACCAAGCGGAACACTACTCGTAAAGACGATGGATGTTGCCGAAATCGCATAGGCCGCTGTAATGGTGCTAACCGCAAAGAGTGTCGAATTCACAGTCATGGTATTGGTGGTGACGCTGGCAAGTGTGAATGCACCATTGTACAAGCTCGGCGTAAAGCCGGTACAGTAAATCGAAGCACCCGCCGACAATCCGTGCGCCGTCGCGTTTGAAAAGACAAGTGTGGTTGCCGTTGCTGTTGCCGATGAACTTGTGAGTGCATTCGATGCTTGAGTTCCCGTTGTCAAGGACGGTGTAAAGAGAATGAACTGGGTTGCACTGTTAGTGACTGTAACGCCGGTTTGTGCGGCCGGGGTCAGTGCCTGCACATATCCGCTCACATTGAATCCAGATCCACCAAGACCGTTCACAGTGACCCAATCGTTCGTCCTGAACCCATGTGCAGAATCCGTTGTGTACACATTGTAGAACAAGGTTGTGGGCGCAGTGAATGACTGGTAGCTAATGAAGGAACCACCACCGGCTGCACTCACGCTAAACACAGTGCGCAAAGGGCTTTGAACTGTAAATGTAGTAGGAGACGGGATACTATCAATCACCATGGTGGGCATGTTCCCGAGAACAGAGGTTGATGGTGAAACTCCCGAAATCTGCACAAGGGTTCCATTTGACAGTCCATGGGCTGACGCGGTTGTCACGATGACCTTTGTCCCTGCTCCTCCAGATCCGTAAATTCCGGTAAAGGCGCCTTGGGGTACGATCGTCTGTATGCTGGGTGTCAGAGTTTGAAGACTCACTGTTCCTGTACTTGTGTCAGAAACGGACGAACCGGTGCTGTTCGAAGCTGCAATCGTGAAGGTTGTCGTTGTGGGCACGGACGTGATTGTCGTCAAGGTATTGCTAAAGACTGCATTTGTGAATCCGGATAGTGTAATCACCTGTCCGATGAGCAAATTGTGATCGGTTGCGCTCGTGTAAAAGGCTGACACGCCATACGGGTCAATAGAGGCCGACAGGCCTGTCACGATACGGGTCACAGTGCAGGGCGCCAAGGTATTGAAGGCCGAATTGTTCCGGATGACCCAGTAAGTACCTGCCTGTGCAGGCGTCAAGGCGGGCAGTTTAATGAATCCGGGAGTGTTTGCAGAAATAGATTCGTAAAATGCTCCGTTATTGGTTGGAAGCAAAAAGAGACCGTTCGGATCACCTGCCAAAGCTGTTCCGGTGCCTGTCGCTGTCGTCAGGACACCAAGACCTCCTTCTCCAACTGTGTTCGTCAAACTGCCACTTTGATCGGTAAAGGTGCGCAAGGTCGGGGTTGTCGACACGTCAAAGGTGTTATTGAACTTTGTCGTTGTTCCAGACGGAATGTAATAACTGGCCGCAGTCACCAATGATGTATTTGACGTGTACGCCCCACCACCTGCTCCAACAAATTGGTGATTTGCGGAGGTCGAGTAGGTAAAGTAGGTACCATTGCCCTGCGCAAAGGCAAGATTGCTCGTAAGACCCGATCCGGACACGGTAAAGGATGTGCTTGCCGTTGATGCAATCACGGGAACTGAAATCTGATTGTATGTATTGTTCGTGAAATCGGTGAGTGTAACGAACTGGCCTGGAACGAGAGTGTTCGACGACGTGACGTAGGTAACGACTCCCGGAGTTGCAAGCGCAGTGACGGTCGACACTTGATTACTAGGACCGATCACGGTAATAATTCCAACGTTGGACGAGACACCCGTCACGCCTAAACTTCCATCGGATGTACCAGGGATCGTATAATTGTAAAAGTATCCATTCAAGCCACTACCTCCACCTGACAATGTAATGTTCGAAAAATTGAACCCGTCGGAAAACCCGGAGGTAATGACATTTCCACTCGCGATAGGTCCCGGAGTAATGTACGTAACAATAAACCCAGTCGATGAAGCGTAGCTGCACGCATAACCGACCGATCCGCCAACCAAGACAGTCCCATTTGTCGTTGCCGATCCTGTCGCCCCAGTTGTGTTTGAAACTGTGAAGGTTGTATTGGTAATTGCCGTAACTGAAACGTTTGACAGATTGAAAGCAAACGGTAAAAAGCCCTGCGTTGTCACATAGACGCTTGTATTTGTTGAAATTGCACCTAATCCGTTGGATGTGCTTGTCGTAAAGATAATATTCGACCCACTGACAGTTGCATTTGTCGCATACAACATAGGTTGTCCTGCTGCAGTTACGCTCAAGACACCCGGTCCGACCGTCGTTGAAGGAATCGTGGTTGTGTTTGCAGACACAACGCTGGCCGTTGTCGTACCTCCAGACGGAAACGACACAAACGTATTGGGGTCCAAAATCGTTTGAACAGTGGCGTTGACGTTGAACACTGCGTTTGACCATCCGGCAGTAGCAAAGAAATCACCCGTTACAAGACCGTGCGGGTAAAACGTGTTCCAGTACAGATAGTATCCCGTCGGATCCGACACGACCGGCATCTCTCCCCATGTCAGTGTCATGCTAGTTCCTGATCCGATTGCAGTTGTCGCGTTCGAAAATGTGAAGCTCGTGTCAGTCATTGCAGTCACAAGCTGTTGACCATTGAACTGGTTGACACCACTAGCTCCAACCAAAACATACGATCCAACTGCAAGACCGAGTGTCGAACTCACAGTACACGTGACTGTTGTGCCGTTGCCTTGCATGTTCGATCCGGACTGTGACGTGAGAAGTGTAGGATTCAGAGGGCCACGAATAATTGCATCTGCATTCAATGACCCGCCTGTCGTAGCATTACTCACTGCAATTGTCGTTCCGTTCGAAGTTGCAGCTGTAGACAGCTGATAGATTCCATTCAGACCCGATGTTCCGGATACTTGGACCCAGTTGCTGCCTGCATTCGAAGAATTCGACAAGGACAGTGTGTAGGTGTTGGAAGGCGCATAGGATAAGGCATTGCTAATCGTATAGGTGACAACACCGGCGTTCGACGCAACACTCGCGATCACATAGGTCTGTGCAATTGTCAATGCTGCAGTGACAGTCTCCGTGGCTTGACCAATGGCCGATGTGCCTGCGATTGTGAATGAGTTCGATGTCGTATTCACAATCTTCTCTGTCGTGTTAAAGGTGGAAGGCGAATACCCAGATGTTGTAATGTATTGATTAACGGAATACCCGTGGGGGACAGTCGTAACGATCGTGATAGGATTACCAGTTCCAGTCACACCGGTAATACCGGGATACGTGACAGACCTTAATGCATTCGTGCCTGCAGCTGTGCCTGTGGTTCCCGTGGTTCCTGTAGACGCATAGAAAATAGTACCAGACACGCTGTAGAGAGAGTTTCCATTTCCACCAGTAGGCCCATCAAACCGTCCTTGAGGCCCTTGAGGTCCAGTGATTCCAGTAGGACCCGTTGAACCTTGTGAGGCTGAACCACCGCCCTGTGGTCCAGTTGGGCCTGTGAGTCCAGTTGCGCCGGTTTGCCCTGACATCTCTTACTTTAAAAAACGAAAAGAATGGCTTGTCGAGAAACACACATCACGCAAAATGGCCGACCTTACCACCTACCGCAAGCAGACGCACCGCGAGCACATCCTTTCCCTTCCCGACACGTACATTGGCAGTATCGAGACCGCCCAGGAGGAGGTCTTTCTTCGCGAGAATGACGGATTCGTTGCACACACTATTCCTGTTAATCCCGGGTTCTACAAGTTGATTGATGAGTTGTTAGTGAATGCTCACGACCATGCAGTGCGAACCAAGACCGTCAAGTCGATTGAGATCACGTGTACACCGACCACCTTCTCAATCAAGAACGACGGTGACCCGATTGCTGTGGCCGAGCACCCAGAGCACAAGACATGGATTCCGCAAATGATCTTTGGCGAGCTCCTGACATCGACCAACTACAACAAGGACGAGAAGAAGCTTGTTGGCGGCAAGAACGGGTACGGTGTCAAGCTGGTGAATATCTTTGCCAAGCAGATGGTGGTGACGATTGTGGACCAGACCCGGAGCCTCATCTATACCCAGACCTTCAAGAACAACATGACCGAGATTGGTAAGCCGGTGGTCAAGGCATCCAAGCACAAGTCGTATGTGTGCATTGACTGGACTCCGGACTTTGGACGTTTCGGAATGAAGGAGATTGATCCGGACATGACCCGGCTCATTGAGCGCCGTGTATGGGATCTGGCCATGACCCTGGGCAAGGACGTCAAGGTGTACTGGAACGAGACCCAGGTTAAGTGCAAGAACTTGACCGAGTATGCCAAGGCCTTCGGGTGCGACACGGTTGTGGCCGAGACGCCGAATGAGCGGTGGCAGATTGCGATTGCTGACACGCCGGCCGACAAGTTCTTTGCCATGTCCTTTGTGAATGGCGTGTGGACCTCCAAGAACGGGACCCATGTGGATGCCGTGACGAACCAGGTGGTGAATCATATTGTCGAGTACCTGGAGACCAAGAAGAAGGTCAAGGTGCGCCCCGGGCTGGTGAAGGAGCATCTCGGTCTCTTTGTGATTTCGAGTATCGAGAATCCCAGCTTCACGTCGCAGACCAAGGAGACGCTGACAACCAAGGTGTCGGCCTTCGGGTCGAGTCCAAAGCTGTCCGAGGAGACACTGAAGAAGGTCGTGTCCAAGCTTGCGCTGGTTCCTCGTCTTCTCGAGGCGCAGTCGGCCAAGGACGCCAAGGAGAATTCCAAGACGGACGGTAAGAAGCAGTCCAAGATTACCGGTATCCCCAAGCTGGACGATGCGCTCATGGCAGGAACCAAGGACTCGTCCAAGTGCACGCTGATCTTGACCGAGGGAGATTCAGCCAAGGCGATGGCTTTGTCGGGATTGAGCCAGGACCAGCGCAAGTCGTATGGAGTCTACCCTCTCAAGGGCAAGATTCTCAACGTCAAGGATACGGCTGATTCCAAGGTGGAGCAGACCAAGGAGATTGCCGAGCTCAAGAAGATTCTTGGCTTGACATCCGGCAAGAAGTACACGAATACGGCGGACCTGCGGTACGGCTCGATTCTGATCATGACGGACCAGGATTACGACGGCAGTCACATCCGCGGATTGCTCATCAATCTATTCCACGAGCTCTGGCACGAGCTCATGACGATCCCAGGGTTTATCACGTACATGGCCACACCAATCGTCAAGGCGCACAAGGGTGCACAGGAGCGCGTCTTCTACACGAATTACGAGTACGAGGAGTGGCGCAAGGCCGAGGGTGCAAAGGGATGGAAGGTCAAGTATTACAAGGGATTGGGTACATCGACGCGCGAGGAGGCCAAGGAGTATTTCAAGAAGGTGAATGCGGTCAAGTTCTCCTACACTCCAGAGACGGACGAGCATGTGGAGTTGGCCTTCAACAAGTCGAGGGCAAACGATCGTAAGGAGTGGCTAAAGTCGTATGATCGGTCGTCGATGCTGCCGCTGCAGCCTTCATACTCGGATTTTGTGAACAAGGATCTGATCCATTTCAGCTACTACAATCTGGAGCGCTCGATCCCGAGTGTCATGGACGGACTCAAGACGTCGCAGCGCAAGATCCTGTTTGCTGCCTTCAAGCGGAATCTGACCCAGGAGATCCGTGTGGCGCAGCTCGCCGGATACGTGTCAGAGCACACAGGGTACCACCACGGTGAGGCGTCCTTGAATGAGACAATCATTTCCATGGCGCAAACCTTCATGGGTTCGAACAATATCCCGTGGTTCGTTCCGGAGGGACAGTTCGGTACGCGCTTGCAGGGTGGTAAGGATGCAGCGAGTCCCCGTTACATCCACACGTACCTCCAGCCGAATGTGAAGCATCTGGTTCCGTCCGAGGATTTCCCAGTGCTCACCTACCGCGATGACGACGGTGTTGCAGTGGAGCCCGAGTGGTATGCACCGGTTCTGCCGATGCTGTTGGTGAATGGATCGCGCGGTATCGGCACTGGGTACTCGACCTACATCCCGCCGTGCAATCCCAAGACCTTGAAGACGGCCTTGCTGGGGTGGCTGAATGGAGGTACTCTGGACACTCCCTTGACTCCGTGGTTTGCCGGGTTCAAGGGCACGATTGATGGTGAGAATGCTACAGGCGTGTACCGAAAGGAGGGTGATGGGTTTGTCGTAACCGAGCTGCCGCCGGGAACGTGGACTTCAGATTACCGTGAGTGGCTCGAGAAGGAGGGTGTGGATTACACGGACACATCCACGGATATGGATGTGATGATCCGTGTCAAGATGCCGGAGGAGGCATTGGTCAAGTCCCTGACCACGAAGATCAAGACGACCAATATGCACGCCTTTAACGCCAAGGGGGTGATTCACAAGTACGATACCTTGAATGATATTCTCAAGGAGTATGCCAAGGTGAGGCTTGCATTGTATGAGACCCGGCGCCTGCACCAGATTGCAGCCTTGAAGGAGAAGTTTCCGTATCACGAGAATATCGTCAAGTTCATCCTAGCACAGTGGGAGGAGAGGCCGCCTTGCCTGCACAAGAAGTCGAGGACAGAGTGTGATGAGCTCTTGGCCAAGTATGCATACGCCAAGGTGTCAGATTCCTACGACTATATCCTGCGCCTTCCGGTGAGCAGTTTCACATCCGAGATGATGTCCAAGCACATGAAGGATTTGCAGGATCTTATGCAGGAGATCAAGCGGCTTGATGGAACTACCGCCAAGGCACTGTGGCTCCACGATTTACAGTCCGTAGAGTAAAGAGGATCATGGACTACAAGTCATTGCTCCAGTCGATGGACTTGAATGCTCGGGCCTTGTACCCCCGAGTTGCTCCTCCACCTTCACTTCCAGTTGAACCTTATTCGCGCCGTCCGGCAGTTCGTGAAGCTATGAGCGGACAAGGGCAACGCACTACAGATGCAGTCAATACAGTCCAGGCTTCACCGGATACTATGGCAGTAAAGCGCTATGTGATTCTAGACACATCGTTGCGAGACTTTACAAAGCAGCCCAATCCATACAGCAATCTAACCTACAGTTTTGGCAGTCAAACTACACAGGCATCAAATCCACCTGTCTATTCCAACAATCCCTTTGTCCCCACGTTTGGCACAGACTCCAACGGTAACGTCAATGTAACACCCGGTATTCCCAATACCAAGGGATGGTTTTTTTCAAATGCCTTTTATCCAGCCTACAATTCATCGATTCCGAATGGAACCTTCATTGGGTATGACAATGGCTACCTGATTCAACCGTCAGGAGTTGGATTCGGGAGTTTCTTTACACCGTGCAACGTCCAGTCTCTTCGACTGATTCGCGCCATCTTGCCGCAGCGTCAATTTTTGAATTTGCCTATTATTCCAGGAACGCCATACGACGTGTCGGGCTCCGTCCAAACAACCTTTGCAAACAAATCCTACTCCACCTTTACCACCTATCCGTACCTCTTGATGAATGTCAATCAATACTTTGGGCAATATGTGGGTGGCAACTCTCAAATTCAAAGAGCCTTTTCAGTCTTGACGCAAAAGTCGCGCACGCAGCAGAATTTCGCCCTCGAGGTTGGTGTCCAGCACTTTGACTATGAACCGTGGGGAGAGGAGGCACTTGTCTTCCAGAGTCCCATTGCACAGATTTCTCAACTCCAGGTTTCAATCACTGATCCATTGGGCGTGCAATTTATTCAGAACGACGGCCTGACAATCAGCGTCATACAGGGCGATGGAACGGATAACTTGTTCTTGAAGTGCTTCACTGGATCCTACCAATACTTTACCAGCAATGATCTCCGTGTAGGCGATCGCGTATCCTTCGACACCATCACCTTGTCCAATATCCTCAATTCACCCATCTTGAGCAGCAAGGGCAAGAAGGATTATGTCAAGGCAATTATCAGCAATACGTTCCCGGTTCTGCAATTGCTCGACTATGTTCCGGACTCAAACGGTATTTACCAGCCGCGCGGAACGTCCAACGCACGTGTTAACCCGTACAACACCTCGTACAATGGATTCTTGATCCCCAATCTGTTCGTATCAAACGCAACGGGTGATGTTACGCTCTTGTATTCCAATGTCGATTCTGCACCCCCTTACAGTGTACTGGACCCTCCACAAATCGTAGGATCGAACTTGCCCTTCTTGAATGTTTCGATCCAACCGGTCTTTACATTCGAGCTCATATGTCTGCAACCGGATACAGGTATGCTGAAGGGAGGAAAAATTGTATAGTAACAGTAAATGAGTTCGCTCTCTGATTTCTACACGAAGACAGCCATCAAGAACGCGCCCAAGCACACGGGCAAGCTTCCGTTGAGCGATGAGGAAGCACGTATGCCGGTTCCCAGTGAGACACTGTACACGAACGATCCCTATGTCGTTCCGAACACAATTGCCGAGACGATCCAATACCGCCACTCGGACACGCCGCTCAACAAGGTCTTTTTCAGTCAGACGAATATCGACAATCTGCAGGAGAGGATCCGCAACACGGTTCTTATCATGAGCAATGGCGATTTCTCGATCAGCCCGCAGAACGAGACTGACCTTCGTCTCATCATGCGCTCGTACTACTTGCAGTATGCCGAGAACAACCCCCAGCGTGTTGCCAAGGAACTCGATGATCTCAATCGTCGCACGATCGATTATGCTAGCAACCGTATCATGGTGGAGATCTATGCGTACAAGCGCTACCGCAAGGACATTCTGGACTTTCCGGACCCGATCGCCAACCCCGTCAATGTGGACATTTACGGAACACGCACGGGTGAACTCAAGTCGTTCTTTTAAGCGTCTTCAATTTCCAGAACGAAGACAATGGAGTGCCGGTTTGCGGGATTCACGTTTTTGTTCACGCACGGTCAGTGGTTTGTTCATGATCCGTACTGGCGCCCAGTTACACGAGTTGAATGGACAGGCACAGAGTTTCGTGTTCCGACACTGTTTGCAGATCCCATGAATCCAGTCTACGGATTCGGGTCCGAGGACATGAAGGAATACTGTGAATCGCTAGATGCGCCGGAAGAGGTGGATGACAAGGATATTTGGGTTGGAACGCCTGAATGGTTCTTTGATCGCCCTGTTGTCCTATCTCCCTGTGCACCTCGCACACTCGACTCCTGGAAACGCATGAATGTAAAGCGTCGCACGTTCCGAAGCAAGCGCGGTAAGGGGTTTACGAAACGGAACTGGAACTAGTGCAAATGCGCGTCAACTTAATTGGTAATTTCAATCCCAATACGGGAGTTTCTCAAGACGTGTCGATTCTTCATGGGTTGATCGTCCACGTTCTTGGTCCGGAGACACGAGTTCGGCGTGTCCCGCATTTTCATCCACAGTGTCCGCCGGCCGAGATCAATTTCTTCATTGAAGTTGTCAATCCGTGCCTCTTCAATTATGCAGGCTACAATATCTGGATTCCTAATCCGGAATGGACGTATCAGACATGGATTCCCTACTTCCAAATGGTCGACGAGGTGTGGGCCAAGACGCAAGAAGGTGTTGAGCTGTTCAAGGCTGCTGGAGCCAAGCATGTCCTGAATGTAGGCTGGACATCGATCGACAAGGGATTTGCAAGCAAGAACTGGAACAAGGCGATTGTTCCGGTTGGCAAGAACATGTGGCGTGACCCCAAGCCGATCGTGCAGGCCTACATGCGTCTCAAGAATGATCCCATGTATTCCCGCTTGCCTGCATTGACAATTGTGTCTCGGCTGGGGATGCCTGCGATTCCTGAACAGGTGTCAGACAAGATCACACGCATCGAGTTTCTTCCAGAGGACGAGTACAAGGCACTGGTCCAGGAGGCAGGACTGGTGGTGTGCACGTCTGCAGCTGAAGGGTTTGGGCATGCGGTCAATGAGGGAATGTCGACAGGAAGCCTTTTGATCCTGTCGCCGATTGCACCGTTCCTCGAGCTAACCAAGGAGGCGCTTTGGACTTCAACATCCAAGTCCATGAAACACCCGCAATGTCTTGGCACGCTCGACGATGTGGATGTCGAGTCAATTGTGGAGTCCTTGAAGGTGTATGTGAACATGCCTGATGATGAAAAGTTGGCACACTCGCGACGTATGCGCGAAGCGTACGAGGACCGGCATGAAACGTTCGTGAATCGCATGATCGGTGAACTCAAGAACCTTTCAAAGATTCTTCCCTACTCAATGGAGGCACGTCTCCCCGAAGAGGCGGATCTTCCATCCGTGTCGGTGATTACGCTGACCCGGGATCGTCGTGCTTTCATCCCGCTTGCCAAGTACTGCATGGTTGCCCAGTCCTACCCGGAGTCCAAGATCGAGTGGGTGATTGTGGACGACGGTAAGGATCAGATCAAGGATTTAGTCTCGGACCTTCCAAATGTTACGTACGTACTGGTCGACGAGCCCATGACGATTGGTGCCAAGCGCAATCTCGGCATTTCACGTGCCAAGCATGACGTGTTGATTATGATGGACGATGACGACGTGTACCCGAACAATTCGATTCTGACCCGGGTGGCGCACCTGTTCATGGAGCCCAAGGCAGAGTGTCTTTTCTCGACCATCTTGCCGTCGTACGATATTCACGAAGCCAAGTCGTTCATGAATGTGCCGCCCATCACGCTGTCCATGGCCCAGCGTGTTTCGGAGGCGACGATTTGTTGTACACGAAAGTTCTGGGAAGACAAGCCGTTCCCAGATCAGCAAATTGCAGAAGGAGACGCATTCATTTCCGGTCGGGAACAAATGTGTCGGGAGATTTCCCCCCAGGATGTGATTGTGAGTTTGACGCATCGTAAGACCACGTCGTCACGCAAGGCGCCGGCGGGTGAACCGAATGGATGTCATTATGGGTTTTCAGATGAATTGTTCACGCTAGTCTCCGAGATCGCTGCTCGACTTACATGAACGGGAAGTACTTGCGGCTGCGGCGCGAACGGCGGCGACGGCCACCACCCATGCCGCCCGCGGAGGCCGGGGACAGAGGTTGGCCGGCTCCCGAGCCGCCGCCGGCCATAACGTGCGCCTTCTTGGCGCGCAGGGTGAGGGAGCGCTTGGTGCCCGACGTCTTCAGGCCGGCCTTCTTCAGCGCGCGCTTGAGGGCCTTGGCAGTAACTCCGTGGTGGCGACGACCTCCCATCTTGTTGATAGATTCCGCCATTTGTTTTACTTAAACGCGAAGAAAACTTTTGGAACTCAAGCTGAACAAGAAACGCAGCTCGAAGGCTCGACAGTAAATTGTTGAGCCTTGGCGGCTGCCTTGGTTCGCAAATAATAGCACCCCGTCTTGAGTCCCTTCTTCCATGCATAAAAGTGCATGCTCGATACCTTGGAGGGGGTGGGCTCGGCGAGGAATAAGTTGAGAGACTGGGATTGGCAAATAAACGGTGCACGGTCGCGAGCCATGTTAATGAGCGTCTTCATCGGGATCTCCCACACTGTCTTGTAGAGCTCGCGGATCTCGGCAGGGATAGCGGCGATTGACTGGATCGAGCCGTTATTGGCGATAATATCCGTCCGGACGTCGGACGTCCACAGTCCAAGCCTAACTAGATCTCCCACCAGGTACTTGTTCACAACCATGAACTCTCCGGCAAGCACGCGACGAGAATACAGGTTGGACGTGAATGGCTCGAAACACTCGTTATTGCCAAGAATCTGTGACGTCGATGCAGTGGGCATCGGTGCAATCAGCAATGAGTTGCACATACCACCCTTACACATCTTGCGTAGAGCATCCCAGTTCAAATAGTCTGTAATCGGCTTAACCCCCCACAGATCGGGTTGCATCTTACCCTGGCTTATTGGCGATCCCTCAAACGAAAGATGGGAGTTGTGCCCGTTCAATGACAACCCACGCCACTCCTCACGACTTGCACCCATCATGCTAGCAGTTGCAGCAGCAAAGTATATATTCTCAAAGATCTCACGATTCAGATCGGCAGCCTTTACCGAGTCCCAAGGAATACGGAGGATGGCGAAGACGTCGGCAAGACCTTGGACTCCGATTCCAATGGGGCGATGACGGAGGTTGGAGGTCTTGCACTTGTCTGTGGGATAGTACGTCTTGTCAATGACAATATCCAGGTTTCGAGCCAAGACGCAGGTATACATTCGCAGCAACTCAAAATCAAACTTGCCATCCCTGACGAACTTGGGGAGAGCCAGTGACCCGAGGTTGCAGACAGCCGTCTCATCAGGCGAGGTGAACTCGATGATTTCTGTGCACAAGTTGGAGCTCTTGATGGTTCCGAGGTGCTGTTGGTTGGACTTGGCATTACACGCGTCCTTGTAAAGCAAATAGGGGCCACCAGTCTGAATCTGCGCATCTACAATCATCTGCCAAAGTTTCTTGGCTTGGATCTGCTTGAAATACTTACCCGAGTCCTCGTACTTGAGGTAGAGCGTATTGAAGTCCTTGCCCCAGGAGTCAGATAAACCAGGACACTGATCCGGACTCATTAGCGACCACATTTCGTCCTTCTCCACGCGCTCCATGAACAAATCGGGGATCCATAACCCGTAAAACAGGTCACGGGCCCGCTCGTCGTCATTGCCCGTATTCAGCTTCAGGCGCAGAAACTCCTCAACGTCCGCGTGCCACGGCTCCAGGTAGATGGCAAAGGAGCCGTTGCGCTTTCCGCCTTGATTCACGTACTTGGCTGTATCATTGTACACCTTGAGCATTGGGGTCAGTCCAGTAGACTTGCCGTTAGTGCCCTTGATGATCGAATCTCGAGCCCGGATATTGTGGACCGACAAGCCAACACCCCCCGCCCACTTGGAAATCTGGGCACACTCGCCCAGCGTATCGTAAATTCCCTTGATGGAATCGTCCTGCATATGCACGAGGAAACACGAAGACAATTGCGGGTGGTTTGTTCCCGAGTTGAACAAGGTCGGAGTCGCGTGAATGAAAAAGCCCCGCGACAATGCATCGTATGTCTCTCGGACATTTGCAGTGTGAGTCCCGTGCAGCTGAATCGCCACACGCATCCACATGTGCTGGGGGCGCTCCCAAATCCGACCGTCACGCCGACGAAGCAGATATCCGTTCTCAAGGGTCTTGAAGCCGAAATAATCAAACATAAAGTCGCGAGAGTAATCGATCATCGTCTCAAGCTCGAGATCCTGTGCAACCTTGTAATACTCCTCGGCAATCACCCCCTCATCAAAGAGCACCTGTACAGAATCAATCAGACGCCCGGGGGTGGTCTTTTGCTGATTGTCAATCACAATCCGAGCGGCCAGCTTACCGTAATTCGGGTGGAACCGGGCCTGCATCATGGCACAGGTCTCGGCGGCAAACTCGTCGAGATCCGACGTCTTGATTCCGGGCTGGATCTGGGAGCATACCTTCTGCGCGACCAAATCAGGGTTGACATGATCAAGACCCTCTGCAAGCTTTTGAATGCGCGTCAGTACCTCATTGAATGAAACCGGAACCTTTGAGCCGTCACGCTTTGTTACGTAAATATGGTCAGACGGCATTATGTTCTCCATGGTCCCTATATGTAAACAAGATTAGGATTTACACCTTTTTATCAATCAACTGGTAATGCCATCCACAATTGTTACAATGTTTTTCGGACTGCGCGACTTTCCTGACGCAACACCGTCAGTGCGTCCAACCGAGTTTTATCTGGACAAGGGTCGGGCGACCTTGGCTCTGCCGTATCCGATGGTGATCTTTTGTGATGAGACAACACAGCCGTTGATTGAGCCTCTTCGGCCTGTAGGTCTCGACACAACCTATGTGGTCAGGAAACTCACAGACTATGAATTCTTTCAGACATTGTGGCCCGTGATTCGAAAGAACCGGGAAACTATGCCGAGCCCGGATCCTCGCAACATCCCATCGTACTTTTTGCTGTGTGTTTTCAAGTTTTTCGCCATGAAGATTGCCAAGGAAGTATCAACTGCAGATACATATGCATGGATCGATTTCGGCGGCAGTCATGTGCTTCGAGACTTTGATAGTGCCGCACGACGCATGCTGGACCGTCCTCGACCCAAGTTTGCGTGCTGCTTAATTCGCTACCGTTCTGAACGTGAAATGTATCCAATCAAGGAGCGGTGGGGGCTTGCCGGAGAGTGTGGGATTGGTGGCACGGCATTCACGATCGAATCCGACTATGTGGAGAAGATCTGCTTCCACATCATGTCTCTTTTGTATAAACATATTGCGATCGGTGTCGGACATGCAGACGAGCAATTGATTACCTATCTGTGGCGCGAACAGCCCGACTTATTTTCCCTCTACTACGGAGACTACCCATCAATCCTGACGAACTATCATGCAACTGTCGACGATCATACTTCAGTTTGGAACAATGTCATTCATCTTGCAAATGAAAGCGGCGATCACAGGTTTGTGACTCAAATCGTCTCCACCCTGACGGACAAGCTCATTGATTCCAGTTCGTGAAGGAAGAGTGTCATTGCATAGGGCATCTGGATCTTTTCCCGGCTTGTGTCCAGTACTCCCTTTTCAGCATCAAAGAGCATCTCTACTGCATCTGATCGATCCATCAAGCTTTCGTGGGTAAACTTGGCCATACCGTGTGTGATAAGGGCGTCGCGCTCCATTTCACCAATACGCAATCCGCCTCCGTCGCCACGGCCTTCCACGGGCTGGCGCGTCAGTAACTTCTTGGGACCCGTTGATCGGTAATTGATCTTGTCTTCGACCATGTGCTTCATGCGCTGATAATAAGTGGGTCCCATGAAAATCTCGGCTTCTGTCATTTCACCTGTGTAGCCATTGTACAAGATTTCCGAGCCATACGGTTCGAATCCTTGTTCACGCAACGTATTATGAAGGAGCTGGACTCGGTTCTTGGTTGTAAAGGGCGTTCCATCCACAAAAGCGCCCAAGTGAGTCCCCAATTTACTCGATGCACTCTCGATCCATTGACCAATGGTCATGCGCGTCGGCAAGGCGTGGGGGTTGAAGATCAAGTCCGGGCGCATACCCTTGGATGTAAAGGGCATATCCTCCTCTTCGAGAACCAATCCGCATGTACCCTTTTGCGAATGACGACTTCCGAGCTTGTCCCCCAACACTGGGTAACGCTCCTCCACAATCCGGATCTTGATACCCTTGAGTCCATCGCGCGCTGCATAATGATAGACGCCATCAATACGGCCGCGTTGACCCTTCTTGGGGAGACGAGAACTGTCCACATACGACTTGACAGTTCCATCTGGATTCCGGATCGGTGTTCGCATTCCGACCAGCACAGTTTGTTCCGTCACCATCGTTCCAACCTTGATTACGCCTTCGCCATCAAGTGCAGAGTAATCGGCCTCTTTGCGTTTAATATCCGGATCTGTTGTGACGTTCGAGATTTCCACATGAGTCTGGGTTGCCGGATCAAGCATCTCTTCTGCAAAGTCGTATGAATGGATGTAGAGGGATTGAAACATACCGCGGCGCATCGAAGTTGCGTTCAGCATCACGGAATCTTCCTGATTGTACCCGCCATACGTCGTGATAGCTACCAAGACGTTCTCGCCATACGGCATGCATCCTCCACGACCCATCATTTCATTGTACATCCACGTTTGAGTCAGTGGCTTTTGCGGGTTGCATAACATGACGGCAATTGTATCGAAACGCTTCCGGTAATTCGTGTGGTACCACGCACACGTCTGTTTGGTCTGTGCGATTGCAAAGGCGTTACGGGTTCCCGGATTGTGGTCTGAAAAGGGGATCAAGCAAGTCAGAGCGCTCAATGAAAAGGATGTATGAAGTTCCGAGCGCAATTGAGGGTGGAGTGCGAACGAGAGACGCAATGTGTCCGTTTCCAGGGCATCAATGTAATCAATGTGTTGCAGGAACTCTTCCCATGTCTTGCAGGCTATCAGTTCTTGCTGCGTCACGCCTTCGCGGTAGACGGGCCGGATCGGGCGCCCAGAATCACACGTGATTGTAAACAGATTGAGAACACGATTCCATCCCAAGGATACCGAGTAATCGATCCGCCCTTCCCGTCGCGCGGTAAGCAAAGACGCATACAACTCCTCTGTCTTCAAGGACGCACACACCAATTCAGAATTTACAAACACGGGCGTCCACACCGGATTCCAAAGCGACGGAGAAAGATCGGTTAACGGAATGCAGTTTTGTTTAAGGAGTTCCTTGACCTTTGCGGATGGTGTAGCCGTTGAGATTCGAGCAAAGAGAGCCAGTGACTTGACATACCCAATGTTACGTCCGTCCGGGGAATCAACCGGGCACAACAACCCCATCTGGCTTGCATGAAACCGACGCGGTTCCTTCTTGTTGGAGGTACGATCCATATTCAGGTTTGTACGACGCAAGTGAGACACTGTGCCCGCATATGACATGCGGCTCAATTCCTGGGCAATACCGTCTTCACCGCCCCATGCGCCCTTGAAGGATTTCATGAACTCATTCATGATGCGGTACTTTTTCCAGTACTTGTTCACCGTTTCCGGTTGAAACACATTTGCAAGATTGTTACCCTCGAATGTCTTGCGCTCGAACTGATTGACCTGTTTATCTAGATCCAGGAGCATGCCACGAGCAACTTCGCGATAAATACGACGGAACTCGGTGAAAAACAAATCACCCGATGTCTCGAGACGCTTGTACGAAAAACTATCGCGATCACTGGGCGGTTCAAGACCAAGTGCCTGGTCCATCGCCATCTTGAGCATCTTTGCAAGATGGTATCCCTTGACTCGCAAATCATCGTCCAAATGGGGGAACATGAGTTCGTGGATGCATCGAACAACTTCCGACTTGCTCTTTGTTCTTGTTTCACGTGCTAAAAGGTCCATGTCATTGAGTTCGTTGGTCTGCAGGTACGTTTCATGGCTCAAAACGAGTTGAGTAAAGACGTGGGAATATGCGCTTCGATTCGACTCGGGCACCCCGAGCATTGCACTTTGATAAATGCTCTTGTCGGTCGAAAGACCCAGAGCGCGAAATACACTAAACAGCGGAATCGCGTTGCGGAATCCGGGCATAGTGATGGTAGACAGACGCTTGTCTTGACCCAGATTCGGGTCGTTTTCATTCACAGTCGGTTCAGACGGAATGACAAGAAAGTGTGTAAAGGGTCCACGACTTCCATTCTCGGAAATCGAGCGAATGGCAGCATAGTACTCGCGATCATCCGAATATACAGTGTCTTCTAGGCCCTCCTTGCGCTTTTGAACACCGGCGTAAAACTTATTGTTACCCAGTGTTTCCTGTGTCAGCAGCACCTTTTCAGCGCCATCAATCACAAAATATCCACCCAGCTCGTACTTGCATTCACCGTATTGGTATCCGTCAAGTCCTGTAAGGTAGCAGTACTGGCTCCGGAGCATCAGTGGGATCCGACCAATTTCAATGTCCTTGAATGTCACTGTCTTTGCAGCTGGCATCACATACTCAACTTCAATGTCGGCAATCAATGTGAGCTCATAGGTTGTATTGTCGAGGCGACACGCGTGGGGAACAATTGCAGTTCCGTCCTCATTTGTCGGAGGGAGCCACTTGACGTTTCCCTCTTTACCGCCAACAAAGACGCGAATATACCGCCCGTTAGGTAGTTCGAGCTCATGAGGGTTTGAGGCCCGAATGAATTCTGGAATCCGGGTACCGACCATTGCATCGAAGGAATCGAGATGGTGTTGCACGAGTGGAACTGTTTTGAAAAAAGTTCGCAGCGCGTGTACAGGAAGTTCCATTGTGTATGGAAGGCATTTTCTCGTGTCACACCAAACTCGGCTAATGTGGAGCGAAACACGCCGGCCCTTGTTTTTGGAGGATGTGATTGGACACACAGAGGTCAAGACGCGTCTAACAAGTTACCTCCAAACCAAGCCGTACAAGTCTGTGTTTCTTCTGCATGGTCCTCCGGGAATCGGAAAGACGACACTTGCCCTGGCATCCATCCGTTCCTGCGGAATGGAACCGATCGAAATTAACGCAACGCAAACGATGCGTAGTCACGAAGATGTTGCGAAACTTGTTGCCAGTTATCGGAGTGGAAGGTCGATTTCATCCATGATTCGTGGCGACTCCAAAGCATCGTGTCTAGTTCTAGACGAAATCGATGGCTCGGACTCTCATGCCCAGCGAAAGTTAGTTGAGTGGATTGATGGTGAACGGACATTGCCAATCCTGTTCACGTGCAATGAGGTTCCCCGCGTGTTTAAAGGGTGCAAATCAATCGAGATTATTCGGTGTCATCCTCCAAAAATAGCGGAAATCGAGCAGCTGTTACATCGAGACGTTAAGAGCCTTGCGCGGGAATGTCAGCATGATGTTCGGCGCATCCTGCATCGTCTTCAGTATGGAGTATCGGATACATTACCGGATCCTATTTTACTCACCAAGTACACGCCACATGTTGCAGATATCATGAAACAGAAAACGTGGATTTCCACAGATCCCATTGTGACTGCGGCAAGGACCACCGTGAACGAAACACCTGCTTCCCATTGACGTCATTCACAATCTTGGATACGAACTTTGAAGGATCCTTCAGAATCTGGGATTTGTCCACCGTGTTCTGGGGATGGCCCATGACGACAATTGTTTCTTCCGAATTGACCTGCACCATCTTTGCAGTCCATTCGCGGGTAAAGGACAGCTCTTCTGCCATAACCTTCTTGGGATCAAACCGATTGTTCTCAAAGTACCGTCTCCGGATCGTGTACGTTGCAGCGGTTCCGTGTTTGTCGTGGAACGGTCCAGAGGTCAAGAGCACATTCTCACGCGTCAGAAAAAGGTACATTTTGGACGAGGCGGCAAGATCGGCATCAGGGGCCGACTCCAATCCCTTGACACCCGTCGAAATCCGGGTTGGTGGGTAATAATCGTCATCGTCCCAAAACACCATATAGTCCCATTCGTGCTCGAGTGCCAAGGCGATACAATTGTTCCGCATTTCCCCAATGGGCTTGTTTACAGTGCGCTTGTACACCGTACCGGGAGGAAGCAAGGCTGGATCCCATGCTTGGTCATCTGAATCGGATGCATCCACGACAATCCACACTGTTGGTTTCAGAATTTGGGTGTCCATGCAGGAGAGGGAAAAAGCTTGCGTCCACCGACGGTTCCGTGTAGGAATGCAGACGCACACACTCATTACCCAATCTCGCTCTCTTCGCGTATATCATTTCTGCACACCGGGCACCGGGGGCTCGTCGTGAACCACTGGCGAATACATCGATCATGGAACATGTGCTGGCAGTTCCGCAGCATCGAACAATCCTCCCCCATAGTCTCCTGGCATACTGTGCACAAATCAACTGACTCTTGATCCTCCTGCGGAACTAGCGTTTCCTCCACCACTGCCTCGGAGGGCACAATCGGAACATCCTCCATATCTGCACCGGTACCTGCGAGATCAAACGGAATGGTAAAGACAAAGTTAGTTGCATTCGGATTCAGCGTTGAGGTTGGTGGGGCAGGCGGGATGATTGCCAACAGGCGAACCAGATCGAGCATCGCAGATGATGTCCGTGCATGATTGGACAGCACGCGGGCGCGCAGGGTATCCGGCAAAAAACGGGTCTGACGGACAATTTCGATATCAGACTCAATCAACTCGCGAAGTATGGTAAATGCAGAATCGGCAAAGTGGTCACTGCGATAATGAGCTGGCATTAGGTTATGTAACCTAATGCTTCTTAAGCCCTTTTCCAAAACGAGTCGAGCGTGCTCTGGTTTGTGTGAGAGGGTGCACCCATGAACATCATGGAGTCGAGTTGCTTTTCCTTGTACTGGAGGGTGGCGAGTGTCGCCTGCTCTTCATCTCCCGCAAACTTTCGGAGCTGGGTGGTGTAAATGTCCTTATAGGACGGGCGGGGCTCCACATACCCTTCAAGGCGTTCAATACAGAGCGCAAACAGCTGCGCGACTGGGTTTTGGATTTGGTTGGTAATGTAGAATTTCGCGTCGTGCTCCAGTCCGTTATGACGGACGTAATCGGCATGTTCAATGCGCTCACCTTGCATTGTGGCTCGAGGATTTACAATGTAAATATACGGAACGCGGTCACCCACTTTGGGCGCAGTTCCTGGATCCCGCTCGGCCATACGGTCGGCCAAGACACGGTGTGCGATCTGCTTGGGATTCTTGTAGTCATCGCGCAACGACTTGGAAATGATAAACTTCTCGAGCGGTTCCTTGCCCTTCAGAACACGCTCGATCTTGGTGTGCACAAAGTCTTGTGCCGTTCGTACATTCTGTGTATCCAGCAGGATATCGAGAGCGCCTCCAAAGATATCCTTGACGATCGGTGCATTGTCGCGGCGTTTCAGAACAATCCCCATGGACATGCGCTTCCCCTTGGCTGGATTCGGATCCTCCTCGTACTTGATCCCGACATACCGCTTGCGACAGAAGAGAATGAATGGGTAGAAGGTCTTTTCATAGGCAATCTTGTACGGTTTGCGCATCTTGGACGTGATGCTCTTTCCGCACGCAATACCCATATCGATCGACTCTTGCAGGCTCTTGGTTGGGAACTTGATAAAGATAGAATCCGTATCTCCATACACCACCTGTCCACCGAACTCGGATTCAGCAATCTGTTTGGCGAAATACAAGGCATTCCGTCCTGCGGCAGTGGTGCAGGCTGCTACACACAACTTCCGGATAGGGGACGTCTTGGACCCCGTCTGGCCGTACATGGAGTTCGCAACCACCTTATACGCCATTTGCAAGCCGTTAAACACGGCACGCTGGGCCTCGTCATACTGCTGGTCCTCCATCTTGGTCTTGAACTCCTTTCGCTTGGACAAGAGAGTCGCCAAGGTTTGCGGCAAGATTCCCTCCGTCATGGGCTTCTCCTTTTGATGCTGAACAAATGTGCAGGAGGTTTCTGATACAAAGACATCCTCATTCTTGGTGTCGTACTTGATCGTGTCTAGCACGTAGCCCCTGGCCTTGAGAGCGTCGACCCCTTCGTCGCTCAACCCATCGATTGTAACACGTCCATCGGCTGTGCGCGTAGTTTCCTGGACCAGCGTATCCGGAGACAAGTTGTAGGCGATCATGTTCGTTGGATAGAGTGAGTTGAAATCCAGGACGGAGACGGGCTGGTCGAGGTACATGCCGATCTTGGGACTAATCACGACAGCACCCTCATATCCTTGGTCATCGTCCGCCGACGCTTGGGTCCGGATAATTTGGTTCCGTTGAGAGGCGAAGTAGAGAATGGCGGAATAGATCTTGATCCCCTGGCCACGCGCCAAGACATACTGCATCGGGACCTTGCACACATCTGCCATTCCGCGCGCATTGACAATTGTATCGAGACGCTGCATCAAGTTCAAGACCAGATCACAGTCCTGGATACAGTACCGAGCGATCCGTGCACGATCTGCAGGTGAGCCCCGATGAAGACGGAACAAGTCGTGCGGCTCCACATCGTCCTTCGAAAAGGTCCATTCCAAATGCTTCTTGTCATTGTCACTCAAATCCTCAAACAGTTCATGGACATACTCGATCGAGAAGGAGTTTGGCGTCAAGGCTGTCACGATGAACTTTTCACCATCCCGGTAATGGTCCGACGTATTGCCCACTACATCGAACCGCACGTAGGTGCCCACGAACATGCCACGTGTACTCTTGGTCTTGATGACAATCTCTTCATCCTTGACAGTCCATGACACCACCTTGTCGCGCAGGAACACAGAGGCGACAGAATCGAGCTTGTACGATTCTAAACTGTGCTCGCGGCGCATGTTGAGCAGGAGATCAATACCTAGCCGACCCCGGATTGCGAGAGGACGCAAATCGTACTTGCCCGACGCCAATTCAAACTTCTTCTCATCTGTGAACTTGTTCACGAATCGCGGGGGCTCACCTTGCCGTGCTGCATTCTTCTTGGCA